>ENA-ORXT01001805-ORXT01001805.1-marine-metagenome-genome-assembly--contig:-NODE-1805-length-27486-cov-10.397570_pt1 | contig 27486 bp, 13 predicted proteins | sample MGYA00237868_ERZ511482 | MGnify/ENA metagenome assembly ERZ511482
TAGCTAATTCTTGATTATAAGGCTGAAAAAATTCTTGTAGTTGCTGGTTAATCTCTTGGCTTACAGGAGGATAAGTGCCGACATTGTAGCGAATCTTTTGGGGTTGTGCGATCGCAGGCAAATTGAGAAATTGCCAGACTTGCTGCATTACCTGATCTGTTTGTTTGAAAAATAATTCACTATCAATAATTAGTATATTTTCTGGGGAAAAATCAGTTAACCACTGACTTATTTTATCAATATAAATGCTATTAAGTAGGTAGCCAAAATTAGCTAATGCTTCGCTACGAGATTTCATAGATAAACGCTTCTTTTCCTGGAAAATAATTGTATTCAAACTTCGCTCTTCTAAACCATGATTTGCTGCGTGATAATATTCAGAAATAGTACGAGCTACTGGATCACGTAACATAACTATTATCTTGGTGTTCGGAAATAATTGTTTAATTCTAGTTCGTACTTGATTATTATAAATATATAATGGAGAGGCTTCTCCTGTAAGATATTCTTCACCATCAGTAATTGCTGGAAAGTGTGCTAAATACCATGCTATACCATAATCATAATTATGATTAAAAAAGTTAATTTCCTTTTTATGAGGAGGTAGAATCTGCGGATGTTGACTTAGGTAGAAAAAGAGAGAAGTTGTCCCACATTTAGTTGCACCAATTACTAAAAAATCAGGTGCTTTTTGTTTGTGCTGTTGCCAATTTAGTTTGACTAACTGAGGATAATTATTAATAGTGTTTTGGTAACAACTTGTACGGTAACAATCAATTGCTTCTGGGAGACGGGATTGTATGGTCAATAAATCTCCTAAATTTCCCCACAATAAGGAAGAGCTTTTTGGTAAACCACTAATCTTTTGATAAAAACTTATGCCCTGATCTATTTCTGGAGGTTCTAAATTAATATGCTGTAAGATACGATAAGGCATTTCTGCTGTCGGGTCAATTTCAATCGCTTTTTGGCAACATTTTATGGACTCTATTGTTCTTGCTTGTTGTTGCCAAGCTTGAGCTAAACCTAATTCTAAATTAACCTGAAATATAGTAGATTTACTAGCTGCCAAATCACGATAATTAACGATCGCTTGTTCCCCTTGATAGAGCAAAATTAAACCTAGTAAAAAATAAGGTTGGAGATTATTTGGTTGTAGTTCAATCGCTGCCTCACAATGGCAAATTGCTTCACCATGTCGAGATAATTGAATTAAAGTTTCACTCAAGAAATAATAAGTATTAAAGTCAGCCTGATTAAGCTCAATAGCAACGGATGGTGGCAACGGATGATGGTAACCGATTTAGATGTTGACAGGTGTTGTAGTGTTGTTTTAACAATACCATCGGGTAGGTTATTTATTTCCTATTCCCTAACACAACTCTTTGAGTTTTAATTACTCCGTTGCCCCACCTTCAAAACGTCGCTTCTTCCGATTTCTTTCCTTGAGAGACACGCCTTTAGCGAATTGATAGGTAAAAGCAATATAGCCAATTCTAGATTCTCTTTTTTGCAAGTAATACTCTTCAAATCCATCACCAAAAAGGAAGGATTCCCTTTGGTAGGTATCAAAAATATCCGTTACTCTAACATTCAAATTGCCTTTTCCTTTGAGTATTTTCCAGCGGAGCGCAACATCAAATTTCTGCGTTTCAATGGATTCACTATACCGACGCGTACTTCCACCCCGATAAATCCAAGTAATATCAAAAGTTAGCGCTTTATTGATTTTAAATAGATTTTTAATCGTCCAATTGTTATTATTCAGATTAAGAAAACCAAGCTCCTTATCAATAGTCGTATTGATTTTTTCCCAATAAAAACTACCATTAATCGTAGTCTTGAGGAATTTTAAAGGGGAAATAGAGAGCGCAATTTCTGTCCCATAAGCATGACTATTTCCATCATTGGCATAGCTGCTCAAAATGGTATTGTCCGCATTGGTCAAATAAAAGGGTAGAATAATACTTGTTTTGTAGCGATAAAATAGCCCTGGATTAAAAGACCATTTTTCAAAACTATTGAGGAAGTTACACTACCCGATACCGAGCCAGAAAAACCTTGTTCTTTGTTTTTTTTGGTAATAATATTAATAATGCCTGTTAGCCCATCTGCCCGATTTTTGGCGGAAGGCGTGGTAATTAATTCAATTTGTTGAATTTCGCTGGCATCAATTTGTTGGAGTAAATCTTGTGCTTCTAGCGGAGAAGGTTTGCCATTTACCAAGACATTAATATTACCCGAACCTCTTAATTCAATGCCTCCGTCAATACCCGTTTGTACTTCCGCTATTTGCTCTAATACTTCGACTGCATCTCCACCGCCTGACTGTAAATCTTTCCCCACATTAATGACTTTTCGGTCAATTTTCTGTTCTACAGAAGTTCGTTCTCCGCTTACCACTATCGTTTCTAAAGTCGTTAAATCACTAGCTAATAACAATTCTAGGATTTGATTACCTACTATTTCTATAGGCTTTTCGCTACTCTCATAACCAATAAAACTAAATTGGAGGATATACTTTCCTTTAGGTAAATCTAATTGATAGTGCCCTTCGTCATCCGTAGCAGTGCCTTCCACAAAGACCATTTCTGGCGTATTGGCAATAATCGTTACATAAGGAAGGACTTGTTTGGTAGTGTTATCTAAAACACGACCACTTAATTGAAATGTTGTATTTTGTGCTAGTAAATTGGTGACTAACAATAAGCAATAACACAGCATGATAACAATTCGTCGGGTGGTCATGAAAACTTGGTTTTAAATTATTAGGTAGTCGGGCAAAATTGTTTGATGGTTTGATTGTTTGATTGTTCCTATAATACGTTGATTTAGACGTTGACAGCGAGACATGAACCACACTTAGTCGTCAACGTATTATAGGAACAATCAAACCATCAAACAATCAAGCAATTTTGTCCTCTTACTTAGTTACCTGATTTTGGCGTAAGTTATACTAAAATTAAACCTGTTGAGAAGTGTAGCACCAAGTTTTGAATTCCATTAACAAAATTTAGGATTTATCAGACAGCCTGTCGAGAATGGAATCCTCTTAGTTTCCGAAGCCACAAGATAAAAGCAAGATTGGAAAATATAAGCTTAGAGATACCTCCTAATTTTGTCATGGATTTATTAAATAATCTTGGAAATTTTATTAGCCTTTTTGTCCAGCAATTTTCGATTGCTGGACAAATTAAGGCGGTCAGTTTAGAAATTTGTCCAGCAATCGAAAATTGCTGGACAAAACCATATCCAAAATGGGAACTGCTAAAAATTTACGCCCGAAGTGTATAAGTAATTGATTATTAGTTTTTTATGATTAAAAAAAACATCCGATATGCAATAATAACTAAAGCCGATTTCCTCTGTTGTACCAATACCTAAAACCTTTGCAACAATAGCTTTAGCAGCCAATTCAATTTAGTAATAACCTTGTGTAGAATTATCAGATATGGAATAAACCCCATTTGTTTTTAAAACCAAAATTCTCCACGATGATTACTACGTCTTATTATTATTTGTTTGGACAATTGACTTTGCTGCTTTTTTTTCCAATATCTTTCTACGCTCAATCCGTTGATACTTATGAAACTTATTTTTTGTTAAAACGCAATTTAATTCTTCTTCAAGCATCCGTTAATGGCGAAACAGGTTATTTTATTTTGGATACAGGTATTCCAGAATTGGTACTAAATATAAGGGAAGAAAAGTCAAAAGAATATATAAATTTATATAGCATAGAAGGGAAGCAACTAAAAGGCTACACCCGTAAAGCTCAATTATCTATTGGTCCATGGACTTTAAAATCTAAAGTTTCCAATGTGATAGATTTAAGCGAAATGGAACAAAGATTGGAGATTCCTATAATGGGATTGATTGGTATAGATTGCTTAAAGGACTTCGAAATTTATTTGAATTATCAAAATTGGACCATCCGATTCTTCAAATTGGACAAAAAAGGAAATAAAAAGGATTACGCCTATAAAGATAGGCCAATAGACACCATCCCTTTCAATTACATAAACTATCTACCTTATGTAAAAGCTACTTTAAATGGACAAACCTATTATCTCGGAATTGACTCGGGAGCAGCTGTTAATATATTTTCAGAAAGAAAGAAAACAATCGTTTCTAATTCGACTTTTACAGAAGAAGGATTCAAAACTATTGGAATCAAAAAAGGAAGTAACTCAGAAAAGAGAACTTTATTTAGAGTAGCTTTTCAGGTTGGCGATTTCACCACTTTACCTATGCTAACGATGTTTAAGGATTTGAGGGCTTTCAATAATAACTATGTGGGTAGAAGAAATATAGATGGTTTGCTAGGTTATGAATTTTTATTTCAACAGGAAATTGCCATTAATTTTAAAAAGAAAAAATTGTATTTGTGGCCAAGAAAAGGCCACTTAAAAAAAGATTTAGTGGGTAAATGAGACAAGTTTATCCAATCGATTGACAGTTTTAATTCCAAGGTCAAGCTCAATCTCAAATTCAAACTGTGACGTAACCAGAAGTTTTGGATAACGTCACGGTTTGAATTTAAATTTGAAATTGATTTTGATTTAAAAACTGTCAACTGATTAGATAAACTTGTCGAAAAATAGCTACCTTTAATTTAAGTACCTAAATAGAAACAGGAATAGCTACATTGAGAAAAAATACCCACAAAAAACGATAAGTTGATCCAAGTAGTTGATAGTTTTCAAATCAAAATCAATCTCAAATTTAAACCGTGAGATTGTCTGAAATATCTGGTTACGTTACGATTTGAATTCGAGGTTGATTTTAATTTAAAAACTGTCAACTACTTTAATAAACTTGTCCAAAAAACGAACAATTGAGATTACCTCATCGAAAACAGAATACCTACTTTTTTAATACCACAAGTATTTTATGGATTTGTATGGGCTGGTGGATGCTGGCAGTATCCCTTTCTACATCTGCTCAATCGAACAATCTTACATTTCAAAAAGTCCACCTAGAAGTCAATGGCATCCCCTATAATACAGTAGCCGACATTACCCAAGATAAAGAAGGTTACCTCTGGATAAGCACCAGAGAAGAAGGCCTGGTTAGATATGATGGCTATGAATCCAAAATGTATCGACATAATCCAAAAGATTCTACGGCTATAGGACATAATATAATCGAAGCCTTATATGTAGATGAGATGGGTACGCTATGGGCAGCGACAATAGTAGGTCTGAGTCGTTATGACGTTAGTTGTGATTGTTTTTCCCAATACCGATTCCAACCTAATAATGATAAGGACAATCACAATGGTAAAGGAGGAATTAGGGCTATAACCGAAGATGAGGAGCATAATTTATGGGTCGCTATGCAGGCAGGTGGACTTTTTCGATATGATCGAGCACAAGATAAATTTATTCCTTACCTCAATAATCTAACCGCCCCTAATTCCCTACTCAATGACTATGTCTCGGTAATTTTAGCTGATAGAGAGCATAATATTTGGATTGGGACAGGAAATCCTAATGCTAAAGCTATAAAGAAAGGAGGACTTATTCGTTTCAATCCTTCAACTGGAGCAAGCAAACGATTTGTACATGCCTCCAATAACCCAAATAGTTTAAGTACAAATATTATTACAGCACTATTAGAAGATAAAGCCGGTCAAATATGGGTAGGGACGACCGAAAATGGACTCCATCTCTATAATGCAGATTCCGAAGGTTTTACTCGAATAAAAATAGATACAGTTAATCCTACTTACTTTCAACCTCCTTTCCCCAAAAAGGGAACAGAAGGAAATGCACCCATAAAAATTTTACATCAAGACCAACAAGGTGGCTATTGGGTAGGTTCGGGGGGCATCGGGCTGAATCACTTTGATCCTAAAACTCGCAAATTAACTTTTTATGATTTATCAGGAAGTGCTAGTGGTCTAAATATACCCTTGGTTTTTTACGAAGATCGGCAGGGGCAATTGTGGTTAGGATTTTTAAGGCAAGGAGGCTTGTATAAATTAGATCCTTATGCTCGAAAGTTTAACATTTATCCAGCATTGAACACAATGGAAAGGAGCTGTGAATCCCAATTAACACCAGGCAGTTTTTGGATTAGCACGAGGGCGGATGGTCTTTATTTACTAGATGGGAATACTGGAAAAAAGACTTCCTTTCTACATAATGAGCAGGATACCACCAGTATTGGGAATAATGCAGTAAGAGCGGTTTATGAAGATAAGGAAGGAACGGTTTGGATAGGGCTTGGAACAGGCGGACTTGAGGAAGAAGGTAGAAAAGGGGGCTTAGATAAAATGGATAGACAGACCCGCAGCTTTCAGCATTATGAAATGAATTTAAATGATACGATTGATTTTAATAGTACCGTTTTCGTCATTGAAGAAGACCAAGAAGGTTTTTTATGGCTGGACGTTGGGGCAGGACTCATCCGTTTTGACAAGGAAAAAGAGATTTTTAAACGGTATAAACTCCCTAATTCAGATGCGAATACCAGAATTTCAATGTTTAGTAATCATAATCAACAATTCTTTGGTGTAATTGATTTTGACAGAAGAATTTCCTACAAATATAACATAGAAAAAGACAGTTTTTTTACTTTTTTGGAAGGCTATGGAGTTAATAATATTTTAGAAGATAATCAAGGTGGTTTTTGGTTAGGTACTTGGCTACAAGGTTTGATCTATTTTAATCCAATGGAAGGCACCCTTAAACAATATACCGAAGAAGACGGCTTATTAGATGATAGGATTAGAGGTTTACAACCAGGAGAAAATGGGAATTATTGGTTGTCAACTTATAAAGGCTTGGTGAAATTTGATTCCAAAAACGAAAAATTTATATCGGAGGGTTTCCCCAAAGATCATTTCAGTAATAATGGAATAAAGAGTGGGGATGGTCAATTAATTTTTGGTGGAAATAAAGGAGTATATGCTTTTTATCCTGACCAACTCAATGGCAATCCTTTTTCTCCTGATATACTAATCCATAGTTTACAAATATCTGGAGAACCCTTTAATTTAGCCCAAGCAACAGCTAGAAAAATTAACCTATCTCACCAACAAAATGATTTTACTTTTCAATATACAGCCATTCATAATAGTAATCCCGCTGAAAATAAATACCAATATCGCCTTCTTCCTTTTGATGAAAATTGGATAGATGCGGGCATCCAGCGAAGGGTTCAATATACCAACCTTAACCCAGGCAATTATACTTTTCAAGTAAAAGCAGCGAACAGCGATGGGGTTTGGAGTGAAACACCTGCTATGCTTTCTTTTCATATTGCCACGCCGTGGTGGACAAGATGGTGGGCTTATTTGCTTTTTTTTATGACCATTAGTTCCGTACTCTATGGGTTCTATCATTTTCAACTCTCCAAAGAATTGGCTTTGGAAGAAAGCAAACGACTTAAAGAACTCAATCTGGTAAAATCCAGATTGTACACCAATATCACCCATGAATTTCGCACCCCTTTGACGGTAATGTTAGGGATGGTCGATATATTGGAATCTAAAATAACCAACCTAAAGGTGCAGGGAATGGCTAAACCCATCAACATGATTCGGCGTAACGGCAATAACCTGCTAGGGTTGATCAATGAATTATTGGATTTAGCCAAACTCGATAGCGGTCATTTGAAATTAGAATTGATACAAGCAGATGTGGTACCTTATGTAAAGTATATAGGCGAAAGTTTTCATTCTTTGGCAACCGAAAAACAAATCAACTTGACGATATATTCGGAAACCGATAAATTGGTAATGGATATAGATAGCCAAAAATTAGCAGGTGTTCTTTCTAATTTATTGTCTAATGCCATCAAATTTACCCAAGCAGGCGGCAAAATAATTGTACATCTGAGACAAGATGACCAGCATTTATTAATAAAAATTAAAGACAATGGAATTGGCATTCCAGCAGAAGAAGTAACCCATATTTTTGACCGATTTTATCAGGTGGACAATTCTGCTACTCGACAAGGAGAAGGAACAGGCGTTGGACTAGCCCTAACCAAAGAACTGGTAAATTTAATGAAAGGAACAATTGAAGTCAATACTAGGGTAGGAAAGGGTAGTGAATTTACGATTCGGATTCCGATTTCCCGAAATGCTGCCATTGGTGAAATTGCCCAATTATCCTTGAACCCGAAGGTGTCTGTCGCCCCTTCTAATAATATTGCTATTGCTTTGGAGGAGGATTCCGCATTACCCCTCGCTTTGATAATTGAGGACAATGCCGACGTTATTTATTATTTACAGGCTTGTCTGAAAGACAAATACCGAACCCTTCAAGCGGTTGATGGAATTGAGGGAATTGACCTTGCTTTAGCCCAATTACCAGATGTCATTATTTGCGATGTGATGATGCCCGAGAAAGATGGTTTTGAGGTTTGTAAAACACTAAAAACAGATGAACGAACCGACCATATTCCTATTATTCTACTAACCGCAAAAGCGACCGAGCAAGACCGCTTACATGGACTAACACTTGGTGCGGATGCTTATTTGACAAAGCCTTTTAAAAAAGCCGAGCTATTTATCCGCTTGGAACAATTGGTATTATTGCGACACACAATGCTTAGCAAACTAGAAAAAAATCCATTCTATCAATTTTTGCAACAACGTACAGAAAACCCGGAAACCAAATTCTTGCAAAAAGTAATTAAAATTGTTTTAGCCGATATAGACAATCCCGATTTAAAATCGGCATGGCTGGCTCAAAAATTACATTTAAGCGAATCTCAAATTTATCGAAAATTGAAAACAATTACGGGTAAATCCACCGCAGTATTCATCCGTACTATTCGCCTGCAAAAAGCCAGAGAATTAATTCAGACGACGAATAAAACGAAATCGGAAATTGCTTTTCAAGTAGGGTTTAAAGATTATGTTTGGTTTAGTCAGGCTTTTAAGGAAGAGTTTGGGTATGCGCCTAGTGACACAACAAGTGAAAAGAACGAACTTACCTAATCCGCTATATCTATTTTCTATCTGACTACGTCCCGAAACATTCCATGTCACTACAAGCAATAAGGAGAATTACCAACAATATCGCTAATCCAAATAAAGCCATTAGGAATTGGTATAAAAGGGTTTTTTCTTTTTCAAAGTTAAGTTGAATATCTAAAATTATTTACTTTTGGAGCGGAGAATAGGACATCAATATATTGTAAAAAAATAACTCGAAAAGCAATTCATGATATGTCAGACAAATATTACCTTGAAGAAGAATGGACTACTAATCGTTCAAAATCACATCGTCAGTTATTAAAAACAGAAAAAGACCAGCACTTACCTATATTAATTCGGGATATTATAACACTGCTCAGGTTGAATCAGTCAGAAATGGCTCAACGATGGGCAGTAGTTATTATTGAATGGGAAGCAGGTGATGCATCCACCGACAATTGGGGAACTTTATTCGCCGATGGAATTTCAGCTATACACCATTATAAACCTCAAAAAATAGGCACCCTATTTTATCAAGTAAATGAATCTAATTATTTACAAAGTACCGAAAATAAGCTTTACGCTTGGCGAGAAGAAATTAGAGGTACATCTAATGATTATTTGAGGACCATTGAATGTTACAAAAAAATCATTGAACTAAAGCCTAATAAGTTAAGTGCTTGGAGAGGTATTGCAGATGCTTATATTATTACCAATCAGCCCGAAAAAGCACTAGAATGGTGTCAAAAATTAATTGAGAAAGACCCAAAAAGCGAGTCCTCTTGGATGAAATTGGCTGAAACTTATCTACTTCTTAATCAAAAAGAAGCGGCATTAGAATATTTTAAAAAAGCAGTAGAAATAGCCCCGAATGATTATACTACATGGCATAATATAAGTCGTATATATATCGAGATTGGTCAAATTCAAGAGGGATTGACTTATTTTGCAAATATTTTTCAACAAGATTCTAGGGAGGAAGAAATTTGGGAGCATCGAGGCTATGTTTATGGAGATTTAGGCAATAAAGAAAATGCACTATTTTGTTATGAAAAAGTATTTTTTTTAAACCCTCAGAATTATACTGGATTGTGTAATTTAGGGAATTATTATGCTACTTTAAAACAGGGAAAAAAAGCATTTGATTATTATAAACGTGCCTTTGAATTATATCCAGATGATAGTTATGCTTGGTCTAATTTAAGTCACTTTTTTGTAGACTTTAAGCAAGAAAAAGAAGGTATTGTCTTTTTCGATAATTATTTTCAGAAACACCCTCCTAAAAAGAATAATGTTTGGCAGTTAGCAAGCATTTATGAAACATTAGGGGATTCTGAAAAGGCAATAAAATATTACGAAGAAGCAATTGAAAGAAACCCCAATAATGATGATTTATGCTATAAGTTAGCCACTTATTATATCTCCCTAAAACAAGATAATCAGGCACTTGCTTACTACCAAAAAGCAATTGAATTAAATCCAAAAAACACGCACTATTGGCAGAAAATTAGTCTGGTTTATACTCGACTACATCAAGAAAAAGAAGGTATTACTTACTTGGAGCAAACTATTGAGTTGAATGAGCAAGAGGAGGAGGATTGGGAGAATATGGGAGTGGTTTACGAAAACTTGGGCAACCTTGAAAAAGCACTTGCCTGTTACGAAAAAGCAGTAGCAATAGACCCACAAAATTATTACGTTAAATATAAATTAGCCGATTGCTTAGCTGCTTTAAATCAAAAAGAAAAAGCATTAGTTGGGTATCAAAATCTGTTGATTGCATCTACGGTAGACTACAGTGTTTGGAAAAAGATAAGTTCAATTTATTCCGAATTAGGACAACAAGAAAAAGGATTGGCTTACTTCGAGAACAAAGTAGAAGCAAAATCCAATGATAATGACTATTGGTATAATATGGGATTAGTTTATGAAAAGTTAGAACAAAGAAAAACTGCTTTAAAATATATGGAAAAAGCAGCGAGTTTGAATGAAGGAAATTATAGCCTTTGGGATAGACTTGGATTATTTTACAATAAAATAGGACTAATAGAAAAGAGTATTATTTGCTTAAAAAAAGCAGTTGAAATAAAGCCTGATTATGATATTTCTTGGTATCATTTGGGATTGTTCTATCAGAATTCAGAAATGCCAAAGAAAGCAATTTTATGTTATGAAAAATCACTTGAAATAAAACCTAAAGATAGTATGTCGTGGAATAATTTAGGCTTGGCTTATTCTGAAGTGGATTTAATAGAAAAAGCGGTAGTCTGTTATCAAAAAGGGCTGGAATATGACCCGACAGATTTTTCTCCTTTGAATAATTTAGGTAATTATTATTCAGGATTAGGACAACTAGCGATAGCGAAAACACATTTTGAAAAAGCCATGAAATTCCATCCAACAGAAGCATTGACTTGGAATAATTTAGGGTGGATGTCTTTGAAACAGGATCAATTGGACGAAGCTAAATATTATTTAGAAAAGGCTTGGGAACTCTCAAATGGGGAGATGGATACCGTTCCTATCAATTTGGGGCATGTCTATTTATTACAAGAAAATACAGTGGCTGCTCTTGATTGGTACAAAAAAAGTGTTCCGCTTTATGAAAGCCGCGCCACCTTTTTAGCGGATATGGAGGGGGATTACGCCTTTTTGAAAATGGAAGAAAAGAGAGTATCTAGAGCGAGTTTTGATAGACTAATCGAGCGAATTTTTTTAATAGAAGATTGAAAATCAGGGGAAGGAGCTGTGAAAAACTATCAATTTTGTTGTTAGACTTGACACAGGGTAAAACAAGAACTTGAAGCATATTATTAGTAAGCCTGCATCGCGTAGCCTTTCATTTTTCATTTTACTATTATTTTTAATATAAATAGAATAATTTATATTATCACTTGCTCATCACTCATTTAGAGAACATTCAATACTTATTAAATATTAATACTCCAACTTTTAGGGAATATTGAGGAAAGTAGCTACTTTTAACTTGCAGGAAACAGTAATAGCTACAGTAATGAAAATACCCACAATAAAACATGGCAAATGAGAATACCTCATCGAAAAAAGAATATCCGCTATTCTATCTCCGCAAGTATTCTAAGGATTTGTATGGGCTGGTGGATGCTGGTAGTATCTCTTTCTATCGCTGCCCAATCGAACAATATTAAATTTCAAAAAGTCCAGTTGGAAGTAAATGCTATCCCCTATAACTCAATTGCCGCAATTACCCAAGATAAAGAAGGCTACCTCTGGATAAGTACGAATGAAGGAGTAATTAGATATAATAGCTATGAATCCAAAATATACCAACATAATCCAATAGATTCCACTTCTATAGGAGATGATGTAATCGAAGCCTTATATGTAGATGAGATGACTGAAAATATCTATATTTTGTTGGTTCAAAACTCGGTTAAGAACCTAAATTATTTTCATACCCAAAAAATATTTTATGATTCATCAAATATTGCTGAAAACCACCATAATCTTCTGGGCTATGTGCCTATTTGCCTTTCAAATGCAAGCCCAAACGATTACCGGAAGAGTGATAGATGCAGCGGATGAAGAAGCGTTAGTTGGCGCGAGTATACAAGTTGAAGGAAGCACCGTAGGTACCGTTACAGACATTGATGGTAATTTTTCTCTAGCTGTTCCAAATCTACCTGTTGATTTATCGGTTAATTACACAGGGTATGTGGAGCAAACCATTACTGCTAATTCCGCTAACGAAAATCTACTTATTCAATTAGTGATAGGTCTAAAGTTAGATGAAATTGTGGTGACAGGTTCTCGTGGTAAGCCAAGAACAATCTTGACTTCTCCTGTGCCGATTGATAATATCAATGCAGCTGAATTAAAAGCAAGTGGACAAAAGTCGGTTAATCAAATGATTAATTATAAAGTGCCTTCTTTTAATTCCACCCCTCAATCTTTTTCAGATGCTACTGCACACTTTGACCCTTCCGAATTAAGAAACTTGGGACCGTCCAGAACGCTAGTGTTAATTAATGGGAAGCGTAAGAATCAGAGTGCCCAAGTGTATTTAAATGGAACACCTGGCAGGGGAGAAGTAGGTACTGATTTTAAATCATTTCCAGCGGCAGCTATTGAGCGAATCGAAGTTTTACGAGATGGTGCAAGTGCGCAGTATGGTTCGGATGCAGTTGCAGGGGTAATCAATCTTATTTTAAAAGAACGAGTTAACCAAACAGAAATCAACTTGGAAACAGGTGTTACTTACGAAGGTGATGGATTTAATTATACTGCTGATATCAATCATGGATTCAAAGTTGGCGAAAAGGGATTTTTGAATTTAACAGGAGATATATTTCATACCAACAGAACGAATAGAGCAGGAACACCAGGCGGTGATGGACTGTTTGGGGTTTTATACGCTGTTGGTGCCATTCCTTTAGGAGCTGCTGGACCACAAGAAGCTACTCCAGGAGTTTTAGCTACTGCAGAGCAAATTAGAGATGGGGATACAGATTGGCAAAGAGAGCATCCTGATTTGGGTATGACTATAGGTATTCCAGAACAAGACAGATATTCTATTTTTGCCAATTTTGGTCTGCCTTACGGTGGCGGTGAATTTTATGTAAATGGAGGCTACACCTTTAGATACGGAAAATCATTTGCCATATATCGAGCGCCTTATTGGCCTGGTATTGGTGCTAATCGAGATAGCAATCCACTATGGACAGATAGATCGCAGCCTTTCCAAGGGTTTCAGCCTACTTTTGAAAGTGATATCAAGGACATCAGTTTTACTATTGGCAATAAATTCTTTTTCAATGATTGGACGGCTGATTTGAGTTTAACGAATGGTTCTAATGACATACAGTATTTAGTCTCTAATTCCGTCAATCTAAGTTTAGGAGCTAGTAGTCCTACGGAAGTTGATCCAGGAGGGTATAAATTTGCCAATACTTTAGGGAATTTAGACTTGTCAAGACAGTTCGGCAATCTTTCTTTTTCTGCTGGTGCGGAAGTTAGAAGGGAAACTTTTGACGCTAGAGCTGGCGAAGAAGCTTCTTATATTGATGGAGGGATAGAATCTTTTCCTGGTTTACAACCTGCTAATGAATTGAGTGAAAGTAGAACCAATGTTGGGGTGTATGCAGGTGTAGATGTAGATGTTACGGATGCTTTCTTGGTAGGCGGTGCGCTGAGATATGAAAGTTTTTCTAAAATTGGGGATGGTGATGGTCAAAGTAATTTATCTTGGAAAGTGAATGCTCGACAAATATTAGGCGAGAATAAAGGGGCGATTCGTGCTTCTGTAAGTACTGGATTTAGAGCACCCTCTTTACATCAAATTTATTTAAGCAACATACAAACTATATTTGTAGGGAACAAGATAGGTCAACGAGGTGCATTCAATAATGTGAGTGATGTCACGAGAAATTTATTACAAGTTCCGCAATTAGAGGTAGAAACTTCCTTTAATTTTACAGTTGGTTTAACTTGTAAATTAACAGATAATCTGTCTGCTACTATTGATTATTATAATATCTCTGTTGACGATCGAGTATTACTGACCAATCAAGTTCTTACAGGTGCTTTACCAGAAGATAACTTGGTTAGAGTTGATTTAGAGAATAATGGTGTAGAAAGTTTTGTGTTTTTTACGAATGCCGCAGATACTAAAACTCAAGGAATTGACCTAGTTTTAAATTTAGATAAGGTGCGAGCAGGAGAAAATGGTTCTCTAGGATTTACGGCTGCTTTGAACTGGAATGATATAGACGTGGATGTAGAAGGGCTTACTGTTCCAACTGTATTTGCCGAAAATAATATTAATATTTTTGGAAGAGGAGAAATAGGACTTTTAGAAACAAGTAGACCGAATGTAAAAGCAACCCTAGGCATTTCTTATCGAACAGGTGGATTTAGGGTCAATTTAAACAATACGTATTTTGGAAGTATAAAGGTAATACATAATACTGATCCAATGCTTGATCAAGCATTTTCAGGAAAGACTTTAACAGACTTAATTATTAGCTATGACATCAATGAAAAAATAAATGTCAATCTAACGGCTAATAATTTATTTAATGTATATCCAGATGAATTGATTGTTATCGATTTTAATTTAGGCGGTCGATTTAAATATCCGTGGTTTGTTAATCAATTTGGTTTTATGGGCGGAATGGTTAAAGTGGGTGCTACGATTAAGTTTTAGGGTATAATCAACCTCGGTCAGCCTGAATAGCTACATTAGGAAAAATAAGTAGTGTGACAAAAATAAACATACAATTTTTTGATGGTTAAAATTGTTTGATGGCTAGATGGTTCTTGCGAGACGTTGACCATCTAACAATTAAGCCATCTAGCTATCACTTTTATTTGTTAATTTATTTTTGTCAGACTACTTACCCAGAAAAAAACGAACAATTGAGATTACCTTATCGAAAAAAGAATACCCACTTTTTTACTTCCACAAACATTTTATGGATTTGTATGGGCTGGTGGATGCTAACAGTATCTTTTTCTATAGCTGCCCAATCGAATAACTTTAAATTTCAAAAAGTTCAGCTAGAAGTAAATGGCACCCCTTATAATACAATTGGTGCCATTACCCAAGATAAAGAAGGTTACCTTTGGATAAGTATCAAGGAAGAAGGCCTAGTTAGATATGATGGCTATGAATCCAAGAGATACCAATATAATTCAAAAGATTCCACCTCTATAGGACATGATAGAGTCGAAGCCCTATATGTGGAGGAGACGGGGACGCTATGGGTAGCAACAATCGTAGGTCTAAGTCGTTATGACGCCAGTTGTGATTGTTTTTCCCAATACCGATTCCAACCTAATAATGATATGGAATATGGGAAAGGGGGAATTAGGGCTATAATCGAAGATAGGGAACATAATCTATGGGTTGCTATGCAGGCAGGTGGGCTTTTTCGATATGATAGAGCAAAAGATAAATTTATTCCGTATCTCAATAATCCAACAGCCCCTAATTCCCTACTCAATGACTATGTCTACGTAATTTTAGCTGATAGAGAGCATAATATTTGGATTGGAACAGGAAATCCCAAGGCTAAAGATATTAGTAAAGGAGGACTTATTCGCTTTAATCCTTCAACTGGAGCAAGCAAACGATTTGTACATGACCCCAATAACCCAAATAGTTTAAGTGCAAATATTATTACGGCACTATTAGAAGATAAGGCGGGACAAATATGGGTAGGAACGTCCGAAAATGGACTCCATCAATATAATGCAGATTCCGAAGATTTTAATCGAATAAAAGTAGATACCGCCAATACAACTTACCTTCAACCTCCTTTTCCAAGAAAGGAAACAGAAGGATACGTACCCATTACAATTTTAAATCAAGACCAACAAGGTGGTTATTGGATAGGGACAGGGGGCATCGGGTTAAATCATTTTGATCCTACAACTCGCAAATTAACTTTTTATGATTTATCAGGAAGTGCTAGTAATGAAAATAGACCCTTTGTTTTTTACGAGGATCGGCAGGGGCAATTATGGATAGGATATCTAAAACAGGGGGGCTTGTATAAATTAGATCCTTATGCTCGAAAATTTAATATTTATCCAGCATTGAAAACTATGGAAAGGAGTTGTGAATCACAATTGAATCCGGGCAGTTTCTGGATTAGCACTAGGGTGGATGGGCTTCATTTCTTAGATGGGAATACAGGAAAAAAGACTTCCTTTCTGCACGACGAGCAGGATGCTACCAGTATTGGGAGTAATAGAGTAAGAGCGGTTTATGAAGATAAAGAGGGAACGGTTTGGGTAGGGCTTGGAGGCGGTGGACTTTACGATGAAGAAGGCGGAAAAGGGGGCTTAGACAAAATGGATAGACAGACCCGCAGCTTTCAGAATTATGCAATGAAGTTAAATGATACGATTGATTTTAATTCGACCGTTTTCACCATTGAAGAAGACCAAGAAGGTTTTTTATGGCTGGACGTTGGGGCTGGACTCATCCGTTTTGACAAGGAAAAAGAAATTTCTAAACGGTACAAACTTCCTAATGAAGATACGGATACCAGAATTGTAATGGTCAATCATTACAATCAATTTTTTGGTGTACTTGATTTTCATAAAAAAGATTTATACAAATATGATATAGAAAAAGATAGTTTTATTATCTTTTTGAAAGGTTATGGAGTTAATCATGTTTTGGAAGATAATCAAGGTGGTTTTTGGTTAGGTACTTGGAATCAAGGGTTGGTCTATTTTAATCCAATGGAAGACACGCTTAAGCAATATACCGAAGAAGACGGATTATTAAATGATATAATTAGAGGTTTGCTACCAGGAGAAAATGGAAATTATTGGGTGGCAACTTCTAAAGGCTTAGTAAAATTCGATTCCAAAAACGAAAAATTTATATCGGAAGGTTTCCCCAAAGAAGACTTCAGCATTAGTGGAATAAAAAGTAGAGATGGTCAATTATTTTTTGGTTCAAAGGAAGGTATATACGCTTTTTATCCTAATCAAGTGAATGGCAATCCTTTTCCTCCTAATGTACTTATTCACAGTTTACAAATCTCTGGAGAACCCTTTAACTTAGATCAAGCGGAATCTGGAAAAATTAACCTGTCCTATCGACAAAATGATTTTAATTTTCAATATAAGGCTATTCATAATAGTAACCCTGCTGAAAATAAATACCAATACCGCCTTCTTCCATTTGATGAAAACTGGATAGATGCGGGTACTCAGCGAAGGGTTCAATATACCAACCTTAACCCAGGCAATTATACTTTTCAAGTAAAAGCAGCGAACAGCGATGGGGTTTGGAACGAAAAACCTGCTACACTTTCTTTTCATATTGCCACGCCGTGGTGGACAAGATGGTGGGCAAAGATAGTATATATGCTTGCATTTCTAGGAGCATTAATGGGTATACGACAATTAGAAAAGCGAAAACTAGAAGCTCAACAGCGAAAAATTGCAACTCAACAGCGTATTAATAAAATTACTTCCAAATTTGTACCTACTGCTTTTCTAAATTCTCTTGGTAGAAAAGACATTATGGAAGTACAATTGGGAGATGCAATTGAACTAGAAGTAACTGTATTGTTTGTAGACATTCGAGCATACACCACACTTTCTGAGGGAATGACTCCAGAAGAAAACTTCCGCTTTGTTACTGCATTCAATAAAAGAATGGGCCCTATTATTCAAAAAAATGGAGGATTTGTCAATCAGTATTTGGGGGATGGTATAATGGCACTGTTTAAAACTTCTCCAAATGATGCCTTGAAAGCTGCTATCCAAATGCAACAGGCTTTAAAGGAATACAACCTATATCGCAAGTCCAATAATCGTCAACCTATTAAAATGGGAATCGGTTTTCATACAGGTTCATTGATAATGGGAATTATAGGAGATGATCAAAGAATGGACGCAGCTACCATTTCAGATGCCGTTAATACCGCTTCCAGAATTGAAAGTCTTACTAAATATTTTAAGGCAAATATTTTACTGAGTGAAGAAAGTCTTCGTCAGGTTCAATCCTCTCAGTTAGAGGAAGAAACTCCTTTTTATGTTCGCTATCTAGGAAAAGTTAAATTAAAGGGCAAGAGAGAACCAATTGGTATTTATGAATGTTTTAATGGGGATAATCCTGCCATTATTGCTAAAAAAATCGATTCTCAAATCTTATTCAAAAAGGGGATGGATTATTATTTAGACAAGCAATTTCAAAAAGCAGTTAATACTTTTGAAAAAATACTAACTATTAATCCCAATGATCTGACAGCGCAGCTATTTTATAATAAAGCTCAAAAGTATCTTTCGGAAGGTACACCAGAGGATTGGACGGGAGTAGAAGTGATGACTTTTAAGTAATTGAAACTTGTTGATATTTCTAATTGATGAACAAGTCTATTAAGAAAACTATACACAAAAACGAACAATTGAGATTACTTCCACGAAAAAAGAATACCTACTTCTCTACTCCCACAAGTACTTTATGGATTTGTATGGGCTGGTGGATGTTGGCAGTATCCCTTTCTACATCTGCCCAATCGAATCATCTTAAATTCCAAAAAGTCCAGCTCGAAATAAATGGTGTCCCCTATAATACAGTTGCCGCCATTACCCAAGATAAAGAAGGGTACCTCTGGATAAGCACCAATGAAGAGGGAGTAATTAGATATGATGGTTATGAATCCAAAATGTACCTACATAATCCAAAAGATTCCACCGCTATAGGACATAATAAAGTCCAAGACTTATATGTGGATGAGACAGGTATCTTATGGGCAGCGACAATAGTAGGACTAAGTCGTTATAACTCCAGTTGTGATTGTTTTTTCCAATACCGATTCCAAGCTAATAATGGTTATGATAAGGATAATAATAATGAAAAAGGGAGAAGCAAGAGCAAACTTAATGGGAAAGGCGGAATTAGGGATATTACCGAAGATGGGGAACATAATTTGTGGGTCGCTATGCAGGCAGGTGGACTTTTTCGATATGATCGAGCACAAGATAAATTTATTCCTTACCTCAATGATTCAATAGCCCCTAATTCTCTAATCCATGACTATGTTTCTGTAATTTTAGCTGATCGACAGGGTAATATTTGGATTGGGACAGGAAATCCCAATGCTGAAGCTATAAATAAAGGAGGGCTTATTCGTTTCAACCCTTCAACTGGATCAAGCAAGCGTTTTATTTACGAACCCAATAACCCAAATAGTTTAAGTGTAAATGTTATTACGGCACTATTGGAAGATGAAGCAGGTCAAATATGGGTAGGAACGACTGAAAATGGCCTCCATCTATATAATGCAGATTCCGAAGATTTTACTCGAATAAAAGTAGATACCGCTAATCCAACTTACTTTCAACCTCCTTTCCCAAAAAAGAGAATACAAGGAAGAGCCCCAATAAAAATTTTACATCAAGACCAGCAAGGTGGTTATTGGATAGGGTCGGTGGGCATTGGGCTAAACCATTTTGACCCTAAAACTCGAAAATTAACTTTTTATGATTTATCAGGAGGTGCTAGTGGTCTGAATCTACCCTCGGCTTTTTACGAGGATCGGCAGGGGCAATTGTGGCTAGGATATATAACGCAAAGTGGCTTGTTTAAATTAGATCCTTATGCTCGAAAATTTAACATTTATTCAGGATTGAAAACCATGCAAAGGAGTTGTGAATCCCAATTGACCCCAGGCAGTTTCTGGATTAGCACTAGGGCAGATGGGCTTTATTTCCTAGATGGGAATACTGGAAAAAAGACTTCCTTTCGGCATGATGAGAATGATCCTACCAGTATTGGGAATAATGCAGTCAGAGCGGTTTATGAAGATAAAGAGGGAACGGTTTGGGTCGGGCTTGGGGTAGGCGGACTTGCTGGTGAAGAAGGTGGAAAAGGTGGCTTATCCAAAATGGATAGAGAGACCCGCAGCTTTCAGAATTATGAAATGAAGTTAAATGATACGACTGATTTTAATATGACCGTTTTCTTAATTGAAGAAGACCAAGAAGGTTTTTTATGGCTGGACGCTGGGCCAGGACTCCTACGTTTTGACAAGGAAAAAGAAGTTTCTAAACGGTATCACCTCCCTAATTCAGATGCGGATGCCAGAATTACAATGGTTCATCATAACAAACAATTCTTTGGGGCACTTGATTTTGGTAAAAGAATTTTCTATAAATATAATATAGAAAAAGATAGTTTTATTACCTTTTTGGAAGGCTATCAAGTTAATTATGTTGTAGAAAATAATCAAGGTGGTTTTTGGTTAGGTACTTGGAAACAAGGTTTGGTCTACTTTAATCCAATGGAGGACATCCTTAAACAATATACTGAAGAAAACGGCTTATTAGATGATAGGATTAGAGGTTTGCTACCAGGAGAAAATGGAAATTATTGGTTATCTACCTATAAAGGATTGGTGAAGTTTGATTCCAAAAACGAAAAATTTATATCGGAAGGTTTCCCTAAAGACCACTTCGATATGAATGGAATGAAAAGTAGAGATGGTCAATTATTTTTTGGTGGAAGTGAAGTAGTATATGCTTTTTATCCTGACCAAGTGAATGGCAATCCTTTCCCTCCTGATGTACTTATTAATAGCTTACAAATCTCTGGAGAACCCTTTAATTTAGACCAAGCAGCAACTGGGAAAATTAACCTATCTCACCAACAAAATGATTTTAATTTTCAATATACAGCTATTCATAATGGTAATCCTGCTAAAAATAAATACCAATATCGCCTTCTTCCTTTTGATGAAAACTGGATAGATGCTGGCGAACAAAGAAGAGTTCAATATACCAACCTTCACCCAGGCGATTATACTTTTCAAGTAAAAGCAGCAAACAGCGATGGGGTTTGGAAGGAAACACCTGCTACGCTTTCTTTTTATATTGCCACGCCGTGGTGGACAAGATGGTGGGCTTATTTGCTTTTTTTTATAAGCATTAGTTCCATACTCTACTGGTTCTATCACTTTCAACTTTCCAAAAGATTGGCCTTAGAAGAAAGTAAACGATTGAAAGAACTCAATCTGGTAAAATCTAAATTGTACACCAATATCACCCATGAATTTCGTACCCCTTTGACCATTATCAATGGAATGGTAGATGAGTTGGAGTTAAACCTCCAAAAAGAGACCTCCAAAAGGCTACAGTTAATCAAACAAAATAGCCATCGCTTATTACAGATGGTCAATCAGATGCTCCAATTATCAAAATTACAAGCAGGTAAAGAAACCCTGTATTTGAAACAAGAAGACAGTATCCTATTTATACGATATTTAGTGGAAGCCTACCAATCATTGGCGCAGTCAAAAAATATTAGTTTGCAATTTTATTCAGAAAAAAACCAATTGCTAATGGATTTTGATGCTAAAAAGCTAGAAACCGTTCTAAGCAATCTTTTATCCAATTCTATTAAATTTACCAGAGCATACGGAAAAATTCTAGTAGTTGCTAAAAAAATAACCAATAATAATAAGCCAATTTTAGAAATTCAAGTAAAAGATAACGGTATCGGCATAGCAGCAGAACAATTACCTCACATCTTTGACCGATTCCACCAAGTAAATACCACTTATGAAAATCAAGGTACAGGTATTGGACTCGCTTTGACTAAAGAATTAGTAAATAACATGGGTGGTAATATAGCCGTGACAAGTGTATTAGATAAAGAAACAGTATTTTATTTAAAATTTCCCATAAAAAATGAAGCCCCTATCATACAGCGTACTGCAAATCCTACAATTCTTCCCCCCTCTAATATTCTAGAGGCAAAAGATTTGGACACTAAGCAAATTATATCCGAAAATAAACAGCCTATATTATTAATTATTGAGGATAACCTAGAAGTCATTTATTATTTGCAAGCCTGTTTGGAGGAACACTATCAAATTCAGATTGGTCGAAATGGAAAAGAAGGTATCAACAAAGCACTTGAAATAATTCCAGACATTATTATTAGCGATGTGATGATGCCAGAAATGGACGGGTTTGAGGTTTGTGCTACGCTAAAAGAAAATGAACGAACGAATCATATTCCCATTATTCTTTTAACGGCTAAGGCCCATACCAAGGATAAACTAGCAGGCCTCTCTAAAGGAGCAGATGCCTATCTTATTAAGCCATTTGACAAAGCAGAACTACTCATTCGATTAGAAAAGTTATTGTCTATTCGCCGAACGCTTCAGCAGAAATATATGAAAGAGTTGAATGTTCGGGAAGATAAAATGTCCATTTCCGACAATCAACCTTTTCTAAGACAAGTGGAAAAACACATCTTATTAAATTTAGAAGATGAAAACTTCTCGGTCAATGATTTAGCGAGATTACTGAACTTCAGTCGTTCACAAGTACATCGAAAAATCAAAGCCTTAACAGGGATGTCCACCTCTATTTATATTCGACATTTCCGCTTACTTAAAGCTAAGGAATTAATTCATACGACCAACCTCACCATTTCAGAAATTGGTTATCAAGTAGGCTTTAAATCTCCAGCCTACTTTTCCAAAGTTTATAAAGCAACTTTTGGTGTATCCCCTAGCTCAGAAAAGAAAGAAGGGTGGGATGATCATTAATCCTTTTTCATCTAAAACTACCTACTAGCTGGTAGAATAAGAGAGCATAGCTCTGGAAAAAAACCAGCCAATAGGTATTAGCGGCAAGGTATATAATGTTTCATGAATTAACAATACAACAACATATTATTATTGTGCCTAATATCTAATCTTTTGAGCAGGGCAGGGACTTTTTTGAAGAGTAGCATTTGAGTTTTCAGTTACAACAATATGATTACATTTACAGGCGCAAGGTCATTTTTTTCATCTTTTCTCAAGCGCCTCTTTTACCAGCCTAAAATATTCAAAAATGCTAATTTTTTTTGATGGTAATTCATTTGCCGCTTCATCATATTGAGATAACCATATTTCTTCTCCTTTTATACTAAACATTTCTTAATATGAATTTGTTAACTTTGCATATATTTTATTAATAAATATTTAGATATATGAAACGATTAGGGTTTTTAGGATTGTTTTTGGGATTGCTGATATTTAATACTTCTTGCAACGATGAACCTGTGATACGACCAACAGTTTCTATTCGGAATGCTACAATTGCAGAAGGCAATAACGGCACAACGACATTGGTATTCACTATTGCGCTAAGTGAAGCAACTTCTTTGGCAGTTGCGGTAGATTATGCTACAAGCGAGAGAACAGCTACTGCAGGGCAAGATTTCGAAACCGCTAATGGAACAGCTACCATAGCTGCAGGAACGACAGAAACGACTATTGAAGTGTCCATTATATCCGACGATATGGAAGAACAAGAGGAAGCATTCGAGGTAATCATTAGTAATGCTATTAATGCAGATATTAATCAAAGTACAGGAGTTGGTTTCATTCAGAATGATGACTTTGAAACAACTGGTTATACTACTCCAGATTCTTATACTGGAATGACTTTAGTTTGGGGAGATGAATTTGAAGGGACTTCCCTCAATACAGTTGATTGGAATTACGAAACAGGTAATCATGGATGGGGTAATAATGAATTACAAAATTACGTGTCAGGAGCAAACAATGCTAAAGTTGCTAATGGCGTATTAACGATAGAAGCAATAAAAAATGGCAATAGCTATACTTCTGCTCGATTGACGACAGAAGGAAAAAAGTCTTTCAAATATGGTCGAATTGACATTCGAGCAAGACTTCCTCAAGGGCAAGGCATTTGGCCTGCACTTTGGATGCTTGGTGATAACTTTCGTACAGTAGGATGGCCTAGCTGTGGAGAAATAGATATTATGGAATTAGTAGGCCATGAACCTGCTAAAACACATGGTACGGTCCATTGGGAACATAATGGTCATGCTTCTTACGGTGGTCATACTTCCCTGCGTTCTGGTGTTTTTGCCGATGAATTCAATGTCTTTACGATTACTTGGGATGAGCAGTCTATACGGTGGCATTTAAATGATGTCCAATTTCATGTAATTGATATCGCTGGATTACCTGCATTTCATGAAGACTTTTTCTTTATTTTAAATATAGCTGTTGGAGGTAATTGGCCAGGAAACCCTGATGCTACTACTCGTTTTCCACAAACGATGATGGTGGATTATATAAGAGTGTTCCAATAGGTCTATGAAAAAAATTTCGCTTAATACCTGAAAACTCAACAGATTTTAAAAATAGTCGATTTTTAGAAAAACGACCAAATTTAAATAACAACGAATGATAACAACGAAATTATATTTTTCAAAATTCAGTTGAAAAAAATATATTTTGTAAAGAATCAAAACATAAAATCTGTTGAGTTTTCAGGCTAATCGGTGTTGACCAAATTCATTTTGAAAAGTCTATCTGTCCATTCTTCAAATTGTATCATATATTTCCTATTGTTTAACTGCCAGTATCATCTCCTCAAATTCAGGATGCCCAAATAAATTGACTAACAAACCATCTTCTTTAAATTTATTCGACCAAAATTTTGCATTTTCAGTTAGGGCTTTTTTTAAAGAGGAAATAGCAGATTCTTTTTGCCCCAAAGCTGCTTCGATTCTTGCTTGCTGATAATGTTTAGCCCCAAACGCATCATGTCGGGGCGGCAAATCTTGAAACCTTGTTAGTTTAGTTAATTGACTAGTAGTTTTGGATACTTGTCCTAAATTTGCATAGCATATCCCCAATAAAGTTTCTAATTCCAGTAAATGACGCAGCGATTTTTCATTAGCAATGGCTTCTTTCAATTTTGGAATGGTGGCTAAATAATCTTTTTGATAAAAAGCAGCTATAGCCCAATTACGCTTATCTTTTTTTTGACGAGCAATTGCCCAATTATAGTAGGCATTTGCGTACACTAGGAGTAAATCCCTCTCTCCAACTATCATTAATTCATTGCAAATAGATCGATATAAAAAGCCATCATTGGTGGATTTTCCTTTATCATCATAAATGCCCGATTGTCGATAGTGTAATAGATATTTCTTGAGGGCATTATACTCTTTTAGTTGAATTAGGGCTTTTAAATGCTCTCTGGCTAAGCCTCGATACATTTTAGGATAGGCATAATCGTCCACAACTTTCACTACTTCTCGAAATTGCTTTATTTGATAATAAGCTTTAGCTATTCGTGCTGGTCTGCCATTAAATTTGACAAGGGTATCTTGTGGGATTTTTGTAAAACCATTTAAAACCGCTAATGCCTGTGTAGGATAATTCGCTTTCAAATAATTAGTGCCAGCTTCATAATTAGCCCTTTCATTAGTAGCGTCCAATTGATAGTATTTTTCAAATAATTGCGCAGCTTTTAACCATTCTCCTAGCTTCTTTGCGGAATTGGCATTTCCTTCTAAAGCTTCTAAAGATAATGATTGGGGGGGATGGCAAGAACCTAACAAAAACACTAGGATAAATAAAGTAGGAAAAGAAGGATTGAAGGAAAACATCATTTTAAGTGATTTAAAATTGTTAACTAATTATTGTCACACTACTTATGCCAAACATTAGACTTGTCCTATTAAACAAATCATAATATTTTTAATTTAGATTTTATTTTCAGATTCCAAATACCAGCAGCAATGATAGCTACACTATCTACAAACCCGTCTCTACGGCCTCGGAAGGTGTCAGTTAAGACCTTAAAAATCTTCATTCCTCCAAAGGGATGTTCTACAATGATTCTTTTGGAACTAACCTCTTTATTATAGGATTTTTGCTCTGGCGTTAATTCTGGCTTAGGATTCTTTTCTGAACTACGGGGTTTCTTGATAGGTATCCATGTTTCCATGGTTTTATACATTTTTTGAAATCCTTGATAGCCTAAGTCTAGCCAAATTTTGAATTGTTCAAACCAATCTTCATCTGGACAGAACTCTGATTTAAATAAAGAATAATCATGCGTACTACCAGCAACTGTAAATCCTAGAAACAATATGAGCTTTCTATTATCTGTAATCATTGTATTTTTAACCGTGTGGCGTTTTTTTTTTCCGCTGTAATGTTCTTTTTGAATCGCATGGTCGCTAGAACGTTGAACCGAACGCTCTGAGGCATCTACAAACAGTTCTTTAACATCTAGCTGATTCAGATAAGCCTCTATGGCTTGTGTACTTTCAAAAGAACGTTCGGGCAAGACTCCTAATATAGACAGCGCACGTAGTAACACAGGTAATAACTCTTGTACGTATCGTTCGGCTGTGGATTTGCCCATTCCAAAATCTACTGCTAAAGTCCGATGACAAGAATTTTGCTTTAAAAATCGAAGTATAAAAAATAGCTTATCTTCCCCCTGTGGTAGTTTACTTTGCGAGGAAGGCGTATTCTTTCGATGAGCTGTCATATCGAATTCTTCATATACTCGTTTTCGCTCTTGATAAGCTTCTTCTGCTATTTCTTCTAAAGCACATAAAAAAGCAGTGCAAAGTAGAGTAAATATGGAGACTGTGACACCTAGTACAGAAACATATAGGTCATCTTGCTTTGGAACTTCGGATAATTGTAAGGCCATTTTAACCTGTTTTAGTTAAAAAGACCAAAATTCGCAATTCTGATGGATTTTTAAAAATAATACAATTATTTATAAATAATACTTTAATAGGACAAGTCTAATATGTTGCATAAGGAAATGATTCTAGTTTTTGAATTTAATTTCAACGAAGACATAAGGGATGAGGAAATAAATATTTGGTCGTTTTGAAATGGGTTGAAAACCTATGAGAAAAAAGGGCAATTCAAAAACAAAAGACCAAATATTTTTTAATCAATACTAAGTATTTCAGTTTCAAAAATTCCAGTTCAAAACTGAAATGCTGGTGATGTCTCCCTTCTCAGCTAATCGATTTTAAACTTTACTTTAATCATTGAATTTGAATTTAAGTAGGTATCATTTTTCGGAGGCATCTATCAAAGTGACTTCCTTTTAAAAAGATGTACTTTTGCACCATCTAACAAAAAAATCGCTTGCAAGGAATATGCTTACATACTAAGAAAATAAATCATTTCAAATATGTAAATATTCTTTTTTTTTAAAAGATAGGATATTAACAAATCTTTTTACATTTTTGC
>ENA-ORXT01001806-ORXT01001806.1-marine-metagenome-genome-assembly--contig:-NODE-1806-length-27476-cov-206.660316_pt1 | contig 27476 bp, 23 predicted proteins | sample MGYA00237868_ERZ511482 | MGnify/ENA metagenome assembly ERZ511482
AAGGGTGAAAAAAACAACTACTAAATGGAACCCAGAAGATAAGGTAGATTGGATGAGTTGATATTTAAATTAGCTGTAATATTCTTTTTAAAGAAATGTTATAGCTAAGAAATTAAAAAGTTTTAGGTGAAGCAAAATCGATAGCCAACAAGTTAGAAGTATAGCCCCGATTGCAGCGGAAATCCTTTTTTGTACAATGGATTTTTTATCCATTGGATCAACAAAAAAGATTGGAGCGGAAAGCGGGACGGGTGTTGATGTGATGTTTAATGTTTCGCTTCAAAAAAAGATACCAGCTTAACGCCAACGGATTACAATTGGTTGAATTAAAAAATTTTACAATTATGGTGACATCAATAGCAGACATAAAACATTTAAACAAAGCGCATACGTTTTTTTCGTGGGCGGTACAAAGCCAAGTAAATCCTGTTGTAATAGAAAGTGCGAAGGGCGTTTATTTAAACAGTAAAGATGGTAAGCGGTGGTTAGATTTTTCTTCGCAATTAATGAACGTAAACATTGGCCACGGCAGGCCAGAAGTTGCCGAAGCCGTGGCACGCCAAATGGAAAAATTTAGCTTTGTTTCGCCGGGCTTTGCTACAGAAGCAAGAGGTGCTTTGGGTAAGAAGTTAAAAGAAATTACGCCTGGCAGTTTAAGCAAAACCTTTTTTACGGTAGCAGGTGCAGAGGCAATTGAAAATGCAGTAAAGCTGGCACGTTATTATTCGGGTAAAGATAAAATTATTACCAACTACCGATCTTATCATGGCGCAACTATGGCGGCCATTTCGGCTGGTGGCGACCCTCGCAAGTTAAAGGTAGATCGCAACCAAGTTCCAAATATTGTACACGTACAAAACCCTTATAGCTACCGTTGCCCGTGGTATAGCAGTTCGCCAGAAGAGTGTGGCCAGCGGGCGGTTAAAAATATGGAAGACGTTATATTATTTGAAGGGCCAGAAAATATTGCTGCCATTTTGATGGAAGGTGAATCGGGTACTTCGGGTTGCATTAAATATCCGCCGCTTTATTGGAAACACGTAAAAGCCCTTGCCAACAAGTACAATATTTTAACTATTAGCGATGAGGTGATGAGTGGTTTTTGCAGAACAGGGAAATGGTTTGGTATTGATAACCACGAGGTTGCGCCCGACATTATGTGTTTTGCTAAAGGCTTAACTTCGGGCTATATTCCGTTGGGTGGAATGATTGTTTCAGAGAAAATTGCTAACGAATTAGACGATCAATATTTACCATTAGGCTTAACTTATTCTGCACATACAGTAGCTTGTGCTTCTGCCTTGGCGGTGTTAGATATTTATGAAAAAGAAAACTTGGCAGCGCGAGCCATAAAAATGGGTGCTTATATTGATGAACGAATGGAAGCTTTAAAAGCTAAACATGCTTCCATTGGCGATTGGCGAAATACGGGAATGTTAGGCGTAATTGAATTGGTTAAAAACCGAGAAACCAAAGAACCGATGGCGCCGTGGAATGCTACCGCAAATGAAATGGGCGTAATGTTAGCTGTGAAGAAAAAAATTGCCGAGTTGGGCATGTTCACTTTTGTAAAATGGAATTACATTTTTGTTGCGCCGCCTTTAACTATTACAGAATCTGAAATTGATGAAGGCTTAGACATTATAAGTAAAGCGATTAGTTTGGCAGATGAGCATTGCAAATGATGAGATAACAGATGTTAGACAACAGAGAATAGATGACAGAAAACAGATGATGAGATTACAGATGTTAGATAACAGAGAATAGATGACAGAAAATAGATGATGAGATTACAGATGTTAGATAACAGAGAATAGATGACAGAAAACAGATGATGAGATTACAGATGTTAGACAACAGAGAATAGATGACAGAAAACAAATGATGAGATTACATAAGATAGATTATTAGATTACGGAAGACAAAGTACAGACATTAGATGAGTGATGAGTGCGACAAAAGATTACAGAAGATAGACGAGAGATGACAGAGAATAGCTTATTTGGTATAAACATAAACTATGAAGAATGAACTTTCTGAGGAAGTAAAATCCTCTAACTTATATAGCGAAGAATTAAAACCTGTTCCGCAAAATAAAAGGCATTGGGGCATTTGGGATTTAGCTGCTATTTGGGTTGGAATGGCGGTTTGCATTCCCACTTATTTGTTGGCATCTGAAATGATAAAAGACGGCTTTGGCTGGTTAGAGGCTATTACCATAATTGGGTTGGGCAACTTAATTGTAACCATACCAATGGTTTTAAACGGGCACGCAGGTGTTAAGTATGGCGTTCCATTTCCTGTAATTGGCCGTGCTTCTTTTGGTACAAAGGGCATTCATTTGCCAGGTTTATTGCGGGGCTTAGTAGCTTGTGGTTGGTTTGGTATTCAATGTTGGATCGGCGGTTTGGCCGTTTATTCAATTGGCGTTACCGTGTTAGGCTTAGAAAGTGAAAGTGCTTTAAGCATTGGTAAGTTTATTGGCTTCGCTATTTTTTGGTTGCTCAATGTATATTTTATTTGGAACGGAATGGAAAGCATCCGTTGGATAGAAAAAGGTACTGCACCTATTTTGCTAATTATGGGCGTGTTGTTAATTGTTTGGGGCGCAACCAATGTTGGTAGTTTTTCTAAAGTGTTGGCAAACAGTCGGCAATATGCAATACCAACCGCTGTTTTTAATAGCAACAAAAGTATTAGCATTAATACCATAACTGATAAAAATGGAACTGCTAAAGCAAAAGAATATCGATTAATAGTTGATGGCAAAGAAGGAGTTTGGCAAAAGATACCAGCAAACCAAACGATACTTAACCAAGCATCATTACAAAATAATGAACTGCCGTTAATACAATTTAGAACAAATGAAAAGGCAATATCTAGCAAGGTAAAAGTGCAAGCAGTAACTTTAAAAGGCGAGCAAAGCCAAAATCGTTTTTGGAAATACTTAATGTGGTTAACGGCAATGGTTGGGTTTTGGGCAACTATGGCAATTAGTATTGCTGATATTACAAGGCACAGCAAAACACAAAGAGAACAAATCGCAGGTCAATTTATTGGCTTGCCCGCCACTATGATTTTATATTCTTTTGTTGGCATTTTTGTAACCTGCGCTGCTGCTACCATTTTTGGTGATGTATTGGTATTAGAAGATTCGCCCTGGGATCCGGTTACTTTAATTGGCAAACTCAACAATGCTTGGGTAATTGTTTTAGCTCAAGTTTTTATGATTATTGCCACCCTTAGCACCAACATTGCAGCAAACGTAATTGCGCCTGCTAATGCATTTTCTAATCTAAATCCTAAAAATATTTCGTTTAGAACAGGCGGAATTATTACCGCAATTATTGGTATTGTTATTTGCCCGTGGTGGTTAATGAATGAAATATTTGGCTTGTTAATTTTTGTCAGTAGTTTTCTTGGGCCTATTCTTGCTATTTTAATTGCCGATTATTTTTTTGTTAGAAAAACAGAGCTGAGTACCAACCATCTTTTTTTAGAAGATGGACAATACGCTTACCAACACGGTTTTAATGTTAAAGCTTTTATTGCATTTTTGGCGGGTGTGGCTACCGCATTAATTGGCCTTTTTGTGCCTGCGCTTAAAGTGCTTTACAATACTTCTTGGTTTAGTAGTTTTGCGGTAAGCTTTATTGTGTATTGGTTTTTATCTTATAAAAAAGAAGAGCAAATAGCTTAAGGTTTTTGCAGATTGCTGTAAATATTAAAAATAAAAAACTATGTTATCATTTAGAAGAAACTAATTATTGCCAATACAAGCATTATTAAACTGTCAAATTCTTACTGCGCCTAACTCGCTTATATAAGGTTGAAACACAAATCGGGATTATGAGATTTAAGAAATAAAACTACAAGTAATCTTCAATCTTCTTTTTTTCTATGGCAGTTGAGGCCATTTTGCAAAGGTGCATACACATTTCATCTAAATGTTTAAATTTTTCGTTGGTAGTTAAGCCTTTGTGATACCGATAAAATATTTGCTGCGCAATTACAGCTACTTTAAACAAACCGTACACATAATAAAATAAAATGTTGCTGGTATTTCTTCCACTTTGGCTGGCGTATTGTTCGGCAATTTCCATACGGCTGGGGTTGCCTGCAAATGAAGTTGGCGATGGAAAAAACATGTTAATTGGGCCGTCGCTATCTTTTAACCAATAGGCAAGGCTGGTACCAAGATCCATTAACGGATCGCCAAGGGTACACATTTCCCAATCTAAAATGGCGTTAATGTTGTTGTAGTTTTCATTGGTAAAAACTACATTATCATACTTAAAATCGTTGTGTATTAAGCAAAAATCGTATTGTTGCGGTTGGTTAAATTCCATCCAACTCATTACTTTTTCGGCTTCGTTAATTTTTATAGTAGCTGCTTTTAAATATTGCTTCCCCCAATTTACTACTTGGCGTTTTACATAACCTTTTGGTTTACCCAAATCATTTAGGCCAATTTCGTTATAGTTTAAATAATGTAAATCTACAAAAGCAGTTAACCAAGTTGCTGCTACGTTTTTATATTGATCTGTAGTTAGGTTTCTTTTCTGCGCTTCTTTAGTAGTTAAAATAATGCCTTCTACTTTTTCCATTAGATAAAAAGAGCTGCCGACAACCTCCGCATCATTACAATAAGCAAACACTTTTGGCGATTTTGAAAAATTGTTTTCTAGCTTAGAAAGCACTTTGTATTCGCGGCTCATATCGTGCCCACGTTTAACTGCGCCTTTAGGTGGCTTGCGTAAAACAAATTGCTTATCTGCCACTTCTAACAAGTATGTTAGGTTAGAAAATCCGTTGGAAAACTGACTAATTTTCAATGGAGCTTCAGCGGTTTCAATTAGTTTATTGGCTATTAAAAACGACTTTAAATTTTGTTCGTTGAGTTCTTCTCCTTGTCGTACTGGCTTTAACATTAAATTCTGTTTTTAAAATTGATTGAAAAATAATTAATTCTTCTTACATTAATGCAAAATATAGATTGTTTAAATGAATAACAACTTTGATTTAAAAGGTAAAGTGGCTATTATTACGGGCTCATCTAAAGGAATTGGCGCAGCTATTGCCGAAGCCTATGCTGAACAAGGCGCCAAAGTAGTAGTAAGTAGCCGCAAGCAAACTGCCGTTGATGAAGTAGTTGCAAAAATTAATGCTGCTGGTGGAACTGCCTTGGGCATAGAATGTCACGTTGGCAAACAAGAGCATTTAGAAAACTTGGTAAACAAAACGGTTGAACATTTTGGAAAGGTAGATGTGTTGGTCAACAATGCGGCCACTAACCCTGTTTTTGATATGTTGCAAAATGCTACCGAGCAGGCTTTTGATAAAATTATAAATGTAAATGTAAAGGCTTGTATGATGCTGGCGAATTTATGTTATAAAAGTATGAAGGAAAACGGTGGCGGTTCTATTATTAACATTGCATCGGTAGAAGGGATGAAACCAACAACTGGTTTGGGAATGTACAGCATTAGCAAAGCTGCTTTAATAATGTTAACCAAATCGCAAGCGAAAGAATGGTCGGGCAACAATATAAGAAGTAACAACATTTGCCCAGGCTTAATACAAACTAAATTTAGTGAAGCCTTGTGGAAAAACGAAACTATATTAAATGAATTTGAAACCCATATACCAATGAAGCGAATGGGGCAGAGCGAAGAAATTACAGGCTTGGCTTGTTACTTGGCTTCTGAAAGTGCCAGCTACACAACAGGTGGTGTTTTTATGGTTGATGGTGGTTATATGTTGGCGTAAAAAGTGATTTAACTTACCCGCACAATTTGAAGATTTGCGTAGAAAATTTCTTTATAATTGTAAGAACAGAAACTAATTTTTGACACGCAATAAAAATATGAAATAATGAATTTTGACTATACCGAAAAATCGTTGCGCCTTCAAAAAGCTATTGCTGAATTTATGGAGCAACACTTGTATCCTTTAGAAAAAGAGTACGAAGAATTTACTGCCGATAACTTGTGGCAAAACTTTCCGCAATTAGAAAATTGGAAGGAGTTGGCAAAAGCGGCCAACTTATGGAATTTGTTTTTACCAAAAACTTATGGTGACCTTAGCCCCGGATTAACGAACTTGGAATATGCGCCTTTGGCAGAATTGATGGGCCGTTTGGTTTGGAGTTCAGAGGTGTTTAACTGTTCTGCACCCGATACAGGCAATATGGAAGTTTTGGCCAAATATGGTAATGTGGCGCAACAAAAAAAATGGTTACAACCTTTAATGGAAGGAAAAATAAGGTCTTCTTTTTTAATGACAGAACCCGATGTAGCTTCTTCTGATGCCACTAATATTGAAACCTCAATTAAAAGAGATGGCGACCATTATGTTATAAATGGTAAAAAATGGTGGAGTAGTGGCGCAATGAACCCACACACGGAGATTTTTATTTTGATGGGCAAAACCAATACCGAAGCCGCAAGGCATATTCAACAAAGTATGATCTTAATTCCTAAAAATACCGAAGGGGTAACTATTGTTCGCCCTCTACGGGTTTTTGGTGCTATGGATTCGCCAGAAGGCCACGCCGAAATTGATTTGAAAAATGTTAGAGTACCTATCGAAAATTTAATACAAAATGAAGGCGACGGTTTTAGAATAGCGCAAGGCCGTTTAGGGCCTGGCAGAATACATCATTGTATGCGATTGATTGGTGCAGCGCAACGCAGTTTAGAGTTAATGTGTAAACGGGTTTCGCAGCGTACCACTTTTGGTAAGTCGGTGGCCAGTTATAGTTCTATACGGCAACACATTGCTTTGTCTAAATGCGAAATACAGCAAGCACGTTTACTAACCTTGCAAGCTGCTGATACTATTGATAAACAAGGTATTGCCGGAGCAAAAGATTTAATTGCGATGATAAAAATTGTGGTGCCGCAAATGACGCAAACTGTTGTTGACCGTGCTATACAGGCTTTTGGTGGAATGGGCGTTTGTCAAGATACGCCATTGGCCCGCTTTTGGATTTACGCACGTTGTATGCGCCTTGCCGATGGGCCAGATGAAGTGCATCAATATCAGTTGGGGCGAAATGTGGTGAAGGAGTATTTGAAGGATTATAGAGAATATCTATCTCTTCAAATTTTAAATTAATCACAATTTGTAACTGTCGTAAACTGAATCAGATTTATCATATCCCTTAAAAAACTCACGTTTTGTATTTTGTGCAAAATTGTTTTTGTCATTAGGCTCAGCATCCGCCATCAAAACAATCACCCTAATATCTTTATCTTCTTCAAGAAGAAATTTTTCTTGAATATCTTTTGGTATTGCTATGTTGTTGTTTTTAATTTTTGTTTTAAATTCAAATGCTTGCGTAGTTTAAAATTTACCTCAACTATAAGGTATTTATTTTTGGTATGATGTTATACAAAAGTATGCTTACCTCAATCATTAATTTGTTTTTGGATTTAAACCAATCTTATTCATCAAACATATCACTTCTAACTACCGAACTATAGTTTATTTTTCGTTGATTTACTTTTCGTAATTCTTGTTTAATTTCGGTAATCAAACCCATTTTAATGTTTTTGTCGGCTTTAATTAAAGTCCATAATAAACCAACTTCCTATGGAGAAACTGCTTCTCGTTTATGCTCTACAAAGGTTCTAATTTCCTTTGGAGTAGATAGTTTATTATCTAATTGTAAAAGTGGTGCCGTACCCATTTTGTCTTTTAATTTTGCTATTGGTGTTCCAACATAAATAGTATGTATCAATCTTTTATTTTCCAACTTAACCAACTCTGTTGCTTGTGGTATGGTAAATTTCAACATCAAATTGGGCGGGCGCATAACGGTTACTACCATAAAGAAAAACAATAAAATAAATATAATGTCTGGTAAAGATGCTGTTGAAATTATCGGCACACTTTTCGATTTTTTTCTTACTGAATTTGCTTATAACTATGTATTTTTATCAAACCTAAAACGAGTGTAATTTGGGTTTTGTTTTTAAATAACCGTTATGCTTTAGTAAAAGAATTGGTGAGACTAAGATTGACAAATTCTATTTATCTTGTACCCCATTACATAATTATTAGAGCAAGATTTTATGCAACAACTTTTACCAGTTTATCAACATAAATTCGCTATTGTCTGCAATTAATCAATTAAAACACACGCCCTTAAAAGTAGGCATTGTTAGTAACGGTGGTTCAAAAAAGAAAGTGGTTGAGCTGATAAATAACATTTAAAGTAACCTATCCAACTCCTTCAATTTACCCTCCAAAAAGCTTGCTTTCATTTGTTTAACTCCATTATTCAAGCCCTAATTTAATATCATTTATTAGTTCAGAGATGGGTCTAACATATTCTTTTAACCCAATATGGTTTATGGCATGTTTTAATCTTGTTGAATCATCTGGTAAATAGAAAACGTGTCTTTGACTACCCAATAAAGTAAGTTTTTCATCTGACAAATCTTCATCATAAGTAATGATATGATAAACCTGTTTAATTTTAAATTTACTAAGTATAGATGCGTCTGCACTGCTTACTTGCTTCCATCTTTCTCTAAGTGTTCTTTTACAACTAATACCTATTAGCCAATTATCACTTGTCTTTATCCATTTGTCAACTTCAATATCTGCTTGAAAATGGCTTGGTGAATGAGTTGTTGGTATGTTGAAATAGTCTAAAATGAATGAGGTTACATCTTCTAAACTTCCTCCAGCTCTACTTTTTCGCTTTTGTCCTGCTCTTCTTTCAAACTCTTGTGCAAATGCGGTCAACACAATATCTTTATCAACATTGGTAAGATTTTGACTTTCAAGTAAGGTTCTAATAACTGAAAAAGCTTTGGTTACTTCAACCCTTTCAGCAGTTAAACATCCTTTTACGCCAAGTGTGTCCCAAAGTTTTATTACACTTGCTAAGCCTGCCATTCCTTTTGTATCTAAAAATGACTTTGCTATGGTTTGAGCAAACTCTTTATCACTACTTGGAATGTTACTAATTGCCTGATTGATTGGTAGCATTATATGTTCACACGTTAAAATAAACACATTCATATCTAACTTGGTAATTATAATTTCATCAAGATCGGCTAATAACCTTCCAATCTTATGTAGTCTTTTTTTTGCCCTAAAATATCTTTCATTTAAAAAATTAGAAAGCGCCCTTTTTTGTAATGCTAATATTTCTTTTTCGCTTAAATGTTTGCTTTGTGTTTGAATAAGTTGAAGCGCAGTAGCAATATGTTTTATTGTTTTATTATCCTTTCCTATACTACCATATTGATCGGTGCTTATTAACATCCTTGCAAACCAATACGAATTATGCCAAGGATTATCAATATTATTACCAAGCATAATGTTTTAATTGAAGCTCAGGAAATTTTTTAAAATTTTGGATTCTTTTTTTAGCCATTTGGCAATATTCTTTCGAAACATCAAACCCTACATAATCTATAGAATTATGCAATGCTGCTAAAGCAGTTGTTCCACTTCCCATAAAAGGATCAAGAACATTTTTTGCTAAGGTAGATTTTATAATTCTATCGGCTAAAGCCAATGGAAACGGTGCAGGATGTTCATTATTCATCTCTTGTTTAATTTCCCACACATCTCCAAATGCATTTGCCTTTGGTGCCAAAGTAAACTTTGGCTTAGCTATTAAATAAACAACCTCATAAGTAGGCAAAAAATACCCTTTATTAAAATTAATTCCGCCAGCTCTTTTCCAAATAATAATTTGCCTTACCGGAAAGTCTTTAACAATATCTTGTCTGTCTTGAAGTAAACCTTTCTGAACTCTCCATTTGTGATTATAAAAAATCGCCCCTGTTTCAGGAATAACTCTAAGCAGCTCCTTTAAACAGTTTCTTTGCCATTCAACATAGTCTTTATGAGGCATACAATCGTTATAATTATCATAGCCATTAACTAATTTAGCATTTGCCCATTTTCCACCTCGTCCATCTTTCATTCCGTTGCCAGTAGAGTTTTTTAAATTGTAAGGCGGGCTTGTTACCACTAAATCAATAGAACCATCTGGTAGTTTTTTCATCAATTCGACGCAATCACCACATAAAATTTTATTTTTAAATTTCTTTATCACTTTTCGATATTACAAATATACGTTTCTTAGTAGAGAATAAAGCTTAAACTTTTGAATTATAATCAACCAACCAATCCTTCCAACTCCTTCAATTTACCCTCCAAAAAGCTTGCTTTCATTTGTTGTTCAATAGTTTCAAAATGTTGTGGAGAGGCGCTTTGTTTAATTTGCCCGTTTTGTAATAAATGTAATACATCGCAAAGCGGGTTTAAGGCAGCTAAAATATGAGAAGCAATTATAACTATATGTTGTTGCGCTTTCAGCTTTTTAATAATGGCTTGTATTAAAATGTTGCTTTGCAAATCAACTCCATTAAAAGGTTCATCTAAAACAAACACTTTATTTTTTTGTAGTAAGATGCCAGTTAAGGCTAACTTCTTTTTCATACCTGTTGAATAAGTAGTGGCATATTTGTTTAAAGGCAGGTCGAAAATGTTTTTGGCAGTAATATTAGGTTCAACTATGTTGCGAGCGTTACATAACAATTGCAAATATTCTTTACCTGTTATTTTTGATAAGAAGTAAGGGTTAGTCGGCAAAAAGCCACAGTCGTTTTTTAAGATGCCATGGTATGCTATGCTTCCCTCAAAGGTTTCTAATTGAGCAATGCATTTAAACAAGGTAGTTTTACCTGCGCCATTTTCACCAACAATTCCGTACACTTTGCCAGCTTCAAAATGTAGGTTTACCTCTTTTAAAACCAATTGTTTGCCGTAGCTTTTTTTTAAATTCTTAATATCGATCATAATACAGAAAACAATAAATTTTGTTTGGCTTTTATATAAAAGTAAGGTAAACTAATGAGCAAAAAAGGCGGGAAAATAATACTTAAAGCAACTGCAAATAATTGAAATAAATTTATAGCAGCAGGATAGTAAGCATATTTCCCTAAAATAGTAAGCCACAAATAAAGTATAGCTACCGAAACAATTGCCAACACAACAAACCAAAAATTGGGGTAACCTATCAGCAACATTAAACTTATTGGTAAAGATATAACTAGGCTATGAAAAAAAGCAATCAACATTTTATGATGTAAAAATTTAGTTGGTTTTTGCGAATGTATCCAAACATAAAATGTTGGTTCGGGTTGCGTGTAAAAGTTTAAGCAAACTAAATGGCAAAGCAACAAAGCAAATGCTGCGAGGTTAAAATTATCAACCGAAATGCCAATTGCCGTTAAGGCATAGCACAATAATATAATGGGCCAACTTTTTCTAAAACCAATAATAAACTCAAAAGGTTTTTTGTAGAAGGGTGTTGGCAAAGCAAAAGTATTAAAAACCCATTGATTAAAAAATGCTGCTAATAATGACACTATTAAAACCGCAAAGGCTACTATATAAAATTGTTGGTACAACAAAAAACCAACAAATGGTAAACTGACGATTAGGTTTTCGAGCAATCTAATTTTTAAAAATAATTTTGTCGGAAATAAGGTTTTTAAATATTCAACACGGCTACTGTTGCTTAATAAGTAAGCCGCAAAAATAGCTATTGCTGCATAACAGTATTGCGCCAAACCAATTTTTTCGAACAACTGAACCGAAGCAATTATAAATACGAAAGCAGCTATAGCATAACCTATAATAAGGTTAAAACCTAAATCAACAAGGTGACGATTAATTCTTTTATACTGCAATTTAAAATAATACAACACGGCGCAAAACTAAGCTGTTTATGCCGTTAAGAAATTTTTATTTTTAATAATAAACTTTAAGCTATTATTTTTGATTACATTAGTTAAATAGTTTTATAAAAGTATGGATCCGAAAAAAGTTATACCATTAGCAATTGCAGCGTTTATTGTTTTTATGTTGTTTATAATGTTAACCAACACCACCTTTTTAACCATTCAACCGGGCGAAAAAGGCGTTTTATTTGAACGTTTTGGCGATGGTATTGATAAAGAAATGGTTTATGATGATGGTTTTCATATTATAGCCCCGTGGAATAAAATGATTATTTATGATGTGCGCCTAAAAGAAAACTTAGAACAAATGGAAGGCCTTTCTAAAAACGGCTTAACTATTAAAACTGAGTTGTCTTATTTTTATAAACCAGTTAATAAAAAAATAGGCTATTTACACGAAGAGATTGGTAATGGCTATCACGATCAAATTATAAAACCTGCCATTCGCTCAGCTACCCGTGAAGTTATTGGCAAATATTTACCAGAGGAATTGTACTCTACCAAACGGGAAGCCATACAAGATGAGATATTTGAATCGGCTAGAGATGCGGTGATTACAAAAAATTTGGTGTTAGATAAAGTATTAATAAGAGAAGTAGAACTACCGCAAACCCTAAAAGGAGCAATTGAACTAAAGCTAGAACAAGAGCAAGAAAGTTTAGCTTATGAGTTTAGGTTAGAAAAAGCTAAACAAGAAGCCGAACGCCAGCGAATTGAAGCCGAAGGTAAAGCTGCCGCCAATCTTATTATTAACGCCAGTTTAACCGATAAAATTTTGCGTGAAAAAGGCATTGAAGCTACTACAAGGTTAGCCGAATCATCAAATGCTAAAACCGTAATTATTGGCTCTGCTAAAGATGGCTTACCAATTATTTTGGGGCAATAATTTACTCGAAAATGGTTGACCCGTTTTATTAAAATACGTGGTAACATTTTTGTTTAAAACAAATTTTATGATAACTTAGTTAAGTTACTTTTTTTAGGTGGGCTTTGTGCTATAAACTCACCATTTGATATATTTACTACGAAGCAAACTGCCTCCAAACTAAACCCGATTGCAATGGAAATACTTTTGTACAATGAAATGTACAAAAGATTGGAATGGAAAGCGGGACGAGGTTTTCAATAAGCCAAGTTGTTTGTTTTCTAAAAAAAAATACCAACTTGGTTAGGCATTATAATTATAAGGTTTTGCAAGTTGCCAAAACAACTATCAGAAAAATTATCCTTTCCCTTCAAATTGTTTTTCTAAATTTTGGAGGCTTAGGGTAATAAAAGTTAAGGTGCCTGATGGGCTGATATAAGGCACTTCGCAGGCAAACAGACGATCGATGATTTCTTTCATTTCAACAACACTTAATTTGGTGTTGCTTTTTAAGGCAGTTTGTTGTGCTATGGTTTTTGCTAAATCGGTTTTTTTATCAAAGTTGCCTTTGCCAAGGTTTTGTTTGTAAGCCTCTACTAAATTTTCAATAATGTGTTGTTCGTTTAAATATTTAGCATCTGCAGGTAAGCCATGTACCACAAAATCGTTTCCTTCTAATGGCTTTATATCTATACCAAGTTTAACAATGTGTGGTAGTATTTCTGTTAACAATTGCGCATCGGCAGTATTTAGTATTATTTTTTTAGGAAATAAAAGTTGTTGTGTTTTTTGTGATTGGCCTGCCAATGATTGTATGAGCTGTTCGTACAATATACGTACGTGCGCTGCGTGCTGATCTATTAATACTAAGCCGCTTCTTATTTGGGTAAGTATATATTTTTGATGTATTTGTACTGGCTCAAAGGTGGCTTTGTCAAATAGGTTTAGCTCTAAGGTTTCGTTAAGTGTGGGGTTTTCGTTTAGGGTGCTTTTTACAGTTATGGTTTCCGTTTGGGTGTTTAGGGTGTTTTGGGTGTTTTGGGTGTTTAGTGGATCGTTGGTTGCTTCTTCTGCTTTTGCTATTTCATACAAATCTTGCCAATTAGTTACTATACCTGCGTTGGTTTTAAGGGGCGTTTCACTCCAATCTTTACGAATGCCTGTATTGGCAAAATGCCCGCCATCAAACTGCTGACTAAGGTTTTGGGTGCTTTGTTTAGATGCCATTGGATGTTTGTTAAAAGATGCTTCTTGTTCAAAATCGATAGCGGGTACGTTGCTAAACAAGCCAAGGCTGTGCCTAACGCCAGCATTAATAAAGGTGTAGACTACTCGCTCATCATCAAATTTAATTTCTTGTTTGGTGGGGTGAATGTTTACATCAATCCGTTTAGGATCGATAGTTATAAAGATGGCATAAAAAGGATAGGTATTTTTTGGTATTAATTGATTGTAAGCACCCATTACCGCATGGTTTAAATAAGGGCTTTTAATAAAACGGTTGTTTACAAAAAAGAACTGTTCGCCTCTGGTTTTTTTCGAAAATTCGGGTTTGCCAATAAAGCCTTCAATGCTTAAAAAATCGGTGGCTTCTTTTACTGAGGCCAATTTTTCGTTGTATTTTTTACCTAAAATGCCAATTATACGTTGTTTTAAACTGCCAGCGTTTAGTAAAAAAGTATCTTCTCCATTATTATTTAAAGTAAATGCAATGTTGGGGTGGGCCATGGCTACTCTAATAAACTCATCAATAATATGCCGGGTTTCTACTGGGTTCGATTTTAAAAAATTTCTACGGGCTGGCACATTATAAAATAAATTTTTTACCGAAAACTTAGTGCCAATTGCTGCTTGGCAAGCAGTTTGGTTTTTAATAATCGCATTTTCAATTTGTATGGAAGTACCCATTTCTGCTTCTGATAAGCGGCTCATTAATTGTACCTGCGCAATGGCTGCTATTGAGGCCAACGCCTCGCCTCTAAAACCTTTGGTGCTAAGGTTAAACAAGTCATCGGCCGAGTTTATTTTACTGGTAGCATGGCGTTCAAAGCTCATACGGGCATCGGTTGGCGACATGCCACAACCATTGTCAATAACTTGAATTATTGTTTTGCCTGCATCTTTTATGTTTAATTTAATTTTGGTGCTACCCGCATCAACCGCGTTTTCTAACAGTTCTTTTACCACCGAAGCTGGGCGTTGTATTACTTCACCAGCCGCAATTTGGTTGGCAATATTATCAGGCAGTAATTTTATTTTATCTGGCATTAGCACTAATTGTTAAAAGGCAAATATACGTTACCTTAATTATTACTTAAACACTAATGGTTAAATATTCGCCATCGAAAACTGGCACCACAGGCGCAACATCATTGTTAAGGCAATAGGCAATATCTTTTTTTTGCTCTAAAACTGCAATACGGTTATAATGGCTGGCGTTTGCTACCAACTCTGTAATGTTGTTTTGATGTTGTTGATATAGCTGCTCGCTTAATATGGCTGGATCGCCAGTTACCTCAAAATAAGGTTGTAAGTAATTTACCAATGCACCAGCAAATAAGGTATCTTCAATATTAACATCGCCTCGCCAACCGCTGGCTAACAGTAGTGTTGGTAATTGGTGTTTTTTTATAAAATTAATTAGAGCGGTTTGGTTTATGAAGCCGCCACAACATAATATTTTAGCCGCTTGTGCATATTTTACACTTTGTGTGCCATTAGTAGAAGTTATTACTAATGTTTTATTGTTATTATCTCTTGTTTTAAAAAACAAGGGAGAGTTGCCAGCATCAAACTTAGGTATTTTTACACCTTGTCTTTCACCAGCCACAATATAGTTGGCTTTACCTAAATAGGCGCTTGCTTCTTCAACTGTTGAAACTGGCTTTACTTTTTCTATACCATAAAATAAGGCGGCAGTCATTGTGCTGGTATTTCTTAATATGTCAATAAAAACAACCAATTTTTCGTTAATGTTTTGTTGGTACAAATTCATTAAATTATTGGTTAGGCAAACTTGTAATGTTGGTTTATTCATTTTATAAATTTAAGCAAGCTTATTTATTTTTTCTTTACACCAATTTTTGTAACGAATACTTTCGTATTTACCGTTCAACATTTCAAATAACTCTTCTTTTGTGTAGGCAGGGTTAATAACATCTAATAAAAAATTGGCTAAATTCATAAAACTATTGTAGATGCCCTTACTAATTTTTCCTGCATTTAATTGTCTGTTTAAATACCGTTTAAATACTAAGCTTTCATCGTATAAAGATCCATCAAAATAACTTACTTTGCTAATTTCTAATTCATAAACACACCTTAACCGTAAGGCTTTTGCTAACATATTAAAGGGTAAAAACGAATTGTTGTCTAAAATATTAAACGCAGGCATATAGTTTTTTTCTAATATATTTATGTAGGCTTCGCATAGTTTTTGTATTTTATATTTAAACTTTTTTTCTAAAAGTAGGCTGTAGCTGTTTAATGCTTTTTTTAGGCCGACTACCTTTTTTAATCTAAAACATATAAAAGAATAATTTAATATTATTTCAGGTCTAATAATACCATTTTTAATAAATATGCTATTATCAAAGCCAAATTTAAGAACTTGATATTTTAGAAGAAATAGCTCATTTGTTTGCTCTAACTGCCCACTAATTGTAAAGTTATTAAGTATGCCAATAAAATAGCCTAAATCATCTTTACTTAAAATAAGCGCATTTTTAAAAATTAGTTGTTTTAATAATTTTAGGTTTTTAAATTTAACCTTTTGGTATAACAAGCCAATAACTTGGTATATTTTAATTAAAGGGCTGTTATTGTATTCTAAGTTTTCCGAAAACTTTAATACCTCTTCAAAAACGTGGTTTTTAGTAGGTGTTGGTTTTAAAAGATTAAGTTGCCCTATTTCTGCACCAATTTTCATTTTGGCAAGGCAATAAAATAAATCTAAATTTTTTAGTGCTACTTCTAAATGGTTATGGTTTTGAATTTGGTGACCAAAGTATAATTCATTTGATATTATGGATTTATTTAAAAAATAAATTTCGCTTTTTATAGGAATGTTTTCAACCAATTGTTTCATTTCGAGTAGTTTTTTTTGCTTTAAAAAGGCGATAGAATTATTGCTAACATTGCTAACAGATTCGTTTTTTGTGGCATAAAAATTATGAAGGGCCCTTACCTTAAAGAAAGATGAAAACTTGGCCGTGTCTGTATCATCGGCAGTTAAAAAATTAAACAAAACCTCACTTTCTATAAAATGGAATAGTTGAAATTTTAACTTTGTTATTTTTTGATCATTACGATCTTCCAAATTTACAAATACTGCTTCAAGCACATTTTTTTTTAGTATTTTGTTAGGTTTGTTAATGTTATTTTTTAGATGATTGAAAAGTTTTACTAATAGTTCATTTCGTTCTAAAGTTTTCAGCTTTTTGCCAATTAACCTTATTTCATTTTCATTTAAAACACTTAACAGTTTAATTAAGCTCGAATTTTCCATCTTTTTAAAAATTTCACAGATTAAAATTTAATTTTTGACGAATAAATGGAAAAAATTATCCGTCAAGTAAGGAGGTGAAATATCTTAAAATTTTTTGACTATGCCTAATAATCAATACATTATGAATAACTTTATTTTTTTTTCATAAAAAAAAGCTTTATATTTAATATGAGATGGTGTAAACTAAAAAAAAAGTAATGTTATTATGGAATAATTTATTTTTTTGACCTTTTCTATTTCTAAATAAATACCCATATTGCATTTCAGCAAGCAAATTTTGCACAATCACCTTTAATTAATAGTTAAAATTTTAGAGATGGTTAAGTTAAATTTAATTAAAAGGAAACACTTATGAAGAATTATTTATTTGAAATATCAGTTGAAGACAAAGCTCAATTAGATAGGGTTATTAAAAGGATGGTTATTTTGGGGTTAAAAAAAGACCGATACTTCTTTTCAAGAAAAATTGATAATCCTATTGGTTTGATGGATAAAATTAAAAGTAGTGTGCATATTGTGCGTGCTTCTGCCGAAGAAAGCGAAGTTTCTAAATTTTTATCTGTTCCCTCTGTCAAAAACTTTTATTGTTTGTCAGAACACATTCCGTTTAAGTAAAATTTAAAATTTACAGTTTTTGGTTGGTATTTACTTGTTGTATTATAGTATTACTATTTTATTGGTAAGTGTATAATTTGCATTTTTTTACGGGTATAAAATTTATGCCTAATAGCTTTTAACATAGCCCCGATTGAAGTGGTTATACCATTTTTTGCGGTGGATTTGAAGCGTGGCTAAAATGGTATTTGAACGGAAAGCGGGACGGGTGCTTCTACGTAGGTTAAAGGTTTCGCTTCAAAAAAAAAAATGAGGTGCTAAGGTGTTGCAATTTTGTGATTTGTATATTTATTTTTGCCAAAAGTATGGTGTAAACAATAATAGTATTGTATACAGCTCTAACCTACCGAGCAGCATAAAAAAGCTGAGTAGCCATTTGCCTATCCAATGAATTTCGCTAAAGTTGCTTACTGGCCCTGCTTTACCTATTGCTGGCCCCACATTGCCTAAGCAGGCGGCAGAGGCTCCTAATGCGCTTTCAAAGTTTTCGCCAAGCAAGGATAATATTAAAGCTCCTAAAATAAAAAATAGTATGTAAACTATTATAAATGAGGTGATGTTGCTAATTATTTTAGGATTTACTGCTTTGCCACCATACCTAACTGGTATAATTGCGTGTTGGTGTAATTGCCTTTTAAATTCGGACAGAATGTTTTTGCCAAGCAACAAATGACGAATTAGCTTTGCTCCGCCGCTGGTAGAACCTGCGCATGCTCCTAAAAAAAACATAACAAAAAAGAGTACGGTGGTTAAGGAGGCCCAACTGGTGTAATCGGCTGTAATATAACCTGTTGTTGTAATAATGCTAATTACTTGAAACAAGGCATCTCTAAATGCTCTTTCGTAACCAGCTGATGTGGTAAAAAGAATTGTAATAAATGTGATTAGGCTAAAAATAGTAATGATGCTTACATAAAACCGAAATTCTTCATTTTTAAAAACTCGCTTAAAGTTACCTTTAAAGGCAAAGTAAATTAATACAAAATTGGTGCCGCCTAAAAACATAAAGATTATAATAATGTACTGCACTAAGGCGGTATCAAAAGCAGCAATACTGGCATCTTTTGTGCTAAAGCCCGATGTTGCAATACTAGTCATGGCGTGGTTGAGTGCATCAAACCAGCTTAGGCCTGCTATTTTTAGCAAAAAGAACTCTATAAAAGTAAAAAGCAAATAGATAAACCATATTCGTTTTGCGGTCTCTTTTATGCGTGGATGTACTTTTTCGGCAGAAAGGCCCGGCGCTTCGGCAGTAAATAATTTTACGCCACCAATACCTAAAATTGGTAAAATAGCAACTGTTAAAACCACTATACCCATACCACCAATCCAGGCCATTAAACTGCGCCAAAACAGTAATGCGCAAGGTAAACCTTCAATATGGGTAAGTATGGTAGCGCCGGTTGCGGTAAAGCCCGAAACGGTTTCGAAAAAGGCATCGCTAATATTTGTAATATAGCCAGTAAATAAAAATGGTAAAGTGCCAAAAATACATAAAGCTAACCAGCCGAGTGTTACAATTAAATACCCTTCTTTCTTCTTTATGTTTCTATTAGTTTTAAAGGTAACCGCCCATAAAAGTAAACCGGTTAACATGGTACTTAAAGCTGCCCAAAGCATTGGTAGCAATAAAATTTTATCAAATAAATAGCCAATTGCAAAACTAACTAGTTGTAAGCCACCACTAATGGCAATTAAAATGCCGATTACGTTTATTACAATTGCAAAATTAAATCTCAAAAATTTCAAAATATTGGGTCAAATGTAAATTATTCTAATCATAAATTGCACATTGTTATTTATATTAATAATTTGTACTGTTAAATTTTGTAGCAGATAAAGCTGATTATTATGGTCAATCATATTTTATACCAGCATGTTGATAACGTTGAAGCGCATAAAACAACAGATTATGGTGTTGAAATAAAACTTACCAATGGTTTTGCTCACCTTACCATATAATAACCAATTATAGTAAGGGTTGTTGTTACGAAAACAAATAACATACCTACTCCCTCTTATGTGGTAGTTACTAAATAAGCTATTATAAATTTTACTATAAATGATGAAGCAGCTTATACAATAATTGATACTGGTCAACTTAAAATACGCATCTTAAAAAAAACCTTTTAGTATTAAATTTTTAACTAATGAAAGATATAATTATTAATGAAGATGATTCGAAACTAAGCATTTTATATTTAGGTAATGAAGTTACTACTTACAAAAAGCTACAACCAAAAGAACGGTTTATTGGTTTAGGAGAATAGATTGACCCGTTAGATAAATTTTACTAATTAGAATACGGACGCATTTAATTATACTCACCAAACCGATCTACTATACCGCTCTACACCATTTTGCCGCTTACCTAAAATGGTAAACGAGTTACCTAATAAACTGTAGAGTTTGGAGAAACAGTTGAAGCCATGGCTACTAGCTTTATAAATTTGAGGTATAAATTATTGCCTTATTTGTATAGTTGTTTTTATGAAGCTGAACATACTGGCATACCCACAAGATGTAAAAATTTACGAAAGCGATTATGAAAATCAATTTATGTTTGGTGATAATATGTTAGTTTGCCCCGTAAAGGCAGCTGCAACACTAGTAAAAGTATATTTACCAAAAGGTAATTGGTATAATTTTATACAGATGAATTTTATGAAGAAACGCAAGAAATGATAGTAGAATCAGCGTTCGAAATTATGCTCGTTTTTGTAAAAGCAAGAAGTATTGTTTGAGGTTGATTTTGTGGAGGAGAAGATTTGGCTTGGGTTTTAGTGGAGGGTTAACTTTTGAAGACAATAAAACATATCACAACTGGTTACGCTACGTGGTTTTAAAACCTAACAGTCGAACAAAAGAATAAGAAGCGAAACAGTTTAGAAAACAATAACTTTAGGTCCCGCTTTCCGCTCAAATTACCTTCCGCTATGCTCCAGGCAATAACCGCTTCAATCGGGGCTATATTAGAGGCTTCGGTTCTTCGTAAAAAACATTACTTTTAATAGGCTGAACATCCATTTAATGTCAATTGAGCCAATTCTATTTAAGCCTACTTCTTTATAAACCGCTTCGCTACAACTAAACCATCATTTAAAGTAAAGTTAACTAAATAAGTACCAGCCTCGTAAGCACTAATATCTAATTGAAAATTATTTACTGTTTTATCAATAGTTTGAACTTCAATTAACTGGCTATTGATGTTATAAATGGTAAAAGATTGTACTGGTTTTAGAGCTTTTGAAAACTCAAAATTCAAAATTTTATCAACTGGGTTGGGGTTGATCGAAATAAACTGGCTGGCCTCAAAATCAATAATATTCACTTGTTGGCAGGCTTCAAAATTAACTACTAAATCATCAAAACTAAGCGTTATTTCATGCTGGCAAGCGCTACCTTCATTTTCAAAAAATAATACGCTGCTGCTGTTATTGTCTAACTCATCTTTAGTTAAATGTAAAAATTGCACAAAAATGCTGCCAACTCCATCATTTAAAAGAGGCACCTCTAAACTATTGTAAATGCTACCAATACTTGCTGTTAACTGCGAGCCAACAAACAAACTATCTGCACCTAATGTGGCATTTGTTCTTACTATAAAAGGTATAAATATAGAATTATTAGTAGCATCAATTTGGTTTTCAGTTGTAGACAATTCATTAAAACAGTAAGCTTCTGGCATGGTAATATCCGTTTTGGTTTCCCAGTTTATAAAATTGATGTTTCCGGTGCAAGGGCAATCGCTATTACAAGAAGCATAATTTTCTGCTGCTTCACAAACCATATTACCACATTCTGCTTCAAGGCATTGCGCTCTAATATTTAAATCGGGCAAGACTTCTGTTAAATTCAACACCACATTGTGTGAACATATATTGGCCGAATAGCTAAAAGCAATCTGTAGTTCATTTCCACCATTTTGTAAATCATCTTCTGTTAAATATAAATAATGCGCTGTAGTAACATTGCCTCTATGTTTAACTGGTGGCGCAGTAATGTCATAAATAGTACCGAAGGTGGCGTTTATTTTAGCATCATAAAAAAAGCCATCTTCATTAACTGGGGCATCTGTTACAATAGTAAAAGGAATAAATATGCCAGGGTTAATTGTATCAGTTGATGCAACAACACCTGCGGGTATCAAACTTTCAACACAATATGGGGTAGGGCCATTAGCCAAACTTAGGTTAGGCCAATTTGTAAATTCTAAATATTGAATACTGCCTTCACATTCGCAATCGGTAGGGCAGTTTAGGTAATCTTCTACTGCCTCACAAATATTATTGCCACAGGCAGCCTCTAAACATACTTCTGTATCAACATTTGCTAAATCTGTTGGCACATTAATAGTAATACTTTGTGTACAATTGGCATTTTGCTCTTCAAAATCTATTATAATTTCATTGTTTTCCAAATCACTTTTAGTAATTGCTAATAGGTGAATGAAAACGCGTGCTTCACCATCATTTATACTTGGTGGAGAAGTAGTATTGTAAATTTGCCCCGCAGTAGTGGTTAATGTTGAGCCTATAAAAGAGGTACTATCTTCATTTAAAACGGCGCCCGATTCAATTACAAAAGGTATAAATAAAGCAGGATCATTTACATTGGTTTCCCAATTAACAAAGTCGCCAATTTGCTCGGCACAATAGGTAATTGGTTTGTCGGTAAAACTTTTATTGTTCCAATTAATATACCTTATTTCGCTATTGCAAGGGCAATTAGGTATTGGTAAAATGCCCGGCAAATCGGCCTCAATATCAATTGTGCTTAAATGTGTACAGCCACCTAAAGCATCTACAAAATTAATTCTTAAGCTGGTTCTATCTAAATCGGCTTCGGTAACATATAAAAAATGTACCGAGTTAGTTGCAATGCTATCGTTAATTGAAGGTGGGCTGGTAGCGTTATATATTTGCCCAACATTTGATGCTAAAACAGAGCCTTCGTATTGGTTGTTTTCGTTTGGCAGTGCTTCGGTATTTATTGCAAATGGAATATAAACACCAGGATTAGAAAAGTTGGTATTACCACCGTCGTAATTAATAGTATCAATGTCTAAGCTTTCTGCGCAATAGAAATTTGGTGTTTCTATAATTTCGAATTCTGGCCAACTGATAAATGTTATGCTGCCATTACAAGGGCAATCATCTGGGCAATTTGCATAATCTTCTATACCATCACATTCACCGTCTCCACAATTTTGAGGTATACATTTTGCTTCTAAATCCAAATTAGGAAAATCGCTACTAAGGTTGAGTGTTTTACGAGCGGTACAAATGCTAGTAGAATCGGCGAAGTTTAGGTTAATTAAATTAATACTTAAATTACCTGCTGTTAAATAGAGAAAGTAAATATTATTTTCTACGCTTCCATCATTTGGTGTAGGCGGTTCATTAGAGTTGTAAATAGCGCCATTTGAGGTGGTTAACATAGCACCATCAAAAACAAAGGCAGAAGCATTGGTGCGTACCATAAATGGAATATAAACACCTGGCTTATCGGCATTGGTGCGCCCACCGTTATAGGTGCCTCTACTTTCTGGATAAAGGTTAGTTAGCTCTTCGGCACAGTAGGCTATTGGTTGGTCACTAAAACCAAATTCGGCCCAATTTATATATTCTATTTTAAAGGCAAACTCACAGTCAAAAACTTGGCAGGTAGTTGCAGAGTATTCTGGTAAATCTGTAGCTACATTAATTACTAGCTCGTGTTTGCAATCGCCGCTGGCATCTTCAAAAACTATGCTTATGCTTTCGTTTTGCAAATCGGCTGGTTGCAAATTTAGAAATACCACATATTGGTTTGCTTCACCGTTGTTTAATTTACCACTAGCTACAATATCGTAAATAGTACCTGCGCTGCTGCTAAGGGTAGAGCCTGCATATATATCATCGGTTAGTTCGGCCTCTGTATTTACAAAAAGAGGTATAAAAATACCGTTAATTGGGCTGGTTAAGGGCGCGCCTACATTGCTTTCAAAATCGGTAAAGCAATTTAATACGGGTACATCCGATATGGTTAAACCATCGTATTTAACATAACTGATGTTGCCAACGCATTGGGCATTTGCTTGTAAAATGGTAAATACCATTAAAAAAACGACTAAAGTACTTCTTACAAAAGAAAACATAAATGGATTAATTGATGCATCAAAATTAAATAAACCTTACTAATATAGGTAAGTTTTATTTTATAGAGCTAAAAAAGATTGCCAAGGTTGTTTTTATTATAAATAAACAAGCACATATAAATAAAATCTATGATTTATATTTTTTTTAGTATAATGTTTTATCTACCTAAAACCAAATGTTTAGAAAAAATATGATGCTAATTTTGTAGGGTTAGCATAAACATTATGAAGTGAAAATTAATTTTATAAAACTTACGGGATTGGTTGTTTATAAAATATTTATTTTACAAATATTTTTAATTTTCCTATTTGCTCGGTAACAAGTAAGTTGTAATTACTAAATTGGCGTTTTAACTATTGTGTGCAATTATCAGCTAAAAATCATACCCAAAAGAAAGGTAGTTTATAGTGCTGGGAAGTTTGCCGTAGTGAAGAATATGTAATTTTAAATTATATTGTTTTTTATTTCCCAAATACATATATGTTTGAGTTTTGCTCTCATGCTTATTTTAAACTCTCCTTTTGGAGGTATTCCAATTACGTCTGTATGAGATTGATTCTCTGGTATTGGAGAATGTTCTACAGTAAGTTTAGTTTTTCTTACTGAGCCAACCTCAAACTTAACAATCCCATTATCTTTTGGGTTTGGTGCTCTATTTAATGATTGTTCGGCGGTAGAATATTTAGACCAATCAGTTGACATTCCTCCTCCCTTCTCTTTAAATACACCTGGAGTTAATTCCCCTTCTCTAATATAGCTATTGTGAATACGGTAATATAAATTATCATTATCCGGAATTTCTTCTTTTTCAAACATTTAAAAAATATGTAATAAATATGCTAAATAGAGGAATTGATTTGGGGTTGTAATCCTTTAAAGTAAACTTACCTTCAGACTCTTGTGCTTCATTTTTGTTGTAAAAAGATACTTCCTTTCCATATTTATCAATGTTTATTAACAAATAAAAATTGTCTATCTGCCATTCCATATCAATAGACCCAGAAGGGGCATGATAAATATTTGGAGCTGGCATTACGTTTCCACTATATTCATATATAAATGTAGCATAATTGCATATAAATTTAATCGCTCCAACCCAAGTATTTTTTTCGTACTTAACCGAGCCCTCATCATCCCAGTTGTCTTCTAATTTTAAAATGTACTTAGACTTATTTATTGATTTTTTAAGTTCTTTAAATTTACTAGGTAATTTACAAATTTTCAAATCATCTAAATAAATATACTCGTTTTCATCGTGCGGAAATATTTCTTTCTTTGGAAGAGCAGAGATTATATCATTGTAAAATGGTTTTTTAGGTGTAAAAAAATAACTAAATCTATAATTGTGGCCTTTTTCAGAATTTATCGAAGAATTATGATATTGAAATGTGTTTTGTATTTTGTGGGGTGCGATTTCATTGGTATAATTTGACATTTTAGCTTGTTTTGATAGTTAGATATTATTCTTAATTAAAAAATTAAATTTTTACGATCTTTTTTTAAGGTACTTAATTTGTTTTTTGCTCTATTAATTTCCATTTCTAAATCGTTTAAGTCTTTTTCGTCAATTGCAAATATAATTTGCTCACTATTATTATTACTATTTCTAAAAGTAATGTAAAGATTTAACATAACAGATTCAGCTTTTATCTTTAAAGAATTTTCACCTTTATCATTCCCGTAAATTGGCCTTAGGTCTGTATAGATTTTTTTTTCAATAACTAATCGTTCTCTTTCATATATTAGAGATATTCCTTTTATAGTTGTTAATACATTACTTTTAGTAAAGTTTAAAAATAAACCTTTTATGTTTTCATTAAAATTAGGTTTAACCGCAATTTCGTTTTTCAACAAAACCTCTTCTATATCAGTAATGAGCTCTTCTAAATTTGGCTCATCTAAACTTCTTAATGAAAAAAGAAACTCTAATAACTTTTGAAGTTCTTGAGTTTTTAAACTTGACTTAGCTTCTAGTTCTCTCAAAAGAGAGGCATTGCTCTGCATAATCTCAGAACTATTAAATCCATCAATTAAGCCATCAAACTCCTTTTCGTTTAGCTTGTTGATAAGTTTAAACACAGATAAATATTGCTTTTTGAAACTTTCTCCTATCATTACACTAAAATAAAATTGTTATCATAAACAAAACTAAGTAAATATACCTCAAAATCAATTTCTTTTACCGAAAAACTGCTTAGTAAAAATTTGAATTAGCAGTAATATTAAATGTTACCAATCAATTTTTAGTCTCAAAAATCATACCCAAAAGAAAGGTAATTAATTGTGCCAGAAGGTTTGCCATAATCTAAGGCTTGGGCAATATCAAACTTAATAAAGTAACCAAATAACTGCGTTCTAACACCAACACCATAGCCGCCAATTAGCGGGTTTCTAAAATAATCGACCGTAATGGTAACTGGGTTAAAACCTGGTACGCCTGGCTCTGGCAGCGGGAAGGTATTTTGCACGCTAAACACATCTGGCTTAAAAGGGTTAACCCCTATCCAAGCGGTTCCAAAATCGAAGAAAGGCACAATTTGCAAACTGTTTAAAATATCGGATTTAAAGCTACGATTAAACAAGGTGGTAATAATAGGTATTCTAATTTCGGTGTTCATCAACATAACACTATTGCCATTTCTCGCATTTATTTTATAGCCCCGCAAGTTGCCTATATTGTTGGCAAAAGCATAATCGAAATCGGGTTGTTGCAGGGTAGAGTTGTCAATTTTATTGTTTTGGTTAAAGGTTATCCAGTTTTCTAAACCGCCCAAACGGTACAACATTCTTTTATTGCCAAATGATGTTGCCCCATAAAAACGAGCCGCAAAAATTGCCTTTCTAAATAGCGGGTAATAATGCCTAACATCAACACCTGCCACCGCCATTAAGCTGCTTTTAGGCAAACTAAATTTAAGTTCACTATCATTTATAACGCCTTCAAAAGGATGGTAGACTTCCATAAATGCTTTTCCACGGGTGCCATTTTTTACATTAAGCGCTATTTGCCGGCTATCATCATATACATATTCAAACTTGGCGTAGGCATAATTGTCAATTTCATCAGGCGTAGTTAGGCTACTTATTTCTGTACTTAATATGCTGGCCTTTTCGTTACGCCAACCAGCGTAAGCTCTAAGGCTTTGTGCAAAATCAAACGGATATACCAATCGTCCTTCAACAAAAGTGGTTCTTTTGCGGGCTCGTAAAAATTCATTATTGCCCGTGTTTATAAAATCTAACCCTCCGTTTCGGTAATAAATTACTTGTTTGTCTAATCGTTTTTTATTGTTTTGAAAGGTGAGCGACCATTCCATACCATTAAACGAAAATGGAAATCTAAAGCCGCCAATTATTCGGTAGTTTTCCATTACATCGCTTACCGAATAGCGGATTAAGCTATTTAAAGCCGGTGGTTCTGCAATAAAATTTTCTTGCTGATCACCCAAAAATTGATAGTTGGTAAACATTAAACTATTGTCTAATTGCGCCGTTATTTTTTCTACCGAAAACTTAGGTGCATACGGCCTTATTTTGGTAGAAATAAATAAGGGTTTGTTTTCATCATCAAT
>ENA-ORXT01001807-ORXT01001807.1-marine-metagenome-genome-assembly--contig:-NODE-1807-length-27466-cov-5.456315_pt1 | contig 27466 bp, 23 predicted proteins | sample MGYA00237868_ERZ511482 | MGnify/ENA metagenome assembly ERZ511482
GAGTGATCTTGTCCTGCCGACTGGAGCGGTCGCTTAGCGCTCCCTGCGGCGGGTCCGGAGGCCCCGGCCCTACCTTTGTGTCTGCAGGCCACGGCTACAGGCGACGAGCCGACGCACTACGACTCAAGCGCCTGATCGACGATGACTTCGGCGGCCTGCTCTCTCATGTTGAGGACTTGGCTTTTGTCGGTGAGAGAGGAGCCGGCCTGGCGGAAGAGACCTTTCACGGCGCGAGGATGGCAGGCGATGATGGTGCCGCCTTCTTCCGCGATCTGAGCGAGTTGGGGATCCTGTCGGGCGGCCATCTCGCAGAGGTCGGGGACACACTCGAAGGAGGTGCCGCTCTCGACGAGGCCGGCGAGGACTTCGTCCTTCACTTCTTCGGGGACGACCTTGGCGTAGGCGCAGCGGCAGTAGAGGGTCACGGTGATGGAATCGGTTAGCGAGAGGAAACGGCGGGCGCCTTCTTGAGCGGCGTCGGAGGCGGGGCGGAGCCGTCGTCGAGGTCCTCGTAGGCGCCGAAATCGGCGTAGAAGAACTTCTTCGCAAGACGGTAGACGACGTTCTTCTCGGGAATTTCGGCGCTGTCCTGCCACTGGCTCGGGCGGGGCGTCATCGAGCGGAGCTCGGCGAGGGCGGTCTTGCGGATGGTGGTGTCGGCGGCGCTGTGGCGGGCGACGATCTCTTCGACGAGGTCCGGGCGCTCGAGGACCACGCAGCCTCTTGTATGGCGAGCGGTGGTGCGGCGAAAATCGCGAAGGTACTCGGACTGAGTGAGCGTCTCGAAAATGTCGCCGTCCTTGATGTTGTCGGTGGCGAACTGGATGATCGGGCAGGGCTCGACCGCGCCACTGGGACCGATGTGGTGACTGATCCCGGTGGCCATCGGGCAGAGGGCCTGGCCTTCGCCATCGTAGTAGGCGTCGATGAGTGCAATCGGGAGCTTGGCGCGCATGTCGACGACGAACTGTCGGATCTGGCGGGCCTGATCCTGGGTGAGAGCGAGTTCGTCGTGGATCTTGGGTCCGACGGGCCGGTAGGTGTGGTACCAGGCGTAGTGGACACCGCGGTCGATGAGCTTGCGGAGCCATTCCTCGGTGAGCAGATCGTCGATGTTGGTCTGGCAGAGACTGGTGGCGACGCCGGTGAGCAGGCGGGCCTTGAGGCAGTTGTCGAGTCCGCGCAGGGTCTTGTTGAGGACGTCCTTCTTGCCGCGGCGGGTGTCGCTGGCTTCGTCGAGTCCTTCGATGCTGACCAGCGGGGTGGCGTTGCCGAGTTCACGCAGGCGCTCGGCCTTGGCCTCGGTGATCATCTGCCCGTTGGTGAAGATCTGGAAGAAGCAGTCGGGGTGCGCTTCGAGGACCTCGAACAGTTCGGGGTGCAGGAACGGTTCGCCGCCGAGCAGACCGAAGAAGGTATTCCCGCGGGCCTTGGCCTGGGAGATGGTCTTGTTGAGCTGCTCGACGTCGATCTTCACCTGCGGCTTATCGACGTCGACCCAGCAGCCCTGGCAACGCAGGTTGCAGCTGTTGAGAATCGAGATGTAGAGGAAGGGCGGGAAGTACTCGCCCTCCTTCATGCGGTTCTTGTAGAGCTGAACGGAGCGCGCGCCCTTGTAGCCGAAGTTCCACGCGACTTTGCCGAGATGACGCAGATCGGTGGTGCGGAGAATCCGCGTGAGGTACTGAATGCTCGGGACGATCATGGGCAGGCGACGGAGATGGCTTCAGCGACAGGAGAGAAGGAAACCATGCGCAGCTTCAAAGATCCAACTTTCATTGGGAGGGCGAAGGGGTAAGACGGTGCTCGGGTTCGGGTTTGCCGGGGCGGAAGTGCTCGCTGTGGGTCACCTCGAAGCTGAGGCCAAGCTTGGTGCCGAGCGTGCTTTCGAGAGCGTCAGTGACGGCTTTGTCGAGGAGTTCGGGGGCGGCTTCGGCTCGGAGATTGAGGAGAAGTTCACCGTCATCGAGGGGCTCGGAGAGATGATGGGAGAGCTCGGGCTCGATGCCGTCGCGGACCAGGTTGACGGCGCCGATCTCGTGGTAGTCGCCTTTCGGCGTGAGGGTCATCTTAAGGTGCGCGACTTCGGCACCGGCGGCTTCCAGGGAGTGACGGAGAGCGGAGGCGAGGGAACGGAGGAGTTCATTGCCGTCGAACTCGTCGTCGCCTTCCTCGATCTCGATGGTGGTGTTCAACCAGCCGAGCAGAGCTTCGCCGTCGCCGTAGCGGTCGTAGTCGATCTCCAGAGCGAGTGGGTCCTCCATCTCGTGGCTCAGGACATGCTCAAACCAGGCTTCGAGACCGGTTTCCTCGCGAGCGGATACCTCGAAGAGGGTCGCTTTCGGATACTCCGCCTTGAGGCCGGCGCGGAGGGTCGCGAGCCGAGCTTCGTCGAGGAGATCGCATTTGTTGATGACAATGACAGCCGCTTCCTCGAGCTGCTTGCGGTAGATGTAGCGGACGTTGTCGGAGAACTTCTTTCCGTCCTCGAGTTCGAGGACACGAAGGGCGCGGATCGGGTCGATGACGACGCTGAGCGGCGCGATGGTGTATTCGCCGCCGTAGATCTTCTGGAGAGGGAGGCTGACGGTGGCGACAAGATCAGTGCAGCTGCCGACGGGTTCGGCGAGAAGAACGTCGGGGCGGGTTGCCGAGTCGAGCTCGCGGGCGGCGTCGAGGAGTGAGCTGAAGCGGCAGCAGAAACAGCCGCCGGAGATCTCCTCGACGGCAAAGTCACCGGCGCGACCAAGGGCGGAATCGACGAGGCCGGCGCCCTGATCGTTGGTGATGAGACCGACCTTTTTTCCGGCAGAGTCGAGGTGGCGGGCGAAGCGGCCGATGGAGGTGGTTTTTCCGGCTCCGAGGAAGCCGCCGATCATGACGTAGTGGGCGCGTTGATTCATCTTACTTGGCGTAGTCGGCATACTGCGGGTCTTCCTGCATCCGGTTGAGGGTGGCCTCGAGAAGGTCGCAATATCCGTGGATGTCCAACGCGTCTGCTTCGGGTTGTCCTTTCACCGAATACAGGTAGCCGTCGGTGTAGGTCTTGGAGCGGATGATGCAGGCGTCGATGTCGAGGGCGGGATTTCCGCCGGCGAAGGAACCGTCCATCACGCAGTAGACGTCGCTGGCGGCTTTAAATCCCTCGACCCATCCGATCTCCTGACCCGAGGCGACGGTAGCCCCGTTTTCCGTCTTCCACTCGGCCTCGACGAGTTCGCCAAGCATGCGGGTCGCGAACTTGGTGAAGCCGACGTGCCAAAGGCCGTCGTCGGCCTCGCTCATCCAGTAATGTGACCGCGAGTAGGTGTAATCAGTGGGGAAACGAGCGCGGAAATGCGCGTGCTTGAACTTGTGATAATCCATGCGGAGAGCGGAGCCTACCCGTGGGCGCGGGAGTCCGCAACGCGGGTTCGATCTTGCTCGGGGAAGTCGAAGCTGGACGGGGTGGTATCATGTCTGCTGGTGGCTGGTTCCGAAGTTCGGGCCGGCAGTCGGTTCACGCTCATTCTTCAAGATCCCGAAGAGTGCGACCCCAGTCGCACTCAGCGGGAGCTTGTCGTACTTGGCGGACCACCCGGATCCGTCGAGTAAAATGGCACCGGTTCCGGAGCCGCCACCGACGTCGGCGAGGGCGGGCAGGATCTCGGGGCACGCCGGTGTCGGCCGGAAACTCGAGGTCGTCGGGGACGCTTTCGGCGCCCAGGAACGAGGTGGCCAGGACGGCGGCCAAGAGAAGCGAACGGAGCCTCCTATCGATGGGACGGCTGAGCAACTACCGTCTTCAAACGAAATTCTCACGCGAATCTTCTTGAAACCCGCGCCTCCTTCTCATGCAGGACCACCAAGGCTGTGCTAGGGCTGGAGGCATATGTCCTTATGCGTCCTCGAACATACCCAACCCGAGCGCCTCGGCGCCCATCTCGTCGAGGGCGGCGTGTCGTTTTCGGTGTCCGCTCCGGCAGCCACGGCGGTCGACCTTTGCCTGTTTGAAGCAGGTGACCCACAGACCGAGTCGGCGCGGGTGCGGATGAAGCGGGACGAACTTGGCTGCTGGAATGCGACGGTTCTCGGCGCCGCCACCGGGCAGCTCTACGGCTACCGTGCCCACGGCCCTTTCGACCCCGAATCAGGAGCACTCTTCAATCCGGCCAAGCTGCTGCTGGATCCCTACTCACGGGCGATCTCTGGTCAGGCCAGACATCATCCTTCGATGAACGGCGTGGTCCGCGACGAGGACGGCGTCCTGCAGCCCGAGCCAACCGACTCCGCGCCAGCGGGGCTGCGATCGGTGGTGATCGACGATTCATTCGACTGGCAAGGGACGGCTTCGCCGGCTCGGACGCCCTGGTCCGACACCATCGTCTACGAGCTGCACGTGAAAGGCTTCACCAAGCAGCTCGAAAGCGTGCCCGAAGAACTGCGTGGGACGTATGCCGGTCTCGCCCATCCCGCCGCGATCGAGCGGCTCCTCGAACTCGGCGTCACGGCGGTGCAACTGCTACCGGTCCATCAGTTTCTCGACGACGGCTTTCTGCTCGAGCGTGGCCTCACCAACTACTGGGGCTACAACACGCTCTGCTTTCTTGCTCCGCACAACGATTGGGCGGCAGCGAGCTCGCCGCAGGATCAAGTCGACGAGTTCAAGAGCATGGTGAAAGCACTTCACCAGGCTGGGCTCGAGGTGATTCTCGACGTCGTCTACAACCACACCGCCGAGGCGGGTCAGGAAGGCCCGATGCTGTCGATGCGCGGGCTCGATGACGGCGGTTATTACTGCCGGGCTCCAAAATTTCCGGAGAGCTACTGGGACTGTACAGGCTGCGGCAACACGGTGCGCGTCGAGACCCCCGTCGCGCTCGGCCTCGTGCTCGACAGCCTGCGCTACTGGGCGACGGAGATGAGGATCGACGGCTTCCGCTTCGACCTCGCCACCGTGCTCGGGCGGGAGAAGCTCTCGTTCACCGCCGAAGCGGCCTTCTTCAAGGCGGTGGCCCAGGACCCGGTGCTGTCGCGGGTGAAGATGATCGCCGAACCCTGGGACACCGGTCAGGCCGACAGCTATCAGGTGGGCGAGTTCCCAGTTCCGTGGCGCGAGTTCAACGACCGCTACCGGGATACGGCACGGCGTTTCTGGCGCGGCGATCCAGGTCTCGCCGGAGCAATGGCCGGTGCCTTTTCGGGGAGCGAGAGGATCATGGGCCATGGAAAGGGGGGGCCGCTTCTCGGGCTCAACTTTATCACCTGCCACGACGGCTTCACGCTGCGCGACCTCGTCAGCTACGACGGCAAATGGAACGAGGCCAACGGCGAGAACAGCCGGGATGGCACGGACAACAATCACTCGTGGAGCGAGCAGGATCCCGAGCTGCGGCTTCGGCAGCAGCGCAATCTCCTCACCACTCTTTTTCTCTCTGCGGGAGTGCCGTTCCTGCTTGCCGGCGACGAAATGAGCCGCACGCAGCAGGGCAACAACAACGGCTACTGCCAGGACAACGAAATCAGCTGGCTCGACTGGGATCTCGACGACGAGAAGCGGGGGCTGCGTGAGTTCGTCAGCCGACTCATTGCCTACCGGGCGCAGGGAGCCGAATTTCGGCGCGACACCTTCCTGACTGGCCAAGTCGATGCCGCCACCGGCGAACACGACGTCCTCTGGCTCGATACGCAGGGCAAGGCCATGAACCGCGAGAAGTGGCACGGCGAATCGCGAGACTCCGCCTTCACGGCCATCCTTGCCGGACGACCGACACGGCTGGTGCTGTTCAATCCAGGGTCGGAGTCTCGCTTTTTTCTGCCGGGGCTCCGCAAGGTCCGCTGGCAACGCGTGATTGACACGGCTGACCCGAACGGCTTCCTCGAGCCGGACGAGGCGCTGCGCCACCGGGGTGGCGACTCCGCGATCGTGAAAGAGAAGTCCCTGGTCGTGCTCGAACTGGTGGTAGGCAACGGCGCGGATGCCCAAAAGCTGAGTAGTCGGCCGAGAAAGAAGTAGTTGGCAACGCACCCCTGCGCCTCCGGACACGCCGACTGGAGCGCTCAGAGCTAGGCGGACTGCAAGCGTTCTTGATAGAGCTGCAGATCCGACTTGTTGAAACAACAAAAAGTGATGTCGAGATGGGAGAAGCAAAGGCTGCTCTCGATGGCAATCGCGGCCGCACGATCAGCAGGAAAGCCAAAGATACCCGTGCTGATGCAGGGGAACGCGAGACTGCGTATCGACGAGTCTTCCTCCGCCAAGGAAAGTGAGGCCTTGTAGCAGGAAGCGAGAAGTTCTTCTTCTTTGTGCCCCCCACCCCTCCAGACTGGCCCCACTGTGTGAATGATCCAGTTCGCAGGAAGGAGATAGCCTCGTGTCATCTTCGCCTCCCCTGTCTTGCAACCGCCATGAAGACGGCATTCATGCAAGAGCTCCTTGCCAGCGACACGATGAACGGCTCCATCAACCCCGCCGCCGCCCAGAAGCGAGGAATTGGCCGCGTTGACGATGGCATCGACTTTCAAGGTGGTGATATCCGCTTGCACTGCTCTCACGGGAAAAGCATATCCGCTCTAAGTGTTTAATCAACACTAATTAATCAAGACCGCGCTCACCGACTTCTCTTTCCGGTCGGGAAGTTCCTGCTGCAGGCCACGCAGGTGGCAGCGGAAAAGAGAACGCCCACCCACGACTGTGGATCCGCCGCGACAACCCCGGCACCTCTTCCATGTCGCTGTAGAAAAAGCACTGATCCATCAATCATAGGAGCTGGAGCAAAACGATCAGAACGAGAAGGAAACCGTGCCCGAAACGTAGCTGATCGCTGCGTAGAACAGGAGAGGACGTCTTCTTTTGTTGCCCATGCCGAAGGGACTCCGAGAGCGGGAAACGGTTCCGTCTCTCTCGAATCCCCAACCGCAAGTTGCCTTCGCCTCCGTTTCCCGTAAGAAGGGGGCTCATGTCCGAAGGAGAGGAAACCAAGAACAAGTCCCGCCGGTCACCGGCCACCCTGCGCAGGCTTCTCGCGTACCTTCGGCCTCACCGGGGACTCTTCATCCCGGCGGCACTCGCTCTGGTGGTGACCGCCTGCCTGTCCCTCGGCTTCCCCTACTTCATGAGTGAGCTGGTCGGCGGCGCGCGTGACGGCGGAGAACTCGACGTCGCCCACGTATCCGCGAACGTGAACCGCATCGCGATCACCCTTGCGATCCTTCTCGCGATTCAGGCGGCCGTTGCCTTCTTCCGGGTCATCTGGCTCAACAAGGCCGGCGAGCGCGCCATCGCGGATCTTCGCCGCGACACCTACGGACATCTCGTCCGCCTGCCGATGACCTACTTCGGCGAAAACCGCGTCGGCGAGCTTTCGAGCCGAATGAGTGCCGACCTTACCACTCTGCGGGACACGCTGCTGCAGACCTTTCCGCAGCTCGTGCGGCAGAGCGTCATGCTCATCGGCGGGCTGATCTTCATCTTCTTCTCCTCGGTCAAGCTGAGCCTCTTCATGCTGGCCTGCCTTCCGGTGGTCGTGCTGCTGGTGGCCTTCTTCGGGCGCAAGGTCCGCAACTTCACCCGGGTGGCCCAGGACGAGCTGGCTTCGTCGCAGGTCGTGGTGGAAGAGACCCTACAGGGGATCGAGAGCGTCAAGGCCTTCCATAACGAACCCAACGAGGAAACCCGCTACGGCAACGCTCTCAGCCGATACATCCATGCCGTCATCAAGGGCGTGCACTTTCGGGCCGCGTTCATCTCGTTCATCATCTTCGTGCTCTTCGGCACCATCACCCTCGTCATGTGGTACGGGGCCCGGATGCTTGCGGACGGCGCCATCGGGACCACGGAGTTCACCCGCTTCATACTATTCAGCATCTTCATCGGAGCCTCCCTTGGCTCGCTGCCCGAGATCATCGCGAACTTCAGCAAGGCGATGGGCGCGAGCGACCGCATCTGCGAAATTCTCGACGAGGACATGGAGGAAGCCAACCCCGAAGGCATTTCCGAAGGACGTCTCGCGGGTGCCGTCGAAGTCCGCGACCTTCACTTCGCCTACCCCTCGCGGGAAGACGTCACGGTGCTCGACGGCCTCGGCTTCTCCTGTCAGCCGGGAGAACGAATCGCCCTCGTCGGTGGCAGCGGCGCCGGCAAGTCGACGGTCATCAACCTGCTCCTCCAGTTCTTCAAGCCGGCCTCCGGCGAGGTTCTCTTCGACGGCAAGCCCGCCTCGGCCTACTCACTTTCCCACCTCCGCAGTCAGATGGCGCTGGTCCCACAGGAGGTGCTGCTGTTTGGCGGATCGATCCTCGACAACATCCGCTACGGCCGACCCGATGCCACGGACGAGGAGATCAGAGAGGCCGCGCGCAAGGCCAACGCCCACGACTTCATCGCCGAGTTTCCCGAAGGCTATGAGACGCTGGTCGGCGACCGCGGATTGAAGCTGTCCGGAGGGCAGCGGCAGCGCATCGCCATCGCCCGGGCCGTGCTCGCTGATCCTGCGATCCTGATTCTCGACGAAGCCACCAGCTCGCTCGATTCCGAAAGCGAGCATCTGGTCCAGGAAGCCCTCGACCAGCTCATGGAGGGCCGGACTTCGATCATCATTGCCCACCGACTCGCGACCGTGCGCGACGCCGACCGCATCCTCGTGCTCCGAGACGGAAAAGTCGCCGAAAGCGGCTCTCACGATGAACTCAACGCTCAGGCCGACAGCATCTACCGGATGCTCTCTCAACTCCAGTTTGGATAGCACCGCAGAATGAGGACGATCCTTCTGACCAACGACGACGGCTGGGATTCCACCGGACTCGCCACCCTCCGCGCGGCTGCCGCCGAAGTCTTCCCCGAGGCACGGCTGTGCACGGTGGCACCCGCAAGCGAGCAGTCGATGTGCGGGCATTCGCTCACCACTTGCGTGCCGCTCGTCTCGACAAAGACCGGGCGAGATTCTTGGAAGGTCGCGGGAACGCCGGCGGACTGTGTTCGAGTCGCGCTCTTCGCACTCGGAATCGAGCCTGACCTCGTGCTGTCAGGGATTAATCACGGCGGCAACCTCGGGCAGGACGTCCATGTCTCCGGTACATGCGCGGCCGCCCGGGAAGCGGTCTACCACGGCAGGGCCGCCGCTTCGTTTTCCCAGTACCTGCGCCGCGGCTTGGAACTCGACTGGGACCGGACCCGGCAGCTCTGCGCCCGCGCCCTGAGCCAGCTCGTGGAAAACGGCAGCTCACCGGTGCGCGGGTTCTGGAACTTCAACTTCCCCCACCCCGATCCCGACACCGATCTTGAGCAGCTCCGGATCGTCCCAACCCACCTCGAGAGCGCCCCGCTCCCCGTCGCCTTCGAGACGAGCGCGGAGGGCGTGCACGCATACCGGGGCGTCTACCAGGACCGTGCTCGGTCGGCAGGAAGCGACGTCGCCGTCTGCTTCGGAGGCGACGTCAGCATGGGCTGGCTCGACGTCTAGAGCGTCTGCATCGGCGCAGTGCCTTCGATCCGGTGAACGGGCGGTCCGTCGCTTTGCTCCTCCCAGGACGAGGAGGGACCCTCGTCCCTACCTCAAGACAGCAGAGCTTCGGTTGAGCAAATGATCTGTTTGGATCGAATTGTCTGACAATTGCCGAAGAAGGGAGACGCCGGTCCCCCCGTTCGTGAGAATCGTCGCTCAGGAATGTCTGGGTATCGCCCCAATTCAGCTGAAACAGACCACTGGTTTTAATATGCTCTATACGAGCGACGGACTCCTACAGTGAGCGGATCACCTTGCCGATGATCTCGAGCCCTTCGGCGACGGTGCGCTCGTCCTGCGAGTAGCTGATGCGGAGGCATTCCGTCTGTTCCGCGATTGGTTCGGGAAGCCCGAAGTAGAAATACTCCCCGGGCACGACGAGCACCCCCTCGGCCTTGAGCCGTTCGTAGAGTTCGCGGCTGGTGATCGGCAAGCCGGGAATGCGGAGCCAGAGGAACATGGCCCCCTCGCTGCGGTGTAGCAGGTAGTCGGTTCCACGAAGACTCCTGTTCAGCGCCGCACGGGCTTTGAGACAGCGCTCCTGATAGTAGGGCCGAACCTCCCGCGCGCAGAGATCGATGATCTCACCGGTCGCCACCAGATCACGAACCAGCACCTGTCCGACGTTGCCGTTGGCGAGGCCGACCACCGCCGTCATCGACGAGACCTGGGCCACGATTTCCGGCGGGCCGATGACGATCCCCGTCCTCGTGCCGGGCAGCCCCAGCTTCGAGAGGCTGTAGGTCAGCACGACCCCCTCGTCACGCCAAAAAGGGACGGCCTCGTCGTCATAGACGATGCCCGGAAAAGGAACGCCGTAGGCGTTGTCGACGAGCAGTGGGACATTTTTCTCCCGCGCCATCTGCCAAAGCCGGTCGAGCTCGTTCTCGGTAAGAACGTTTCCCGTCGGGTTGGTCGGGCGCGACACGCAGATGGCACCGACGTCGTCCGCCAACTCGAGCCGTTCGAAATCGACGCGGTATTTGAAGCCGACACCACCATTGGCGTCGCGCTCGATCGCCGGCGGCACCGCGCGGAAGAGATCCTCGCCGAAGCCCTGGTCCGCGTAGCCGATGTACTCGGGGCAGAGCGGAAGAAGGATCTTCTTGCCGACCCGTGCCGCGAGCTGCTGGAACAGAAAGTAGAAGGCCGTCTGCCCCCCATTGGTGACCGCGACGTTCTCGGGACCGATCCTCCACCCGAAGCGTTTCGAGAGCGTCTCGGCAAGAGCGGTCCGAAAGGAAAGGCTCCCGCCGGGACCGTCGTACACCCCCACCATCGAGTCGAACTGCGCGGGATCTTCATCGAGGAGCCGGCGCATCTCCATGCGCCACCGCTCCGCCATCGGGGGGATGTGGGCGGGCTGACCGCCTCCAAGAAAACGCATGCCGCTTCCCGAAGCCATGGCGGCCCCGAGGTCGTCCATGAGTTCCTCGATCCCGGGCTTCGGGGCAGGCTGATCGCGGTCGTGCGGCATGAAACGAAGCATGGACTGCTCCGCAGCCTCGGCAAGTCCAACGAATCTCGGAACCTCGGCTACTTCCTGGGCTTGCGCGGTTTCGAGATTTGGAAATAGGCGGTCCGCCTCGCGTACTTCGGAATCGGACTGTCGGTCTTGATGAACAGTCCGCCGTTGACCACCTGATCGGTCCCGACCGGACTCAGCACGATCTCGTACTTGCGACCTTCCTCGACCTCTTTCAGATCAAAAGGAACCTGCTGCTTGCGGCTCGATTCGATCGACTTGATCCGAACGAGATCGTCTCCCGAAAAGGTGACTGTGAATTTCTTCGGAGTCGGCGTTTCGCCAATCGTCCACTGGATGAGATCGGGCTCGATCCTGATGATCTCAGGGATCTCTACCGCGACGGAGAACCGCACTTCCGGCTCACCCGGTTCGCTGGTCTTCATCAGCACTCCCTTCTGATGAACCCCCGCCCGCTCACCAAGCTTGAAGGTCGCGGTCACGGTCCCTTTTTCGCCGGCGGCAAAGACCTGCTTGTTGACCACGGCGGTGAGGCAGGCGCAGCTGCTGTCGAGGCCGAGCACCCGCACCGGCTTTTCTCCGGTATTCGTGAACACGAACTCGGTCGTCACTTCGGTGTCTTCGACCCCCGCAGGAACGCGGTTGAGGGCCGTCTCCGGCACCAGGGCACTGACTGGTCCGGCTGTGGAAACAGGCTCGGTCTCTTGTTTTCCTTCCGCCACCTCCGCCACCTCCACCATTGGGCTCTGCGACTGAACCTTTGCCGACACCGGAGTGATGGAGCTGATCTCGGCGGGATTCTCCTCCACGCCTTCCTTCTTCTGGCAGGAAGCGGCAAAGAGCGAAGCGACGAGCAAGGGGTAGATCAACCTCATCCCCCACCCTGATGCAGCCCGAGCCAACCGACAACCAATTCCGCTTTCCCCGGGATGGCGACTTCTCTACGCTTGGAGCATGTCCGAACGACTCGGTCCAGACGACCCCTATCAGCTCACCGAGGCCGCCGTCCTCGAACCCCCGACCTCTCTCTTCGGACGACTCAAGTACCTCGGGCCCGGACTCATTCTCTCCGCCTCGATCGTGGGCTCGGGCGAACTGATCGCCACCACTGCGTTGGGCGCCAAGGCAGGCTTCGTCTGTCTCTGGGTCATTCTCGTCAGCTGCCTCGTCAAAGTCGCGCTTCAACTCGAGTTCGGCAAGCACACCATCAGCTCGGGAGAGACCACCATGGAGGCACTCAACAGTCTGCCCGGCCCACGAATCGGCAAGGCAGGCTGGCCGATCTGGACCTGGCTCGGCCTCATGTTTTTCAAGTTCCTCCAGGTCGGCGGGATCCTCGGCCTGAGCGCCATGGCGGCCCATATGGTGTTTCCGGCCGTTGCTCAGAACGTCTGGGTCTTCGTCCTTGCGATCCTTGTCGCGCTTCTGGTCTTCACCGGGCGCTACGCCCTCATCGAAAAGACCTGCATCACCCTGATCGGAATTTTCACCCTGCTCGTCTTCATTGCTCTGGGGAAAGTCATCGGGCTTGGCGAAGCACCCCCGCTGTCCGCCGAGACCGCCGTCCACCTGCCCAACGTCCTCAGCGGCCTCACCTTCAACCCTGCCGTGCTGGAGGGCGCGATCCTCGGGGTCGCCATCGCGGCCTTCGGGATCACCGGCGTCGGTGGTGACGAGATCATGCACTACAACTACTGGCTCCTCGAGAAAGGCTACGCATCGAAGACGGGCGCCCGGCCCAAAGGCGGCGGGAGCGACTGGACCCGGAGGGCCCGCGGCTGGATCGGCATCATGCACCTCGATGCCCTGCTTTCGATGGTCGTCTACACCGTCATGACCGTTGCCTTCTACCTCCTCGGCGCCTCGCTGCTGCGCGGCAGCGGCGATGACATCGGCGAGGGGGTGAAGCTGCTGGAAAATCTCAGTGCCATGTTCACCGAGACCTTCGGCCCCGGCGCCAGGCTGGTATTTCTCGGTGGCGCTTTCATGGTTCTGTTCTCGACCCTTCTTGCGGCTCTCGGAGCTCTTTCCCGGACCTACGCGGACGCGTTCTCCCAGCTCGGTCTCTACAATTTCCGCAACCCGGCCCACCGCTCCCGCTGGATCGCGATTCTTTCTTTCGTGATCCCCACTATCTGGGCTGCGGCCTTCTTTCTTTTCAAGGAACCGAAGGCCATGATCCTGCTCGGTGGAGCCGCCACCTCGGTGATGCTGCTGATCGTGGTCGCCGCTGCGATCTACTTCCACTTCAAGCGGATCCCCGGGGAACTTGCCCCGAAGATTTTCTATCGCGTCGCCTTCTGGGTCAGTGTCATCGCCATTCTCACTCTAAGCCTGAAGGTTGCCGTGGAGACGGCTCTCAAGCTCTCAACGTAGAGAAGGTCGCGCCGGGATTCCCTTGAGCGGGATCGTTGAGAGCTGATACTTGCCGCCCATTTTAAGAAGGGCCTCATCGACGAGCCGGAACACCTCTGGGTGGGAGAGAAAAGGGCCCGCCCCCCAGCCACCACCGCTATGCAGCTCGAGTAGGACGGGCTCGCCATTGACGAAAAGAAAAGACGGGTTCCCGCTATCCCCGCCGACGACGGGTTCCTGGTAGAACTCGTCCATGTCGAAGTTTCGCGTGAAGCGGACGTTGACCCCGACAAAACCAAGGATCTTCGTCACCATGAGTTTCCTCTCCTGATCCGTGTAAAAGACTTGGGCATCGCGCAAAGTCGTGCGCCACGATTCGAGTGGGGGAAGAACCCGGTACACGTGGATGTCCTCCGGTACCGGTTGATCAAGCTTGAACATGACGAGATCGACCGGCCCCCTGCCTTCGGGGCCTGGGTCGACGTGGGAATGTTCGACCAGCGTTCTCTCCACCATCCTGCCCTTCGAGTTGTGAAACCGGATCGGGACATCCATCGGGCGGCCTGTGTGGCGCATCACCAATATGTGCTGTGGGGTGATCAGCGTGCCCGCCTCGATCCGATCCCAGGCCACCCCTGTCATATCGACCTTCCGCGTCCAGGATCCACGGGCCATCGCCGAGTCGCGATCCGCGTGATAGACGTCGAAGATAAACTTGTCGCGGCCCTTCGGAGGAACCAGCAACTGGATTGCACGACTCGAGTGGGCGCCCACGAGGGACGGGGCAATCTCAATCTGCTGGGCTGGAGAGCCCGCAGTGACGAGAGAGATCATCATCGAAAGTGCAATTCGGCGGAGGACTGCCATTGATCAGTCTGGAAGAGGAACTTCGCGCGCGCAAGCACTGGCAATCTTCGTGCCCAAGTCTAGGATCGCCATATGGAGGACTACGCCTTCCTGGAAATGGAGGATGGGAGCCTGACTCTCGGGTTGGGGCCGTTTCGCGAGCAGGCGCACGCGCCCTCGTCCGGCACGGCTTTCTACTGCAACCGATTCGGGCTCGACGACCCGTGTCCGTGGAAAGTCCCCACAGAGGTTCTCCGAGTCGCAAGGCTGCCCGCTGACTTCGGTAGCGGCAAGACTCCCTCCGTAGCATGGGAAAGTCCGAGCCCCGATCCGTTCGAGCGCGTCTTTGCCTCCATCCAACGGGAGATCGCATCCGGCCACGCGCTCAAGCTGGTTCCTGTCGTCACCCAGAAAGGAGTCGTCGAAGCCGGCCGGGCCCGCGACCTCGGGCAGCCCGCCGCAGAGGCCGCGTCCGGGCTCTGGAGCTACGCTTACTCGGTCGGCGACGCAGGCTTCGCCGGGGCCACCCCCGAGCGCTTCATCCGCGTCGAAGACAACGAGGTCCAGACCATGGCGCTGGCCGGAACCGCCGTGGCCGGCTCTGAAAAAAGGTTCGAAGCCGACCCCAAGGAAATCCGCGAGCACGAACTCGTAGCCGGTTTTCTCGCTGAACGTCTCGCACGCTTCGGAGCCACCGCGCGCGGAGAGCGCGGCCTTCTCGAACTCGGCGCGATCACCCATTTCATGACCCCCCTCCGGCTCCGGCTCGAAGGAGACTTCGACATCACTTCCCTGATCGCCGCCCTGCACCCGACCCCGGCCGTCGGTCACCTTCCCCACGACGCCACACTCCTGTCCCGGCTCCACATGATCCGAGCCGAACTCGGCTGCCCCGCTGTCTTCGGCGCGCCCTTCGGCTTATGGGACGACGGACTTTTCCACTCTGTCGTCGCCATCCGCGGGCTCTTCTGGAAGGGTCAGCAAGTTCTGCTTCCGTCGGGCTGCGGGGTCATCGAGCAAAGCCGCTTCGAGGCGGAGTGGGAGGAACTCCGCCTCAAGCGCGAGGCGGTGCGGACCTTTTTCGGAATCTAGACTCCTAGACGCCATGAATCGTCCTGACCCCATCGCCGCAGTCCGCCGCACCCTAGAGCTCGCCCTCGAGCTCGGTGTCCGGGAATGGTGCGTGGCAGCCGGCGCGCGCAACGCAAGCCTCGTGGCAGCGCTGGTCGAAGCGGAAGGGACACTCGGACCGGTGCGGAACTTCTTCGACGAACGAGCCGCCGGCTTTTTCGCCATGGGCCGCATCATCGAATCAGGACGACCCGTCGCAGTGGTGACGACCTCCGGAACCGCCGTCGCCGAGTTGCTGCCCTCCGTCATTGAATCGTACTACTCGGGGCATCCCCTCGTCGTAATCAGCGCCGACCGGCCCGTTCGCTACCGCGGCAGTGGAGCACCGCAGGCCATCGAGCAATGCGGGATCTTTGGCCCGTATGTCGGGCTGGAGCTCGAAATCGAGGATGCCTCCGCTGACTTCACGGTCCCACCACCCCGTCATCGCACGACACCAGTTCACCTCAACGTCTGCCTTGAGGAACCTTCCCTCGACCAAACGCAGATTCGCAGAGCCCTCGCCGCTCCACCCATTGATCGAGCAGCCAAAGAGACGCCCGACGTGACAATCCGGGTGCCGGACGAACTGCTCTCGTGGTTCCAGGATCCGGAAGAACTTCTCCTCGTGGCGGGAGCACTTCAACCCGCGGAGGGCCGGAAGCTCGCGCGTCTGGCGGAAGCCCATGGGCTCCCGGTCTGGGGCGAAGCGATTTCCAATCTCGGACTCTGCGCCACCCAGATCGCCTGCGCGGAAAAAGTCCTAGCAGGGACCGAGATCCCACTCCGAAGAGTCCTGCGATTTGGAGGCATCCCAACGAGTCGATACTGGCGCGACCTCGAAGAGCGGCCCGATCTCGAAGTCCGGTCTCTCGCCGGCCCCGCCTTCCCCGGCCTCGCCCGTCCGTCCGTTCTGCACGATCTCTGCATCGACGACCTCCTTTCCTCGCTGGCAAGCGGGCCGGAGAAGGGACTCCACACTACGGAACACCCACTCCTCTCAGAGGGCCGGGTTGAATCCGCCCGTCTTGAGGAACTCCTGGCGAAGTTTCCAAAGAGTGAACCCGCCTGGGTGCGGCGCATCGCAAAAACCGCCTCCGACCTCTCCTCCGTCTTCCTCGGCAACAGCCTCCCAATTCGGGAGTGGAATCTTGTCGCCGGAAGGTTTCACTTCCCCTGCTTCGCCAACCGCGGCGCCAACGGAATCGACGGAGCCTTGTCCACTTACTACGGGCTGAGTTCCGAATCCAGGCGGGACAGCATCGCCCTCGTCGGCGATCTCACCGCGCTCTACGATCTCACCGCCCCGTGGATCGTCCCGCAGCTCCGCCCTGCGAAACGGACAGTGATCGTCATCAACAATGGCGGTGGAAAAATCTTCCGTCGGCTCCCTTCGCTCCGAGCACTTGGAGACGAGGCGCTGGGGACCATCGAGAACCGTCACGAAGCAAACCTGGAACCGTTCGCCCGGCAGTGGGGACTCGAGTGGGCCGGATGGAAAGAACCGTCCGAGCCGCTGGAGCAATTTCCGAATGGCGTCCTCGAAGTGACTCCCGATCCCGAAGAAACCGAATCCTTCTGGCGGGAGTGGTCGCAGAAGTGAACTCACCTCATGGCCGCCCCTCAGGATTGCCGGTTTGACTGGTCCTTCTCCTGGCTCTGTGAAAATGCGACTGATTGCTATTTGCGGGAAATAGACCGGTACTTCTTTGTGCCTACTCAAACTCCATGAAGGCCACCGGCACTCCCCACCACAAGCTCAGCGGCGCTGCGGAGCAGCGCTCCTGCCGACATCGTCGGCGGTGGCGCACTAAGGCCTCGCAGCCCAGAGCGATCCGCACGTATGAAATCACCGGCACCGAGAGCAACCCGGGACGCACTTCGCTGCTTTCGTCGCATCGCTTCATACCGGCAATGCGGCTCTCCCGAGCGAGTACCGGAGCGTGGTATTCAATCCCTTCACGGGAGCGACCAGGGGGTATCTGAGCGGGTCGGACGTTCCGAAGGATACGGAAACGCCGATCGATCGACTTTTCGGGTTGTGAAACCCCAGCCTTGGCACTACCACTTCCGCACGGGCCGCCGCTCGAAAACAAAGCTCACGTGGCGGAACTGGTAGACGCGCATGATTCAGGTTCATGTGGGGCAACCCGTGGAGGTTCGAGTCCTCTCGTGAGCACCATTTTCTTCCGGGGCGAACGCACCGCCCAGCTAATCCGAGGGCAAATAGCGGACTTCCGAGCTTCTTCATGCTACCCTTCGCATGCAGGAGGCCAACTCTGGTCGCCGGCCTTTAACCCGGCCATCGATCCGGCACCACAAACAGTATCTCAGCCGTGGGCGACAATGCGTTGCCCTTGAACAGGGTCAGCATGATCGGATGCGCCTTGCCGACCGTGAAATGTTCCTGAACTGCGGATTGAAGTTGGTCAGGCCCCAGCGCGTTCAGGTGAACCGCCGGAGCAAGCCAATGCGGCTTCGAGCAGATGACTCCCCCGCTCATATCACCAGCGCCAAGTCCATCGAGTTCGCTCTCCCGAATCCAGCGGCCGCGCCCATGTTCCATCGGCATGTATGGTGGCCGTGCGACAGACTGCGCCAGATCATCTCGATAGAAGGCCATGCCCTTGACAAATGCTCGGCGCCGCTCAATTCCTAAATCGTGCACCCGACTGACCTCAAGTTGGTGGTCGAAAAGCCGGTTGGTCTTCCGTTCGTAGTCATCGGTCGCGTTCGGCCCTGGAAAATCGCTGGCTCCAATACGTGGCAGATGGAGGAAGAATTTCACCGTCGCCTCGCAGTGGGTCAACCGGCCTTCCTCGTCTCGGTAGAGGAAATCAATCTCGCCAACGGTTCGCTTTCCTTCGCGTAGCTGAATTCCCGTTCCAATCATTTCGACCCTACGGATCTCGGAGAGCCAATAGTGGACGAGATGCTCGAAATGGCGACCCACGCGACGTTCACTACGATCCCGCATGAAGCGCAGGAGGTCTTCCTGATCAATTTGATCGATCTGCAATGACGCCGAAGGTTCTACGGCTGGGCCCTCGCAGAACGCGGGACTATTGACGACCCACAGCAGGTCTCTCACAACCTGCGGGACAGGTTCAGCCATGTGATCGACTACCGTTGATCGGCGATATTATGGGCAGATGCAGAAGGCTCTGAGTCGGTTCTACGAAGCCTCTCCACCCTCTTCCTTGGCGGCCTTCGCCTGAAAGGTGCTCTTCAGGTAGAGTTCGCGAAGCTGCTTGAAGTCGACCTCGGCGGGGCTGTCGCTCATGAGATCGAGGCCCTTGTTGTTCTTGGGAAAGGCGATCACTTCGCGGATGCTGTCTTCTCCCGCGACCAGCATGGCAATGCGGTCCAGTCCGAGGGCGACACCACCGTGCGGTGGAGCGCCGAAGCGGAAGGCGTCGAGGATGTGGCCGAACTGCTCGGCCTGCTCTTCCTCGTCGACTCCCAGCGCGGTGAACATCGCGGCCTGCAGCTCGCCTTCGTGAATCCTGAGACTACCGCCGCCGAGCTCGAAGCCGTTGAGGACGACGTCGTAGGCCTCGGCTTCGATGCCTTCGTAGTCACCAGACTTGAGCTTCTCGACGTGCTCGGGGATCGGGCGCGTGAAGGGATGGTGAACGGCGTTCCACTTCTGCTCTTCCTCGGAGAAGGCAAGCAGGGGGAACCCGGTGACCCAGAAGAAATCGAGCTCGGTGCTGTCGGCGACGAGGTTCTGCATGTCGCGAACCTCGAGTCGAAGCCGACCGAGGACGTCGCAGACGGTCTGCCACTTGTCGCAGCCGAAAAGGATGAGGTCACCTTCCTCGATACCGAGCTTCTCGGTGAGACCTGCCTTCTCCTCATCGCTGAAGAACTTCACGATGGGTGATTTCCACTCGCCGCCCTCGACCTTGATGTAGGCGAGACCGCCGGCGCCGGCCTCCTTGGCCATCTCCTCGAGACGCTTGATCTGCCCGGTGGTGACGCAGGCAAAACCCTTGGCGTTGATCGCGCGTACCTTGCCGCCACCTTCGGCGGCGTTCTTGAAGACCTTGAACCCGGAGTTGGAGAACAGATCGGTGAGTTCGACGATCTCGGTGCCGAAACGACGGTCCGGCTTGTCGGAGCCCCACTTGTCCATCGCCTCCTGATAGCTCATGCGCGGGAACGGCGTCGGGATGTCGACCCCGAGGCCCGCCTTGAACATCGAGGAGAGGAGTCCCTCGACGATCCCGTAGATCTCCTCGGTCGTGACGAAGGAAGCCTCGATGTCGATCTGAGTGAATTCGGGCTGACGGTCGGAGCGGAGGTCCTCGTCGCGGAAGCAGCGGGCGATCTGGAAGTAGCGCTCGACGCCCGCCACCATGAGGAGCTGCTTGTACTGCTGCGGAGCCTGCGGCAGCGCGTAGAACTTGCCGCCGGAGAGACGGCTCGGGACGAGAAAGTCGCGGGCACCTTCGGGCGTGCTCTTGGAAAGGATCGGGGTCTCGACCTCGACGAAACCGCTCTCGTCAAGAAAGTCGCGGCCTGCCTTGGTGATCTTGTGCCGCTGGCGAATGTTGTTTGTCATGCGCGGACGGCGCAGGTCGAGGTAGCGGTATTTCATACGCAGGTCCTCGTTGGAGAGCTCCTTGTCGAGTTGGAAGGGCAGCACGTCGGCCTTGTTGACCACGGTGAGCTGGACGGCGACGACCTCGATTTCGCCGGTCTCGATGTCCTTGTTGACCGTGCTGTTGCCCTCGAGTTCGGGCCTAGGGGAAACCTTGCCGACCACCTGGATGACGTCCTCCGAGCGGAGTGAATGACTCAGCGTGGCGGCCTCGGGTCCTTCCTCCTGACGGAACACCACCTGCGTGACGCCTTCGCGGTCGCGCAGATCGACGAAGATGACCCCATGGTGATCACGCTTGGAGTGGACCCAGCCGATGAGGGTGACTTCTTCGCCCGCGTGAGCGGGGCGCAGTTCGTTGCAATGGTGGGTGCGATACATGGTCGGAAAATAGTGGGTTAAAAACTAGGAAGGATCTTCGGCCAACTCGACTTCCTCGAGCGGCTCCTCTTCGTCGGGCATGAGGAGTTCGAGGACGTCGTCAACAAGGTCGCCGGCGTGGGAACCGTACTCGTCGCGAGTCGGCAGGAACTTGATGGTGATCTCGGGAAACTCGGAGCCGATGACGATGGCAATGAGCGCCCTGGCGCTTTCAGCATTCTGAAACTGCTTGCCGACCTTGGTGTCGGCGAGCGGAAAAATCGTCGGCACCGAGGCCTCGCGAAGTTCCTGGACGAGAGCGACCGCCTCGAGGCGCTTTGATTCGTCGGCGAGAACGATCTGCGCCACGGTCTCTCCTTCGGAATCGACGTGCTCCTGAAGACGCTTGGAGGCTTCCTCGTTCAGATCGATGAGATCACCGATGACGACGTCGCCCATGGCGAAACCGACGGCGGGCAGATCGACCTTGCCTTCGCTGACGACCTTGCAAAGCCCGTCGTAGCGTCCGCCACCTGCCACGGCGCGGTAGCCGTGCACGAGGTCGAAGACTTCGAATACCATGCCAGTGTAGTAGGCAAGGCCGCGGACGATGCTGGGATCCACCTCGACGAAGTCGCTCATGCCGCGGGCCTCGAGCGAAGCGAGAAGGGGCGAGAGCAGCTCGCGAGCGGCACCTTCATCCTCCATGTGCGCTTTCACGGCGGCATAGCTGGTGCCAAGTCCGTCAAGCTTGGGTGAGAGGACTTCCTCCTTCTCCCGCTCCCACTTGTCGACGGTCTGCAGGAAGGAGACAACATTCTCCTCGGCGATGTGGGCGGAGGCGATAAAGCGGTTCCAAAGTTCGCGGTCGCTGAGGCGCACGACGAACTCGCCCTTGGCGAAGCCGAGCTCGCGCATGGTGTCGATGGCCAGCGCGATCAGCTCCGCCTCGGCCTCGGGGCCGGCTTCCCCGATGATGTCGGCGTTGAACTGGTTGAACTCGCGGGTGCGTCCCCGGGAGGGCGACTCGTAGCGAAAGCAGGGCCCAATCTGAAACCAGCGCATCGGCTTCTTGAAGTCACGCTGCCTGGCGGAGATCATCCGGGCAAGACTCGGCGTCGTCTCGGGGCGGAGAGCGACTTCCCGGTCTCCCTTGTCCTCGAAGCAGAACAGCTGACCGATGATCTCGTCGCCGCTCTTGCGGCGGTAGAGTTCGGTGCTTTCGAGGACCGGCGCGTCGTACTCGGCGCAACCATAGAGACCCGCCATCGTCCGCCAGGTGGCGAAGAGGTAGTTCCGGCGTGAGCATTCGACGGGATAGAAGTCCCGGAAGCCCTTGAGTGTCTGGATCTGAGCCATGGTGCGAAGGGCGGGCAACCTGCATCCCACCTTTCTTTTCTCAACCCAAAAACCAGCGGCTTTCGGTTGCCACGGCGCGAGGGTGCGCGGTTGGTGCGCCATGCTCCAACGCCTCCTCCTACGCAACCTGCGCTGCTTCGCCGAAGTAGAGCTCGAGTTGCCGGAAGATGGTGCGATTTTCCTGGGGGCCAACGGCGAAGGGAAGACGACACTCCTTGAGGCGGTCTGCCTCCTGCTCCGGCTGCAGAGCCCGCGCACGCGGAAGCAGAAAGAACTGATCCAGTTTGAGAAGGATCACTTTCTTGTCGAGGGCCGCGTGACCCCGGATCGAGGCCTCCGTGTCGGCTATCGCGCTGGTGAGCGGAAACTCGCCATCGGCGACTCGCCCGTTGATTCGGTCGGTGAATATCTGCAGCAGAGCGGTCGGGTCGTGTGGATGGGCAATCGCGACATTGAGCTTGTCCGCGGCGACGCCCTCGGGCGGCGGCAGTTTCTCGACTTTGTGGGGAGTCAGCTCCACCCCGAATACCGACAGCAACTCCGCACCTACGAGAAGGCCCTCCAGCGTCGAAACCTCCTGCTCAAGAGCTACCCGCTTTCCTGGCCGCAGATCGACGCCTACTCTGCAATCCTCGTCGAGGCCGGCGAGCAGCTCATGAGCCTTCGAGCGTCCGTCACCGATGCGGCGCGTCCCTTCGTGGAGCAGGCTCACGCCACTCTGAGCGGGGGCGCCGAGATGGCGGCCATCGAATGGAAGCCTAGCGCTCAGCCGGGATCCTTCGCTGCCACACTCGACGAGGCCCGCGAAAACGACGCACGGCGCCGCTTCACCACCGTCGGGCCACACCGCGACGATCTCCTCCTCACCCTCGACGGAAAACGCGCCGGCGACTTCGGCTCCGAAGGCCAGCAGCGCAGTCTCTCTCTCGCCCTCAAGCTCGCTCAAGCCCAACTCCTCGATGCCGACGGCGGCTTCCGACCGGTCCTCCTCATCGACGACGTCTTCGGCGAGCTCGACGTCCAAAGGCGTAACGCCCTCCTCGGAGCCTTGCCCGACGGCTTGCAAAAGCTCATCACCACCACCTACCTCGACTGGGCCGAGGAAACCATGGACCCACTCCCTCGATGGGAGGTTGCGCATGGCGAAGTGCGAAAGAACTAGACAAGGCTCGACCTGTACATGATCCTGTCCACATGAAGGCAGTGACCTATACCGCCGCGCGCGAAAATCTGGCGAGCACCATGTCTAAGGTATGCGACGACCGTGCTCCCGTAATAATTACCCGCAATCGGGACCAGGCTGTCGTCATGATCTCGCTCGAAGAATACGAGTCGCTCGAAGAAACTGCACACCTGCTTCGCGCCCCGACGAACGCGATGAGGCTGCTTGAGGGAATCCGTCAACTGGATCAGGTCGAAGGAGCGGAGCGGTTGGAAAAATCGATCGAAGATCTCGGATGAAGCTCGTTTTTGCCGAGCGAGCCTGGGAGGACTACCTCTACTGGCAAAAAACCGACCCAAAAACCGTCAAGCGAATCAACCTCCTCCTTCAGGATATCTGCCGCGACAACCCTAACGAAGGGATCGGCAAGCCCGAGCCCTTGAAACATGCTCTCGCCGGATTCTGGTCCCGGCGCATCACCGACGAACATCGGATCGTCTACCGAGCCAAGGGGGACCAAATCCAGATCGCTCAGCTGCGTTACCACTACCGATGAAAGGCGCGGCTCCTCAAGGAAGCCCCCTTCGAATGAGCCATTGGCGGCCGACCTCCTGAGCCGGGGGGAAATGATCTGTGAGCCAGACGCTATGTTCTTGCCGGCGACAACGGAACTGAGACGGTTGCTGATACGCCTCTGCTGATTCGCGTTCAATCGCTCAGTAAATTCAAAGCTCGAAATGAAACCCCTTCTTCTGGAGCTTGCGATAGGCGGTCTCGTCGAATTGGTAGAGACGGGCCGCGCGGTGGGCGACGCCTTTCTGAACCTCGTCGAGCTCCTTCAAGATGCCCATGCTCTGGACCTTCTTGCGGAAGTTCCTCTTGTCGAGGGAGCGCTCGAGGACCAACTCATAGAGCTTCTGGAGCTGGGTGAGCGTGAACTTCTTTGGCAGCAGCTCGAAGCCAACCGGCTGGTAGCGGACCTTTCCCTGAAGACGCTCGATGGCGAGCTTGAGAATCTTGCCGTGATCGAAGGCGAGCTTCGGCACGTCGCGCATCGAGACCCAGGCGGCCTCGCGGGCGTCGGTGTCGGCGCGAATCTCGTGGTCCTCGAGATTCACGAGGGCGAAGTAGGCCACGGTGACGACGTGCTCGCGCGGATCGCGGTCAGGCTCGCCGAAAGTGTAGAGCTGTTCGAGGTAGAGACTGTCGAGGTTGGTCTCCTCGTGCAGCTCGCGGCGGGCGGCTTCGTCAACGGACTCCCCGGGCCGGACAAAGCCTCCGGGGATGGCCCATTTGCCGGCGAAAGGTTCGATGTCGCGGCGGATGAGCAGGACCTTCAACTCATCGTCGTCGAGGCCGAAGATGATGCAGTCGACGGTCAGTGCGGCGCGCGGAAATTCGTAGCTGTGAGGCATCGCTTTTAATCGTGTCCAAATAACACGGAAGCAAAGGAGAATCCTCATGTCCGACTTCTGATATCGGGCAGAGAGGTCTCGTCGTCTGCAGCTCACGCGGTTTTCGGACTTCTCACCTTCCTACACCCCGAATGGCAGATTTTGGAAGTAAGACTTGCCGAGGATTGCAGTGGGTTGTCTGTCTCTGACACTGCTCCAGTCCCCCTCTCATGAAATCTCCTCTCCTCTGGGCTTTCTGCCTTGTCGCTTCGCTCCTCGTCGTCGGCTGCTCGTCCGTCGTCACCGATCACAGCCCTCGGACCCTCGTCGAGGCCCGCGTGTCCAACCCGGCGCCTGCGGGGGTCTACGTCACGCGATCGGAGCCTGACTACCCGCGCTACGCAGAACTCAAGGCGCTGCAGCTCAATCCTCATCCCAGCGGCACGCCGCTGGCGGCAAAGCTGGAGGCCCTGTGGCGCACGCCGATCATCGACAACAGCGCCTATCATGCCGGCCATGTACCCGCGGTTTCCCGCAACGAGTTCCTCGGACCCTTCCTTCGCTGCACGCAATGGAACATCGAGAAATCACTGCAGATGCGAAGCGCGATCACAGCGATGGAATCGGAAGATGCCTACCGTGCCATGATCGATCCCAAGCGGGCGGCTCCCGGTTCGGCTCTCGAGCAGAAAATGCTTCGCCAGCGCGCACGGCTGGCGGCGTCCGACATCATTCTCCTGGAGGAAATGGATGTCGGTGTCCCTCGCTCGGGTTACCTGGATGCGGCAGGCGAGATGGCACGCGCACTCGGCATGAACTACGCCTTTGCCACCCAGTATATCGAGCTGGATCCCGACCAGATGGACCGGGCGAAATCTGCGGAGGAGAAAAGCGCCTACAAGGGTCTGTTCGGCTCGGCGCTGCTCAGCCGCTACCCGATTCGGTCGGTCGAGCTTCTGCCTCTGGATCACCAGCCCTACGACTGGTGGGACGGGGAAATCGCGGAGCACGGACCTCTCGAATCAACACGGCGATTCGGTTCCGAAGTGGTCTTCAAAAACGAGATCCGGCGGGAGCTGAAGGTGGGCGGGCGCAACTTCTTCCGAGTCGATCTCGCCGTCCCGGGTCTCCCCAACGACACCCTGACCGTGGTGATCATCCACCTGGAGATCAAATGTGAACCGAAGGAACGGCGCAAGCAGATCCAGGAAATTCTCGCGCGAATCAAGGACATCGACCACCACGTCATCATCGGTGGAGACTTCAACTCCGCGCCGAGCGACATCAGTCAGACTTCGGTTCTCAAGGTCACCAAGAAAAGCCTCAAGAACCCAAGCACCTATCTCTCGCTTCTCACCGACGTCGCTCTCGCCTTTGGCGGTCTGATCAACGAGGGCCGCTGGGTGCTCAACACGACCAAGAACTTCCATAGTCCGCTGGCTGCGAACATCCCCATCATCGCGGCCAACCCGGTGCGTCCCCTGTTTCAGGACATCAGGGATTTCCGCTTTGCCGACGGTGGTGCCTTTGACTGGCGGGGCGACAAGGAGCGGTCGATCAATGGTCGTGGCTCTCTGCTATCCAATTCCAACGAGAAGGATGTCAAAGGGCAGATGCCAAGCTTCTCGGTGAGGCGCCCGATTGGGCCGGTCGGCAAGTACCGCCTGGACTGGCTGTTCGTGAAAACGCTGCTGACCGACTCCACTCAGAAGGATGCTCCCTACCGTCTGGCGCCTCATTTCGGAGAAACCATGAGGGAGTTCAATCAGAACCTGCGTGAGCATATCTCCGACCATCGCCCGATTGTCATCGACATTCCGCTGACCGAGCCGCCGATGGGAGCGAGCAGTCCTGAGGAGCCGACGGGGATGATGTCGGAACCCGTCAGTACGAAATAGCCTTGAGGTGACGGTTGGCTGGGACGACGCGAGGCGGTCGCTGGGGGCTCCCTCCGGACGAGGAGGGACCCTCGTCCCTACCACAAGCAGCGGTAGCCGTATGGTATAGAGCGCCCCTACAGGGCTTGGTTCTCTTTTTGCTCTGGTTTCTGGGGCGTTGCCCCAGGCTGTTATAGGACGCCCCTTTGGGACTCCGAACGCAGATGACCAAAGGTGGGTTCAAAGTTCTTAACCAAGCGCCATTGGCTCTAGGAGACTGTCGGACCTCAAGCGAGGAAGAGCACGCGGATTCTGTAGCCGAATTCGTGAGAATTTGGAAGCGCAGCCTGAAGGCCACCAGCTTCAGCCGATGCTTCCACGGTCTGACGACCGCGGCTACCTTAACCGTTTTCACCCCCTAGCCGAGCCACTTTCGGCGCACGAAGAAGGCGACGAGGCTGCCTGCAATCGTAAGGAAGACGAGCCACAGAAGTGGGTAGCCCCACTTCCATTGAAGCTCGGGGATGAACTCGAAATTCATCCCGTAGACACCGGCAAGGAATCCCAGCGGCAGGAAGATCGTCGAGATGCAGGTCAGCACCATCATGACTTCGTTGAGCCGATTGCCGGTCATCGACATGTGGTAGTCGCGCAGCGCGGAAGCATGCTCGCGAAGTGCCTCGCTGGTTTCCAGTGCATGGATCGCCTGGTCGTAGAAATCGGCGATGTACTTGCGGGTGGATTCCGCGATCAGCCCCGAGTCGCTGCGCAGGAAAGCCCCGGCCAGTTCACGAAGCGGACGGACGACGCGGTACATCCTGTTGGCCTGCTGGCGGGCCTGGAAAATCTCCGCGCCCTGGATGTTCGACCGCCCGGAGGCGAGCTCATTCTCCACCTCGTCGAGATGATCATCAAGGTCCTGCAGCACGACAAAGAGATGATCAATGATCGAGTCGAGAATCGCCCAGGCGAGGTAGTCGGGACCGCGGGTGCGGAGTCGCCCATTCGGATTTTCCAGACGCTTGCGCAGGCCGTCGAAGATCGGGGTCGGTTCCTCGGAGAAGGTGATCACCCCCCATTTCGTGAGCAGCAGAGCGAAGTGTCCGATCCGGTAGCCGGACTTCGCCCCGCCGACCGTGGCATCACTGTCGATCTCGGAGGTGATGGGAATGTCGACGACGGCAAAGACGTAATCGGGAAACTCCTCGAGCTTGGTTCGCTGGTGGGTATTGAGAATGTCTTCCGTGACCAGCGGGTGAATCGAGAAGGCCCCGGCGAGGGCGCCGATCTTTTCCACGTCATGAAGTCCGGTGACGTGCACCCAGGTGACCTCGTCCGTCTCGTGAAACCGGTGGCACTCGCTGGAGTCCTCCGCTTGAAAGTGCTCGAGATGCGCGGCGTCGTACTCATGGACCTCGATCGAGAAATC
>ENA-ORXT01001810-ORXT01001810.1-marine-metagenome-genome-assembly--contig:-NODE-1810-length-27385-cov-15.040647_pt1 | contig 27385 bp, 22 predicted proteins | sample MGYA00237868_ERZ511482 | MGnify/ENA metagenome assembly ERZ511482
TAATTATCTTGAAATATTTCCGCCTGAAAAGGATGAGCAATTTTTAAAAGCTCATCCCGCCGGTACTCCATTGACCCCCCATCACCATAGGCGGGACGGTCATTTTTATGGCCCATAAGCAAGCATCTCAAAGCGTAATCGGTATTGGCTTCTTGCATTCGTTTTTCAAAGGCATGCCGCAAAGAATAGATCACATGGTTTTTAGTCGGCAGTAACTCACGTTTTCTGAAGGCCTTCATGAGGTTTGCCGAGACAAGTGTGCCCTTTCCTCGATACTTTTCATAGCCATCTGGCGTTAACTTCATGCCCTCAAGTGCAACACCTACTAACGGAATATCGCGCTCTGAATCGGGGGTCTTCAGCTCTCTGTTATCGCGCGGCCTAATTGAAATATACGGAATAGCTTCATCTAAATGAATATCATCAGGCATGAGGTTACAAATCTCGCTCATACGAGCGCCGGTTTCTATGAGAACATATATCATTGACTGGAGTTCGGTATTTAACCGGTCAAACAAACCCGGAACCAGAATGCGGTGCCGAACCCATTCATTGTCAAACGCAGCAACTGATGACTTTGTGGTGCCGGTAAAGTGCATATTTCGAAAAGGATTTTGACGGTTTTCATCTCCAATATATTTGAAAAATGACGTATAAAGTCCGCGAATATTTCCGATGTGACGGTTAGCGGTATTTGGCTTCACGCCAGCTTTACCCTCTTTGTTCGCTTTCATACGGTCACGCCACCAATCTTCATAAGCAAGCGCCTGCTCACGGGTAATGCTGTCCATATCCAGATCCCCCATAACCTCTATGAAATAATCGATCGACGTGGTTTTGGTTTTCTTCCAGCTATACAGTTGATCTTTGTCCTTATTGTATTGATCGTTGTAAGATATCTTGTCGAGATAGAGCTTAAACGCTTTTGAGACCTTGACCTTTCCCTTATTTGGTTTCGCAACACCGCCCAGAAGGGCATCGACATCTTCTCGCCGAGGACGCGTGTTCGGACCGGACTGCTTCATCAACCGCTGAATACGGTCATATATCTCTACAGGGTCGGCCTGAGCGGCAAGTTCGGCTACGGGGACATATGATACACCAAAGGACACTGCACGGGCCTTAGCGGCCTCATATCGATGTGTTTGAACGGCTAATGTCGTCTCATTGACTCCGCCGCTTTGAGCGACTTCGAGCGCAAGGGCTGACCAGTATTCATCATCAGCTTTGACCAAAGCGTCCCGCTTCGCAATCGCTTCATCTATAGCTCTGGTTCGCAGCGCTTTTTTAGAATATTTCCGATGATCTATATGGGCATATTCTTTAGGTATCCGGCGTTGATAGTACCAATATCCCCGCTTTTTTATGAGCAATTTTGTATCATAATCGAAGATAGCCATGTTGAAATGATACCCCAAAATGAACCCCCATTGAACCCCCATTTTTCAATATGGCCCAAAATTAAGAAAGCCTCAGTTAAAAAACTGAGGCTTTTCAAATACTTACCAACTTTAAAAACTTAAAGTATGGCGCGAGTGACGGGACTCGAACCCGCGGCCTCCGGCGTGACAGGCCGGCGCTCTAACCAACTGAGCTACACCCGCAAATCACTTTGCGTGTGAACGGGTGTGTAGCCGCAAGCCATAGAGGCGTCAACGCTAATTTCGTATCATTTTCAGCATTTTTATCAAGCCCGCCATTCAGAGCCTGAATTGTCATGATGAAATAAAAAAAACCGACCTGAAAGGCCGGCTTTATTTATAAAATGGTGGGTGATAACGGGTTCGAACCGCTGACCCTCTCCGTGTAAAGGAGATGCTCTACCAGCTGAGCTAATCACCCACTTTAGAAGTCGCGCATCTGATAGGGCATAGCGTAATCAATGGCAATGAATTTTTGACGCAAGAGCCTATTCTTTAATGCGCCGGTTTACCGCCGTGCCCCATATTTTCACCCAGCATGATTCCTGCGAGCGATGCTTCATCGGCTTCGGTCCACGGTATGGATTTGAGCGGCGCCATCAGCGCGTGCTTCAAGACCTCATCCACCGTTGAAACAGGGATGATTTCGAGGGCTGATTTTACGTTCTCTGGGATATCCGCCAGATCTTTAGCGTTATCTATTGGAATAAGGACTGTTTTTACGCCGCCGCGCAGAGCCGCTAGGAGCTTCTCTTTAAGGCCGCCAATAGGCAGCACGCGTCCACGCAAGGTTATCTCCCCTGTCATCGCGATATCCTTACGCACAGGGGTATCAGTCAACACAGAGACCATAGCGGTGATCATGCCCACGCCGGCTGATGGGCCGTCCTTTGGCGTTGCGCCTTCGGGGACATGGACGTGGATGTCTGTGCTGCGGAACTGACGCGGGCTAATTCCAAACTCAGGCGCCCTCGCCTGCACATATGAATTCGCCGCCGAAATCGACTCGCGCATGACGTCCTTGAGGTTGCCAGTGATGGTCATCTTACCCTTGCCCGACATGGACACAGCTTCAATAGTGAGGATATCACCGCCCGCTTCTGTCCACGCGAGGCCTGTGACCACGCCAATTTGGTTTTCTTTGTCGGTTTCACCGTAACGAAATTTCTTCACGCCGAGGAAATCTTCGATATTTTTAGACGACACAGTCACTTTCTTGGCTTCACCCGCCACGATCTTCTTTATGGATTTACGGGCCAAACGCGCGATTTCGCGTTTCAAGCTTCGTACGCCCGCCTCGCGGGTGTAGTAGCGGATGATATCCTGAACGGCTTCGTCTTTAATCGTGATTTCATTTGCCTTCAAACCGTGGTCTTTAACCATGTCCGGAATGAGGTGACGCTTCGCGATTTCGATTTTTTCCGCTTCCGTATAACCGGGTATGCGAATGATCTCCATACGGTCCAGCAATGGCTGGCTCATGTTCAAGGAATTCGCCGTTGTGATGAACATGACATCAGACAGGTCGTAATCAATATCGAGATAGTGATCATTAAAAGTATCATTCTGCTCCGGGTCCAAGACTTCTAGGAGCGCCGCTGATGGATCACCCCGGTGATCGGAACCCATTTTATCTATCTCATCAAATAGGAATAACGGATTGTTATACTTCGCTTTTTTCATGGATTGAATAACACGCCCTGGCATAGACCCGATATAGGTTCTGCGATGGCCCCGTATTTCAGACTCGTCCCGAACACCGCCGAGCGAAACGCGGACAAATTCCCGTCCCGTGGCCCTGGCAATAGATTTACCAAGAGATGTCTTACCCACGCCCGGAGGTCCTACAAGGCACAAGATAGGCCCTTTGACTTTTTTGGTTCGTACTTGTACGGCGAGATGCTCGATGATGCGTTCCTTGACTTTATCTAGGCCATAATGGTCCGCGTCTAAAATGTCTTGAGCCTTAACAAGATCGCGCTGTACGCGTTTTTTCTTGCCCCACGGCACAGACAGCAGCCAGTCGAGATAGTTACGGGAGACATTCGCCTCAGCCGACATTGGGCTCATCTGACGCAAGCGCTTAATCTCGGCGTCGGCCTTTTCTTTGGCTTCTTTAGATAACTTAGTTTTTTCTATTTTTTCTACGAGTTCACCGAGTTCATCTTTACCGTCAGGGCCGCCAAGTTCCGTCTGAATAGCCTTCATCTGCTCATTTAGGTAATATTCGCGTTGGGTCTTTTCCATTTGACGTTTCACACGACCACGGATTTTCTTTTCAACTTTTAGCACGCTCGCTTCGCCGTCAATCAAACCGAGAATTTGCTCAAGACGGCTGGAAACACTTGAATCTTGCAGAAGTTTTTGTTTCGCCGCGATATCCGCGCCCAGATGAACGGCAATAATATCTGATAATTTGGACGGGTCTTTGGTCTCGGCAACCGATTGTCCCACCTCTTCCGCTATCTTTTTGTTCAGCTTCGCATAGTTTTCAAACTGCGCGACAACGGCATTCATCAAACCCTTAGTAGCCTTCTCGTCTTCGATAGTATCAACATCGACGCTGGCATGCGCTTCGAAATAATCCTTACGCTTGGTAAATTCAGTGACACTGGCGCGCTCACCGCCCTCAACCAGGACACGAACGGTTCCGTCAGGAAGTTTTAGTAACTGCAAGACTTTGGCAATACAGCCTTTTTTGTAAATATCCTTCGGTGTAGGTTCGTCTTCATCTGCATTTTTCTGGGTGAGCAAAAGAATGCGCTTCTCCTGACGCATAACTTCTTCGAGTGCCTTGATTGATTTTTCACGGCCCACAAATAGAGGGACGACCATGTGTGGAAACACGACAATATCACGCAAGGGTAATACGGGAAAAAGGGATGTATCAGTCATAAGGCGTCCTTAGGGCTTCAGGGCGCAAAACGACGCTTTTCCTGAACAGTTTAGGTGGGACGCTTGCGAGTTAATTTCAACCCTTTGCGCCGCAAAAAGTCACCTATTCACCCAGTTTATAACAGCGTTCTAGGACGCCTTGTCTTTGACCTTTTCTTTATCCGCATAAATGAGAAGCGGCTTAGCTGTTCCGGTCACAACTTCGCCGTTAATCACGACTTCCTCGACGCCCTCATAACTTGGAAGATCATACATTGTGTCCAGCAAAATGCCTTCCATGATAGATCGAAGACCCCGAGCGCCTGTGGCACGTTTAATCGCACGTTTCGCGATAGCGGAAAGAGCATCGTCGGAGAAACTCAAGCGCACATCTTCCATGCTAAAGAGTGTCTGGTACTGACGCACCAATGCGTTTTTCGGTTCTGTCAAAATTTTGATCAGCGCATCTTCGTCAAGGTCGGTTAGCGTTGCGATAACCGGCAAGCGGCCCACAAATTCTGGAATAAGGCCGAACTTCAAAAGGTCTTCCGGCTCGACTTCCTGCAAAATGTCACCCATCCGGCGATCATCGACTTCTTTGATTTGAGCGCCAAAGCCAATGGTTGAGCCCTCACCGCGGTTTGATATGACTTTATCAAGACCTGCAAAAGCGCCGCCAACTACGAACAGAATATTGGTTGTATCTACTTGCAAAAATTCTTGTTGCGGATGCTTACGCCCGCCTTGAGGTGGTACGGAGGCGACTGTGCCTTCCATGATTTTCAAAAGCGCTTGCTGAACGCCCTCACCCGATACATCCCGCGTTATCGATGGGTTATCGGACTTGCGAGAGATTTTATCAACCTCATCAATGTAAACAATACCGCGCTGAGCACGTTCAACATTGTAATCAGCAGATTGAAGCAGCTTAAGAATTATATTCTCAACATCTTCACCGACATAACCGGCTTCAGTAAGGGTCGTCGCGTCAGCCATTGTGAAAGGAACATCCAAAATACGCGCGAGTGTTTGGGCAAGCAGAGTCTTACCGCAACCTGTTGGCCCGACAAGCATAATATTAGATTTTGCAAGCTCAACATCATCGCCGCCGCTAGAAGAGTGGTTCAGGCGCTTATAATGGTTGTGAACGGCAACAGACAGCACGCGCTTAGCGTGGGCTTGGCCGATGACATAGTCATCAAGCGTATCGCAAATTTCCTGAGGTGTCGGAACACCTTCTTGGGCCTTATTGACAGACCCTTTTCCTTCTTCACGGATAATATCCATGCAAAGCTCAACACATTCATCACAAATAAAGACCGTTGGCCCGGCAATGAGTTTACGTACTTCGTGCTGGCTTTTCCCGCAAAAGGAACAATAGAGCGTATTCTTTGAGTCGCTACCGGTAGTTTTGCTCATAGTCGTCCCGTTTCATTTCAGCATTTAGAGCAGTGTATCTGCAAATCTGATGCCGTTTTATGCATACAATCTTGTTAAGCTTATGACAGCTTTATTACCTAGCTCTTACCATTTGGCCTTAAAGGCAAGATATTGCGGCGTGAAAGCGGTGTTGTCACCCTAAAATTCAGTCGCGCCGCACAATTTTCTACTTATCTTCGCCGCGCTTTTGATAAACGTGGTCAACAATGCCAAATTCTTTGGCCTCGTCAGCGGTCATAAAGTGATCCCTATCAAGCGTTTTTTCGATCTTCGCGTATTTTTGGCCTGTATGTTTAACGTAAATCTCATTCAAACGGCGCTTCATGTCGATAATGTCTTTGGCGTGACGTTCAATATCAGACGCCTGCCCGCGGAAACCGCCGGAAGGCTGATGCACCATAACGCGCGCATTGGGGAGCGCGACGCGCATACCCGGATCGCCTGCACAGAGTAAAAGCGAGCCCATAGAGCACGCTTGGCCTATACAGACCGTCGAAATTGGACTTTTGATATATTGCATTGTGTCATAAATCGCCATGCCGGAGGTCACAGACCCGCCTGGTGAGTTAATATACATGCTGATTTCTTTTTTCGGATTCTCGCTCTCGAGAAACAAAAGCTGCGCCGTTATCAGGCTCGACATGCCGTCTTCAACAACACCGGTGAGGAAAATAATGCGGTCTTTCAATAGCCGCGAAAAAATATCAAAAGCGCGTTCCCCGCGGCTAGTTTGTTCGACCACCATCGGGACGAGGTTCATCATTGCGTCTACTGGGTCGTGCATGTCCATTATGTTTTCCTTATTATGCGGTACGGGCGACAAGAATCACTCGCGAGGTTACAGCCACTGTCGCGTGAAAGTGTTACTTCAATATTGATATTTCAAGCAAAGGTTTCAAGGGGCAGATTTTAATTCATAAAATCCCAAAAAATAAGCCCGATCAAATGACCGGGCTTGTTATTTTGACGGTGACAACCGCTTAAATCATTTCATCTTCTTCAAATAAGACGTCTTGCTTAACTTTCTTGTCCGTTACCGCCGCTTTTTCGATAATCAGATCAACAACCTTTTCTTCGAAGATCGGGGCGCGAAGCTGTGCAATCGCGTCCGGATTCTTTTGGTAGAACTCGATAACTTGCTGTTCTTGGCCGGGATAACGGCGCGCTTCGGCGATCATAGCCTGCTGAAGCTCTTCGTTTGAGATTTGAATTTCTTCCTTCTGGCCCATTTCCGCGAGAACCAAACCAAGGCGTACACGGCGTTCGGCGATTTTGCGGTAATCTTTCTCAAGAGCTTTTTCTGTTTTCTTGGCGTCTTCTTCGTCAAGCTGTCCGGCTTCCTTCTCGGCTTGAACCTGCGCCCAGATGTTTGAAAACTCAGCTTCGACCATGCCCGGCGGGAGATCAAATTTATGTTTCTTGTCGAGCTCGTCCAAAATAGAGCGCTTGAGCTTCATGCGGGACTGCACCTCAAATTCGCCCTCAGCCTGTGTTTTCACAGCATCTTTAAGAGCTTTTAGGTCGTCCATGCCGAAGTTTTTGGCAAAGTCGTCGTCAAGCTTGGCATCCGCCGCGCCTTGGACTTCTTTGACTTCAGTTTCGAAAATAGCTTCCTTGCCCGCAAGGTCTGCTGCTTGGTAATCTTTCGGGAACTCGACCTTTACGTCGAGCTTGTCGCCGGCTTTCGTGCCGATGAGCTGATCTTCAAAGCCCGGAATAAATGTACCGGAGCCAAGAACAAGCTGATGACCTTCCATCGCACCGCCGTCAAATTCCACGCCGTCAATACGGCCCACAAAATCGATCAAGACAGCGTCGTCTTTTTTCGCTTTAGCTGTTTTGGCTTTTTTCTTGAAAGACTTTTGCCCTTTTGCCAGCTCGCCGAGACGCTCGTCGATGACTTTATCTTCGACTTCAGATGTCAGGCGCGTGAATTTTAGCTTAGATACGTCTGTTGGCTCAAAATCAGGGATAAGTTCGACTTCAAGAGAGTATTCCAGGTCGGCTTCGCCGCTTGTGACGTCTTGACCATTGGCGCGAAGATCAATTTTAGGCTGACCCGCTGGGCGGACTTTGTTGTCAGCCATGGCTTTTTGCGACGTTTCAGCAACAGTTTCTTCGACAACATCCTTCATAATGGACTGGCCAAACATTTTATGAATGTGCGCTGTAGGGACTTTGCCCGGGCGGAATCCTTTGAGAGAGACTTGCGGCTGCATCTCTTTTATTTTGGCATCCAGTTTCGCTTTCAGGTCCTTTTTAGGCACTGTAATCGAATATTTGCGGCTTAAGCCTTCAGCTTCGAGTTCTTTAACTTCCATGACAACCGTCCATAGTCTTTAAACGCGAAAGAGCGACAATACCTGCCGCTACACTTCCTTACGTTTGGTCAAAATTTGAGCGCCTTATGTCATGCACCGCCCAAAGACGCAACGGGCTTATCGCGCGATTTTATGTTAAATTTAGTCCGCGCTTTACGTTTTAGGCGTTATTTCGCATTTGTAGGCGACTGATATTCGAATCGCACGCCTCGAAAGGCTTTCATGGACTGGCTCCCGGCATCATTGCAGGACTTAGTATACCTCGGAATTTTCCTAGGGCCATTTGTCCAAGAGGATGCTGCCGTATTGGCCGCCGCCAGTCTATCCGTGAACGAAATGCGCCCTACCATATTGATTTACGCCGTCATACTCGCGGGGCTTATTACGAGCGATCTCTGGAAATATTGGATGGGCTGGGCCGCCTTGCGGTATCCCAAAGCGCGGGCTTTTGCTGAGAAGAAACACGTTGCCGATTGGAGAGATAGAATAAACCGTCACCTCGCTTTAACGATACTCATTTCCCGCTTTGTCCCGTTCTCTAGAATTCCAGCTTATATTGCGTGCGGTTTTTTTGGCGTGAAATATTGGCGATATTGCCTCTACATCGCCTTCACGGCGTTTTTGTATGTGTCAGCCGTATTTCTCGTTTGCCACCTGATCGGAGAAGTAATGGGCGAACAGTTGCGCTGGCTTATACCCATTGCTGGTTTCAGTTTCCTCATAGGGTATCTCTTATTTAGACGCTTTGGTCACAAGAAGGACGATTCATCACAGGACGACATTTTCTCTGAGAATTGACACTGATGTAGATTTCATCCAAATCACAGCCATATTTTGAAGCTATTTGGAGACCCTCATGAAAACCAAGATCACGAAAATGCTAAATATTGAGCACCCAATTATTCAGGGGGGTATGCACTGGGTTGGTTTTGCGGAACTTGCAGCTGCTGTCTCGAATGCAGGCGGGTTGGGAACAATTACAGGCCTGACGCAGCGCACACCTGAGGACCTCGCCAAGGAAATTGCGAAATGTAACGCCCTCACCGACAAGCCCTTTGCCGTGAACCTTACATTCCTGCCCATTGTGAACACACCGGATTATCCGGGCTATATCAAAGCCATCATCGAAGGCGGCGTGACGGTCGTTGAAACGGCTGGTAATAACCCTCAGAAATACATGCCACAGCTTAAAGAGGCCGGCATAAAGGTCATTCATAAATGCACGGCCGTGCGCCACGCCTTAAAAGCACAAAGCATTGGCGTTGACGCGCTCTCCATTGACGGATTTGAGTGCGGCGGCCATCCGGGGGAAGACGATATTCCGAATATGATACTGCTGCTGCGCGCGCACGATGAACTTGAAATCCCGTTCGTCTCCTCCGGCGGCCAAGCCGATGGACGTTCGCTCGTCGCCTCCCTTGCTATGGGCGCAGAAGGCATGAATATGGGGACGCGCTTCATCGCGACCCAAGAAGCGCCAGTGCATCAAAATGTAAAAGACGCGATTGTGGGCGCGTCCGAGCTCGATACTCGCCTCGTCATGCGCCCTCTACGAAATACAGAGCGCGTGCTTAACAATGCCGCCGTGGAACGCCTCCTAGCGAAAGAGAAAGAGCTCGGCGATAAAATTGAGTTCAAAGACGTCATTGAGCAAGTCGCTGGCGTTTACCCAAAGATCATGATGGAAGGCACTATGGACGCGGGCGCGTGGTCATGCGGCATGGTCGCGGGTCTCATCAACGACATCCCGACGGTGAAAGACCTTATCGACCGCATTATGGTCGAGGCCGATGGGATTATTAATGAGCGCCTGAAGTCTATTGCGTCTTAATTAGTGGCTATGTCCGTGCTCGTGAGTGTGCTCATGCGGCTCACGGCACGGATGGCCGATAATTTTGCTTTCCTCGCACGGATGATTGGAGCATTCGAGCTCTAGTGTTGTATGGTCTATGCCAAAGGCATCACGAACTGCACGGCGCACATTTGCTTTAATCGCGTCAGCCATACCCCAATCGCCTTCGCGAATAAGGATATGCGCGTCAAGCGCGGCTTCGTGTTCCTGCATCTGCCAGACATGGAGGTGATGCACGCCGGATACGCCATTAATGTCGTTCATAGCCGCTAGAACCTTGTCGACATCAATGTCTTCAGGCGTCGCCAGCATAAGCATGCGAATGACCGGGCCGATTTCGGCGAACGACAGCCAGAGAATGTAACCTGCAATCATCAGGGTCACGATGGGGTCTACAATCTTCCAATCAAACAGAATGATCAGCGTACCCGCGATAATAACTGCAATAGACCCCAACGCATCAGCGACATTATGCAAGAACGCTGCGCGCATATTGGCGCTGTCTTTAGACATGGCATAGGTCAGACCTGCCGTGACGAAGTCTATGACGAGCGCAATCCCGGCGACTATGACGACGATCCAGCCATCCACACCTTCAGGCGTAAAAAACCGCATAATGCCTTCATAAATAAGATAAATAGCGATGACGATTAAAGTCGTATAATTGACGAGAGCCGCCACGATTTCTGCGCGACCATAGCCGAATGTCATCTTGCCGTCTGCAGGTTTCCGCGCGATTTTGCGCGCAAAGATCGCGATGGCTAGCGCTATAGCGTCAGACAGATTGTGTATGGCATCAGCAATAAGCGCGAGTGAACCGGATATAACCCCGCCGATAATTTGCGCAATCGTCAGCAGGAGATTTATCACCACCGCCCAGAAGACGCGCGCGTCGCCTGCCTCCGGGTCTATGTGATGGTGGTGGCCACCCACTAAATCATTGCGCTTTTTAGGTCCGCATCCGGATCAGCCAGCACGGCTTTGTCGAGTGACTTACCTTTGGTCAGAGCCATTTTCGACATCATGAATTCGCGGGGAGAATTGACGGCGTCCACCGCTAGGAATTTATCACCTTGAAAATAAAACGCAGCGAACGCGCGAGAGCCTTTAATATCGCCGCGAATGACAATGTCGTCATAACCTTCAGAGAGGCCTGCTATTTGAAGCTTCAGATCAAATTGGTCCGACCAGAACCACGGCAAGGAACTGTAAGGCGCGGGCTTGCCGTTCATATGGTTGGCCACGACCTTGGCTTGTTCGGTCGCGTTTGGCACAGATTCGAGACGGCAATGGCGCTCATAGATGGGATTGTAGTGCCACGTCACATCTCCCGCCGCATAGATATCAGGATCGGATGTTTGGCAGAACGCATTCACTTCAATGCCGTTGCCAATATCAAGGCCTGCCATTTCAGCAAGTTGAATATTTGGGATCACCCCGATGCCAATAATCACCATGTCGGCGTCTAGGCTTTTCTCGCAAGCGGTCACAACCCGTAGACCTTCGGCCGCGAGCTGAATTTCAGACGCCATGACGCCTTCCAGTATCTCCACGCCCTCTTCGGTGTGAATGCGTTTGTAAAACTCGGACATGATGGGAGCTGTCACGCGCTGCAAGATGCGCGGCATGGCTTCGAGGACTGTGACCTCCATGCCCTGTTTGCGGAGGGACGCCGCTGTTTCGAGGCCGATATACCCGCCGCCGATAATAACGGCTTTTTTCTTTGAGGCGACAGCGGCCTTAATCGTGCGAACATCATTCGTATCACGCAGATAATAGACGCCTTCAAAATCTTCGCCGGGAACGGGTAAGTGCCGGACACTCGCGCCTGTTGTTAGGATAAGTTTATCATAAGGCAGCGTCTCGCCGTCATCCGTCAAAACCGTTTTATCGTCGCGGTTAATCGCCCCGACCCGCACGCCGAGCTTCATCTCAATATTGGCGTTTTCATACACACTCGCGGGGCGAATTAGGATTTCGTCGATCTCTTTATCGCCGGAGAGAAAGTCTTTCGAGAGCGGCGGGCGATGATAAGGCAAATCAGCCTCATCGCCGATAACTGTGATAGATCCGTTCCAGCCGCCCTGACGAAGGGATACGCACGCCTGCGCCGCTGCGTGGGAGGCGCCAACGATGATACAAGATAAAGTCATGCGAATTCCTGCTAAGCCTGAGACTTAATTAATGTCATGCGGCACAGGAATGGCAAGAAAAAACCGTGTTAAGATGCGGCCTGTTCACGGCGTGGCAGTTTCCAGCCCGGGCGCGCAAAGTGACAGGTGTAGCCATTAGGCTGGCGTTGCAGGTAGTCTTGATGCTCGGGTTCTGCGTCCCAAAACTCTACGGCTGGCGACACAGGCGTCACAACTGTGCCCGGCCATAAACCTGACGCGTCCACTTCTTTAATCGTATCTTCAGCCACGCTCTTTTGCGCCTCGCTCGTGTAGAAAATTTCAGAGCGGTAAGACGTGCCCACGTCATTGCCCTGACGATCTTTAGTCGTCGGGTCATGAATTTGGAAAAAGAACTCAAGAATATCACGGTATGATATGACACTGGGGTCAAAGACAATCTCAATGCCCTCTGCGTGTCCGGGATGATTACGGTAAGTTGGACGCTCATTGTCACCGCCCGTATAACCGACGCGCGTTTCTAGGACGCCAGGTTTTTTACAAATTAAGTCCTGCATACCCCAAAAACATCCGCCTGCGAGAATTGCCCGTTCTGTATGTGTCATTGTCATCTCCATATCTGACTAAATATATAGGAACGCAATGACCATGCGTCCAGTCACCCTATGTCACAGATAGGTCATATTACGCTTGAAACGACAGGCGACCGCGCTATCACTCCTATTCATTTCAAGATTTGCGAGACATGGACATGGCCCCATTCACAGAAACCGAAGGCGAATTCGCGGGCTGGCTGGCTTGGAAGGACGACATATTTGAACACGAGTCTGCTGGACCGTTCTATTACAAAAAAGAAGACGACGGCTATGTTGCCGCGTTTCGGGCTAGGCCAAAACATATGAACGCAGGCGGGAGTATGCACGGCGGTTGCTTGATGGCTTTCGGAGATTTCGCTTTGTTTGCCATCGCGACGGATAGCCTCGAGACTTACGGTGTTACTGTCGCCTTCAACTGCGAGTTTATTGACGGCCCTGTCGTCGGCGAACTCATCGAATCCCGAGGGGAAGTCATTCGCGCAGGCGGCTCCCTCATATTCGTCCGCGGCATCGTCACAGCTAATGGCCGTCCCTGCTTAAACTTCTCAGGCACCATCAAAAAAATCCGAAAGAAATAATAACATAAGCGGTGAGGAGCGCGAAGCGAACGACCTGCAATAAGCCCACAAGATATATCTTCTCGCTCAGCCGAACTTAAGACTAATCGCGAGCGCTTTCCGAGCTCTCGTCCAATGGACTTCATTTGTTCGCCACTACGCCAACGTTCCCACAGCTCTGTCTTCTGCGCGGCCGTAAACCCAACCCGTACATATTTCTTTGTGATAATCATCACTCCACATACTCAGTTCATAGTATGTGTTGCGACGACCACTTGAATCCGCACCAAAAACGACCGCAGGTAATGATTGGTAATATGGCGGATTTCGCCTAAACTATGGCGCTTATTGCATCACTACGCCAGTTTGCTAGTCAGGGGCTTGGTGAGAAGCGGAGATAATTAAGTGAGACATAGTTTCATGATTAAATGTGAGGTCGAACTTGCCACGCAATAATCAGGTAAAAGGATGGGCGAATTGGGCGGGCAATCAAAGCGCGCCGAACGCCCGTGTTTTGCAGCCCCGCAGCGAGGAAGAGCTAAAAGACATACTCCAAAGTGCGAATGGACCTATTCGTATTTCTGGCGCCGGACACTCCTTTACCCCGATTGTCTCAACCTCAGGCACCGTTGTAAATCTTGATCATATGGGAGGCGTTATCAGCACAGACCCTAAGGCGCTTACGGCGACAGTACGGGCCGGGGGACGGTTAAAAGCTTTGTCCGAAGAGCTTGATGCACACGGCCTCGCCTTCCGTAATCTAGGCGACATTGATGTTCAATCCTTGGCAGGCGCGACAGCCACAGCCACGCACGGTACAGGCGAAAGCCTAGGCTGTTTATCCAGCGAAATAACAGCGGTACGTTTGATGTGCGCGGATGGGTCAATCCTTGAAGGGTCTCACGAGAGCAATCCTGACCTGCTCAGTGCGGCTCAAGTTTCAATGGGCGCTCTGGGCGTCTTACTGGAAGCTACAGTGAATGTCTGTCCATCCTATAATCTTCACAGACGCACTTGGGTGGAACCCATTGAAGCGATTTTAAGCGATGTAGAGACGCGGTGGAAAACACATCGAAATTTCGAAATATTCTACATTCCGTTTTCGGACTATGGCGTCAATATTTTGCATGACGCGACAGAGGCCGTAGAGACAGAGCGCCCGCCAAGCGAGGACGAAGCCGCACTCGCAACAATCCGTAAGATACGCGGTGCTCTAAAATGGAGTAGGACTCTACGCCGCAAGGTATTAGCAGCCGGGTTAAAACGCATACCAGCTGAAGATATCATCGGCGCAAGCTGGAAGGTGCTGGCTTCACCCCGAAATACCTTGTTCAATGAAATGGAGTATCATCTTCCTGTTGAGACAGCGATTGAGACGTTTAAATCGGTGGTGTCTTATATTGAGACGCACCAGCCCAATGTCTATTTTCCGATTGAGGTGCGTAAAACAGCAGGCGACACGGCGTGGCTCAGTCCTTTCCAAGGCGCGCCGCGTATTTCTATCGCAGTGCATGTCCCTGCTGATGAGCCTTATGAGTGGTTTTTTAAAGGCGTTGAGCCCATTTTCAGAGCAGCGGGCGGGAGACCTCATTGGGGCAAATTACATTCTCTGGGCTATGAAGATCTTGCCGCGCTTTACCCTGATTTCGATAAATTTTTGGACCTACGTCAAAAGCTCGACCCGGAGGGCCGTTTTGTCACGCCGCCACTTGCGCGTCTATGGGGAATAAGCGCTGAGGGCGAAGACTAATGCCGCGCCGCGCAGCTTACTTTGATGCCCTGAATGTGAACTTGAAAAAAGCGGGCCTTTATCAGCCCGCCTTAATCCTTGATCTTGACAGGCTGGATAAAAACATCGCGACGCTACAAAGTCATCTGCCGGGTGGTATGGGCTACCGCGTGGTTGCAAAATCACTCCCTGTTCCAAAACTGCTAACCCATATTAGCCAAACAATGGGCACGCATAAATTCATGACATTTAATGCACCTATGCTGATGGCGATCACTGAGGCCATGCCTCAGGCCGATCAGCTTTTGGGGAAACCTTTACCAGTCGCTGCTTTGCGTGATTTTTTACGGCAGACAGATAAGGCAGCGTCAGAGCGCATTCACTGGCTGATTGACACCCCTGAACGGCTGGCGGCTTACGGGCAAGCCTCAGATCATTTTGGAGTCTCACTGAACGTTGTTTTGGAACTTGATGTTGGGCTACACCGCGGCGGGTTTGAGGCGGATGATCATTTGAAGGCCGCGCTCACGCAAATATCTGAAAGCCCGTCTCTCAGCTTTCGGGGCTTTATGGGCTATGAGCCGCATCTGGCCTCCGTGCCAAAAGCGTTTGGATGGCAAGCCCGGGCCATAAAAAAATCGTGGGAGCGCTATCAAACTGCGCTAGCCATCGCCGAAGAAATATATGAGCCAGCCGTCATGGATAACATTATTCGGAACGTTGCGGGTAGCCCGACTTACCGCCTCTATAAAGATACTTTAATTGGAAATGAGGTCTCCCTTGGGTCCGCCCTTGTCAAACCCACGGATTTTGACACCGAACTTTTAGAACCTTTCCTGCCCGCTTGCTTTATTGCTGCGCCCGTTTTGAAAGCGCCGGGGATGACGCGTATTCCTGCGCTGGAATTTGCAGATGGTTTGAAGCGTTTAATCTCGCCAAAATCCGCTCAGACTTTTTTTATTCACGGGGGGAAATGGATGGCAGACCCCGTAGACCCGCCGCATATGCGCTACAATAATACCTTCGGCCGGTCCTCTAATCAGGAAATGATAAATGGCCCCGCGGAGACCCGATTGATCCCTGATGATTTCGTTTTTTTTAGGCCTCATCAAAGCGAAGCGGTATTATTTCAGTTTGGCGACCTGTGGGTCGTGCGCGGGGGAGAGTTCATAGAACGCTGGCCTGTATTTGATATAAGCGCCTAATGTTCACTAAGCCCCTCCAGGCTGAAGTCGCGAAGATCCTCAAAGAAGAAGTCAGCTTATTAGTTAATTTGGACACTTAGATTGCTGATTTCAGAGATAACTCTTTCTCTAAATGCGGGCGTCGCATCAGCAGCTTAAACTGTGAACATCCCCGACAGTACCCAAGACTTATAGGTTTTCAAATCTATATAGTTATTCATCCAATCATGACGGGCTAATTGTTGACTTCCAAATAATTGTTCCGCCAGAATATCTGTCTCAATTTCTCCCTTTATACACCCCGCCACATGTCTTTAGCGGTAATCTTAAATTCATTCCGCAGATTTGTTGGTGCAAAACCGTCTGTTATTGATTGGAACCTTGATTGCGGATTGCGTGAGGAAACCTGTAATGTAGCAAATCTCATCACTACAGCGCGGTCAATAAAACAAAAATATGACCTTGTGAGCCTTAAACTTTTACTTCGATAGTTCGGGCTGAACCATGATATCTGTGTTCATCAGTTTATCCCAAAATCGAAAGTGAAGCCCGTAATTCCCTTTAAATCGGGTATGGTGCATATTGTGGTGGGTTGCCGTGATGATGTGCCGTCCGCCCCACCCCCTCATCCAGCCCCGTGGCATCACCTCCCAGCCTGCATGGTTCAAGACGCTTGTTAATGTCATGAGCATGAGCACCGCGAGCGCGGCACTGATATGTATGGGAACAAACAAGGTCATAACCGGGAGAAGCCAGGCTTCAAGAGCCGCCTCAGTCGGGTGGAAAGAGAAGGCCGCCCACGGCGTTGGCTGTTTGGATTTGTGATGGGTGCGGTGCATGACGGAGTAAAGCCGGGGGTGATGCATGGCGCGGTGTGTCCAGTAAAAAAATGTGTCATTGGCCGCGAAGTAAATGAACATGCTGACGGGAATATAAATCCAGCCCCATAGGCTATTGACGGATGAATAAATTGCTGTGCCACCGCCTTTCCAAATTTCGATGGCAATCGCCGCCGGGAGCGCATAAATGAACGAAGAAAGTAGAGACATGAGAATTTCATGGCGTATGGCTCTGTGTTCCGGACGCTGCTTGGCGAGCCGCTCCGCGCGAACTTTCTCGTCAGGCCTATGCCAGAGCAGCCAATGAAACAGCCCAGCAATTGCCAAGTAGCGCGCCGCAATTATTGCAACGAATGCGACATATGTGATCCAAAACGCTGTCACACTGTCTCCCTGGGGCTGCGACGATTTATAGGCAAATAAGGTTAGTCAAAGCCCAGCACCAATGCTAGGGCTTTTGCAAAGATATGAGTCAGATTGCACTTTTAAAATCCCCGGACTTAATCATCGTCGGCGCCGGCTTGGCAGGTCTCTTGACGGCGTGGCGCTGTCTTGAAACGCGGGCAGCGCAAAACGTTTTGATACTCGAACAAAAAGATGATTATGCGGGCAATCAGACGTGGTCGTTTCACCGAACTGATCTAAGCGCGGAAAGTTTTGAATGGCTTAGGCCTATGGTGGCCCACAACTGGCTCGCCTATTCCGTTCGCTTTCCCGCCTATGAAAGGGAATTGAGTCTTGAATATTGTTCGTCAAATTTTGCCTCGCTCAAGGGGGCGATTTCGTCGTTGATTGAGAGGGGCGCACTGCAAATTCGGTTGAATGTACAGACCGAGCGGATTGAACGCGCACGCGTGATCCTCACGAACGGCGAAATCTTAGCCGCCCCGGCTGTGATTGACGCGACCGGTTTCACGCCCTCGCCTCATCGGATTCTAGGCTACCAAAAATTTGTCGGTCACGTCGTTCGCACGGAAAAACCTCACGGCCTAAAACACCCAATCATCATGGATGCAACTGTGCCCCAAAAGGACGGCTACCGGTTCGTCTATTGCCTGCCTTACAGCCTAGATGAGCTCTTAATCGAAGACACGTATTATGAAGACGACGCTTCGCTTAGCGAAAATTTGATTGCCGCGCGCATTGACGATTACGCCAAGTCCCAAGGCTGGACGATCGCAGAAACTCTCGGGAGAGAGAAAGGCGTCTTGCCGATTACGCTAGCCAGCGATATCGGGGCGCAGCTCGCAGCAGAGGACGGCGCGCCCAGGATCGGTCTGGCTGGCGGTCTTTACCATGCTGTCACGGGTTACAGTTTTGCCAATGCGGTTCGCACGGCCATGGCGATCGGGGACTTGCCCAAATTGACACCGGAGACCCTAAGCGCCGCCATTGAAAAAGAACGCCGCGGGCATGCCTCGCGCGAGCGGTTTTTCCGTCTCCTCAATCGCATGCTGTTCCGCGCCGGAAAACCGGAGAAAAGGTACGCAGTGCTTCAGCGATTTTATAATTTAAGTGAACCCTTGGTCGAGAAATTCTACGCAGGCGAGCTGACAATTTTTCAAAAATCCCGTCTTTTGATAGGCAAGCCCCCTGTACCTATTGGCGGCGCGCTCTATAATCTGTCTGAACGTTCTTTTGTAAAGAGAAACAGGAAAACACCTTGAACCAGACCCTCCCTACGTCCCCGCGAGCCGCCATTATCGGCGCCGGCTTTGGCGGCATTGCGCTCGCCATCCGTTTGCAATCGGCCGGGTTCAAAACAACGCTCGTGGACAACCGCGATAAGCCGGGGGGGCGAGCCTATGTCTATAATGATAAAGGCTACACTTTTGACGGCGGACCAACTGTCATCACAGACCCGGATTGCCTAAAAGAATTGTGGGCGCTGAGCGGGCGAGACATGGCTGACTATGTAGAGCTCCTACCGGTGTCGCCCTTTTATCAGCTCTGCTGGGAGGACGGGGATAGGTTCGATTACGACAATGACCTTGCTGCGTTAGAGGCTCAAATTGCCGAGCGAAGCCCTGAGGACGTCGAAGGCTACCGCAATTTTTACGACTACAGCAAAGACGTTTTTGTCGAAGGCTATGAGAAGCTCGGGACAGTGCCGTTTTTAAATTTTAGGAGCATGATGGCCGCCGCGCCGCAGCTCATGCGCCTACAAGCCTTCAAATCAGTTTACAGCCGGGTGAGTGACTTTATCAAGGACCCCAAGCTCCGCATGGTGTTTTCATTCCACTCTTTGCTCGTGGGCGGAAACCCTTTCTCCACGTCGTCTATATATACGCTCATTCACGCCCTAGAGCGTGACGGCGGCGTCTGGTTTTCCAAAGGCGGGACAGGCGCGTTGATCGCGGCAATGATAAAACTGTTCGAGGACTTAGGCGGTACGCTGCGCCTTTCGACGGAAATAACAAAAATTGAGACGCAAGGTTATCGCGTGACCGGACTGAAATCAGCAGATGGGTGGTCCATGGAAGCAGACCTCGTCGCGTCAAACGCGGACGTTGTGCACACCTACAAAAAATTACTTAGGGAAACGACGCGCGGCGAGCGAAAAGGCAAGGCGCTAGCCAAAAAACGCCACTCTATGTCGCTGTTCGTCATTTATTTCGGACTCAAAGCCAAGCACCCAGAGCTAAAGCATCACATGGTGCTATTCGGTCCGCGTTATAAAGATCACATCGCAGAGATATTTGGCTCCGATGAACTGGCTGATGATTTTTCTCTTTATCTTCACGCGCCGTCAGTGACCGATGACAGCCTCGCCCCGGAAGGGTGCAGCGCTTATTACGTGCTCTCGCCTGTGCCGCATTTGGGCAATGCTGATATCGACTGGTCCGTTGCCGGGCCGGCCTACCGTGATAAAATCTTGGCCTATTTGGAAGAGCGTTACATCCCTAATCTCACGCGAGACCTCGACACAGTGCGTATCCTCACGCCGTTTGATTTCCGGGATGAGATGAACGCGCATCATGGATCCGCCTTCTCGATTGAACCTATTCTTACTCAAAGCGCGTGGTTTCGGCCCCATAACCGAGACGACACGATCAGCAATATGTATATCGTCGGGGCCGGGACTCATCCGGGAGCAGGTATCCCGGGCGTCGTGGGATCGGCCAAGACCACGGCAGGTTTATGCATCGAAGACTTTGCATCAACGCTTGCGCAAAAAGCAGCCAGCTAATCGAGCGCGCTATGGCCCATGTTACTCTAGACGAAACGATTGCCCACGGGCAGGCCTCCATAAAAAAGGGGTCAAAAAGTTTTGCCATGGCGAGCCTTATTTTTGCGCCGGACATGCGTGGCGACGTCTCCATGCTTTACGCGTGGTGCCGCCACTGTGACGATGTCATTGATGGCCAAATTATGGGGCACGGACAGGTGGAGAATTACCGCAGCGGGCAAACTTTGCGTCTCGAAGACCTGACGGCCCAAACCCACGCCGCACTCATCGGTGAGCCTACGTCCGACCCGATATTTGCAGGCCTCGCCCGAGTTTTTAAAAAATACGACATTCCCCACCGTCATGCGGATGAACTTTTGCGGGGGTTTCAGATGGATGCCGAAGAGCGCACCTATCAAAGTCTCGATGATATTCTGGAATATTGCTATCACGTGGCCGGCGTCGTGGGCGTGATGATGGCGCATATTATGGGGGTTCGGGATCAGGCAACGCTGGACCGAGCCAGTGATTTGGGATTGGGGTTTCAGCTGACCAACATTTCCCGAGATGTGATTGATGATGCCAAAGCTGGCCGGGTTTATCTTCCGCTGAATCTGCTAGAAGAGTCCCGCGCTCCGACAGATGCTGCTGAAATAGCTAAACGCAAAAATTGGCAAAATGTTTATAAGTCGACGCGCCCGCTGCTTGATGTCGCTGATGCCTATTACGCGTCCGCTAATGTCGGTATTAAAAGCCTTCCGTTTCGCTGCGCTTGGGCTATATCAGCGGCGTCTAAGGTCTACCGCGAGATTGGCGGAAAACTGCACGCCGATGGGCCTGAGGCTTGGTCTTCGCGCATCCATACATCGAAAGGTCGAAAAACTTGGCTGGCCTTGAGCAGTGTGCTCCCCGCACTCGCGAGGAGGCGAGTCCGAGTCACTGCCCGTAAAAACCTTTACGTACGGCCATTGTCCTAACGAGCCAGACTACGGGTCCAAGCCCTCTTGCCGCTCCATCTTTATTTGCTTAAGCATAGCCTTGAGGCGTTTGGGTTCCGGCGGCAGTATAAACCCGAACGAGACAGCCCCGTCTTTAGTCTGCACAGCATGATGTAGTTTGTGGGCTTGAACGAGGCGTTTCAGATATCTAGATTTTGGAAAATACTCTAAAGGCCAGCGTTGATGTACCAAGCCGTCGTGGACGAATCCATAGAGCACGCCATAAATTGTAAAGCCAAGCGCGATGAACCAAAGCGGCTGCCAGAATGCGCCGCCAATAAGGAACAACCCGCAAGCAATTACGGAAAAAACCACGGCATAAAGGTCGTTCTTTTCCAACATATTATCGTGGGTGACATGATGGCTCACGTGCCAACCCCATCCCGGGCCGTGCATGATATATCTGTGAACCCACCAAGCAAAGCCTTCCATGAACAACACGCTGCCGATTACAATCAGAGTATTGACAATCATGCGAGGCCCGCCTGCGTGCGCCGTTTCCGTCTCTCGCGCGGGAGTTGCCACCACGGCACATTGGGCGCGAGATGGTGTTCATGATGATACCCAAAATGATAGCATGTGAGCAGAGATAACCACGCCGGGTAATCATTGGATCGCGCTTTGTGCGCGTCAAGGAATGCGCCGCTGTGCCTATGGGGAAGATAGGTGCCGAAATAGAAAAGCTGCGCCGAAGATAGAATGGACGCCGCGCCGTAAAACAAGATGACGTTTAGGATGGGCGCGTTTAAAAAAAGGATGAATCCCCAAACGACGACTGTCACAAAAACCACAGACTTCAATCCGAAATAGGTTTTGAAAAATCGTACATACCATGGCCAGAAACTCACCGGATTATCAGGGTTAAAGTCGGGGTCATCCGACCCGCCCGGGGAGATGTGGTGCGCAAGATGGGCGGCTCTAAAATGAGTCCAGACAAAGCCGGCGTACAAGAATAAGATAATGGCGCCGACCGCATTATTAACAGTTGGCCAGCGCGGGGAGAGCGTGCTGTGCATGGCGTCATGGGCGACGATGAAAACACCGGTGAGCAGCCAGCACTCAATCGCAATAATCAAGGGCGCAAGCCATATAGTCGCAAGCGTGATTTTGAAGTAGAAGATGGCCCACGCAAACAAAGCTACGAGGGCTCCAGCTATGAGCACGAACAAACCCAGTCCAATTATAGACTGACTTATATCCGGAATGCGCGAATTGCTTTTGGCCGTTGTCATCGTGTTTTATGCCTTCTTAAGCTTGGCGCTGGAAATCCATGTCGCTAGAAGCAAGGCCACCATACCTGACCCAAAGAGAATTCCAAACCCCGGCAAAAGGTCACGCAGTCCTTGGCCCCTGGCCAAAATACTATAAACAGTCTCGATCGCCCACGCATTCGGCGTGAGGAACCCGGCGGATTGCAGCCAGTCTGGCATCATAAACCGTGGCACCATAGACCCGCCTACCGCCGAACTAATCAGGACCAGGAAGGTAGAAGCTGTGCGGGCCTGGGCCTCGGATTGACAGGCACTTGTTACAAACAGGGCCAGGCCCGAGGCGCAGGCGGCCATGGCCCCGCTGGCGAGAATAATGAGCAGGAGGTTTGCGAGAACCGGCACGTCAAATAAGAGTTCCGCAATAGCAAAAATCACAAGACTTTGGAGTGTGCCTTGAGCTGTGAGAAAAGCGAACTTACCGGCGCTAAATTTGAAGGTGCGCCATCCTTTCAGAAATAGCCTATGCGGAATGCGCTGAGCCCGTTCCGTGAGCAGAATTGAGGCGCTATGCATGCTGGAGAAGAGTAAAAACAGGATTGCTGTTGCACCCGTATAATAGGTCGTGGCCGGGTCTAGGACGGGGCCGCCCGAGTCGCCGAGCGCTGATACGCGCTCAATTATTGCATTCGTATCAGTTTTTTCTGCCCCGCTGAGGCTGGCGAGTGCCGCGTCTATTCTGGCCTGTTGCCCCGGTGAAAATCCGCCCACCATCTTCCGCATGGACTCGACAGTTTCAACAAGTCCTTTTTGCGGGAAATGCTCTGCTAACTGCTCCTGCACAGCGCCCGCAAGAACAAGGCTCGCCACATCACGGGATGGTTCGACAACAATGTTTATTTGCGCATTCTGCGTATCGGCCAAATCGTTTAAAAAAATCACGCCTGCGTCAGCGTCTCCGGTCTTAACCGCGGAAAAAACCCCTTCGGCATTGTCGCCAAAGTCAAGCAATTCAAAAGCCTCACTATTGCCCAGACCCTCGGCAACTTTGAGAGTTACCGGCGCTTCAGATTGCGTCGCCATCGCTACCGATAAATCCAAATCGCCACTGGACGCATTTGAAAAGATCGCCGCAAGCACTGTGAAAATCACAGGCGGCAGGGCGAACGTCAAAAGTAGCGAGCCTTTATCGCGCGTTAGCTGGCGGAACATGACCATGAACATAGCTCTAATCATTGCGTGCCTGCCCGCGCGAGACTCTGAATAAGCAAGTCTAAGCCTGGGTTGCGGATGGTCATTTCCCGAACCGCATTATTGTGCTCGGATACCATAGCGTAAATCGATTGGGAGACCGCTGTGGGATCAGTTCTGCAAAACCCTGTCCAGCACTGATCGGCGGGATGATGAACTAGGTTTGATTTTATCATTCTCTTGTGAAGCGCGGCATCTGCCAAATGCTCAGTTTGGAACCGTAGTTCCTGAGCCGTGCCAAAGACTGTGCGTAGAACGTCTTGAGGCGCTGCGAAATGTTGACACCGTCCGCCGTTTAGCACGAGCACCCGGTCACAATACCTTTCAATCTGGTCTAATTCATGACTGATCAATAAAATCGTCATGCCCTGGCGGGCATGCTCCGCCGCTAGGGCCATGACCTCATCGCGCGCTGCAGCGTCGACGCCGGCGGTCGGTTCATCCAAAATTAAAAGTGCGGGCCGGGTGAGAATTGCCGCGGCAAAATTAACGCGCCGTTTCATCCCGCCAGATAGCGTGTTGATGAGTTTTTCCTTATGAGTGGTCAGCTGCACAGACGCCAAAGCCTGTTCCGTAGCTAGCTTCGCATCAGCTTTACCAAAGCCCGCGGCACGGGCAAAAAATATTAAATTTTCTTCCGCAGTCAGAGACTCATATAACGCGATTTCCTGAGGGACCAGGCCGACAAGGCCGGGGACAATATTGAGGGGGGATACGGAATCCTGCCCCACAACTATGCGTCCGCTGTCTATGGTCTGGTGCCCGCAAATGGAGTTAACGAGAGTTGATTTCCCCGCGCCGTTCGGCCCGATTATGCCCACCAATTCACCGCGGTTGACGGAGAATGACAGGTCTTTAAGAGCCTCTAAGTCATCGAAAGTGACGCAAACATTCTCAATAACCAATTGTGGGATTATAGCGTGGGCGGCTCTGTTCATCAAGGTCGGCGCTGCCATTGTAAATCAAATTTGCCTTTCTTGAGACACCGCGAACTGTCTGTCCAACAAAAGGGCGAGCCGCATGTCCGTTCCAAGTCCGGCCTTTTTTAGGGAGTCTTTTGCGGCATCAATATGGGCGCCGACTTTTTTGCGCACATATGGCAGACCGCGTATATTCAATATCGTACTTTTACCCGCGTCCTGGCCTCTGTCTTTCTGCGCTTCCTCCTGGGTTGAATGCTGATCCATAACGTCATCCATTAGTTGGTAGGCAAGACCGACCTCGTTTGCAAAGGCGGCTAGGTGCGTGTGCTCCTCAGGCGGAACACTCGCAACGACGCAAGCCGCCTCGACAGAGTAACTAAGCAAAGCGCCGGTCTTTAAACGGTTTAAGGTTTCTACGGTTTTTATAGACGCCGTGCTCTCAGTATTCATTAAGTCCATCATCTGCCCCGCAATTAGGCCGTTCGATCCCACATGGAAGGACAATAAGCGGCAAAGCTTAATCCGTTGTTCCGCGGTCAAATCCTTAGCTTCGGCTATAATACCGTAGGCCAAATTCAAGAGGGCAGTCGCCGCAAGAATAGCCGTGCTCTCATCAAAATGCGTGTGGGTGCACGGTGCATTTCGGCGCAATTCCGCATCGTCCATACATGGGAGATCATCTAATATGAGTGAGGCGACATGCACCAGCTCCGCGGTGCACGCCACATCATAGACGGACGCGTTGTCTACCCCATAAGCTTGCGAAACTAAAACTGTTAAGAGAGGACGATAGCGCTTCCCGGGCATCAGGAGCGTATGCGACATCGCTTGATGCAAGCGCGAAGGCGCGGTTTGAATCGCGGGGGTGATCCGCCGTAAGCGCCGGTCAATTATGGCCCGTGTCCAGGAAATAGACTTATCAGGGTCTTTAGTCGCAGCGCCTAGAAGATCGTCATCACCTTCGTTAATCGATGTTAGGCTTTGATCTGATAAATCCGTGTCTGTTGACCGTACCTTGTCCATACCTTTATAAAACCCCTCAATTAGACTTATAATTACCAAGAAGCCTAGATGAAATCCTTTCTGGCTTAGGGCTAGACTGTACGATAACATCAAACGTAGCAAGCCTGAAACCCTTGCAAAACTAAGGAACTTCATGTCATCTAGCGCCACACCGTCATCAGAAACGCGCGGGTCCAAGATTAGTATTCTACAACGCAAAGAAGAGCATCTTGATTTAGCCGCCAAGGATGAGCGCCGAGAGGGCAAGGGGGAAACCGGTTTCGAGACATTTCGTTTCGTGCATTGCGCATTGCCGGAAATGGCGTTGGATGACATTACCCTAAAGACCACATTTCTTGGCAAAGCGCTGAGTGCGCCCTTCATGATTGGATCAATGACAGGCGGGCCCTCCCGCGCGGCTCAGATTAACCGTAACCTTGCACTAGCCGCGGAAGAGCTCGGTATAGCCATGGGTGTCGGATCCCAGCGCGTAGCTTTGGAAAATGCGGGTGCAGGCGGGATTAATATAACGCTGCGCCGCCACGCGCCAAACGTTTTTTTGGTCAGCAACATTGGCGGTGTTCAGCTCGCCGCAGACGGCGGACAAGACCTTGCACTGCGAGCCATAGAGGCAATTGAGGCGAATGCGATTCTCATTCATCTCAACCCCTTGCAAGAGGCCCTGCAACCCGATGGCGATACAGACTGGCGGGGCGTTCTGTCAGCCATAGAAACACTATGCGCTTTAAGCCCAGTTCCAGTCGTTGTGAAAGAGGTCGGAAACGGTATTAGCGGAAACGTTGCGAAAAAATTGGTCAATGCCGGCGTCTCAGCAATCGACGCGGCAGGGTCAGGCGGGACAAGTTGGGCATGGATAGAGAGCCAACGTCAAGATGCTCATGCCAAGTTTTATGCTGACACTTTCGCGGATTGGGGCTTGCCTACGGCGGACGCTATTCGGGGTTGTCGAAGCGCATGTCCGGATATCCCGCTAATTGGCTCCGGTGGTATTCGGAACGGTGTCCAGTCCGCCAAAGCCTTGCATCTGGGCGCAGACATCGTCTCCATTTCCGGCGGCGTACTAGATGCGGCGCTCCAATCTCCAGATGCTGTGGTCGACTATTTTTACACAATTATTCACCAGCTTCGTATCGTGTGCTTCGCAAGCGGCATCAGCGATGTCGGAACTCTGAGGCACGCGCAGACCGAACACATGTAAGCTGTTTCTAACATAATCGCATCACTTTTTGTATTGGCAGCGCCCTACGACAGAGACTGAGTCTGGCGTCCAAGCTAGGCAAATAAATTGTTTAGAACCTCCCAGCGCAGCATTTAGGGCAGTCCGCTAACGCCCGGTTTGCCCCGATAGTTTTGAAAAACTCCGTGTTTAACTCGGAAAATTCAGTGCCGTAAATTTACCTGAGGCTCAATCCATCGGGAACTGTAGCACTGCCTTTACTGAGACAAAGGGTTCTGTTCAGGGGACATTGACGGCGGCCCATTGTCCATCTGTAATGAACGTTCGCGGTAGCAATCAAAAAACCTTCCCAGGCGCATCGAAAAACGGCGCTATGCCAGACGGAAAAGGTGCAGATGTTCGTTTTCTCCAAAACCCAAGCGATACATACCCGACGAAAATGCCCTACCCTACAACAAATGCATATACCTACACTGAGGACCACGGTGTTCTTTTTACTGCAGGGCTAAAGGAATACGACATTATATATAAGTTGGGTGGAAAAACTCAAGATACCTGCGGTTTCTTCCGAGGTTCAGCAAATATAAGAGTACACGAGAATGGCGTTTATAAATTCACTGGGCAATTTCCGTACGCCGAATCTTATAATGGTTCTAATATGGCTGAGAATGGCGATAGCGGCGGCGCCGTA
>ENA-ORXT01001813-ORXT01001813.1-marine-metagenome-genome-assembly--contig:-NODE-1813-length-27368-cov-8.700597_pt1 | contig 27368 bp, 15 predicted proteins | sample MGYA00237868_ERZ511482 | MGnify/ENA metagenome assembly ERZ511482
CACGACACTCCATAAGTCAATTCAGCGATAAAAAGTTGCAGCACGCAAAATGCGGAAGTTATTTCGTGACTAGTCCTTAGTCTTCGGGCCGGCTGCCGTCGCCGCACATCATGACGATGCGCGGCATGAACTCGCCGATCACATCGACCAAGTCGGTTTGAGCTGCCATTACATCGTGAATGTTTTTGTAGGCTCCGGGAACCTCATCCAGACCACCGGCCAGCAAACGGACATTCTTCTGGTCCAAGTGAGTTTGCCACTCCTTCCAGATGAACTGCTGCTTTGCCTTGGTGCGCGACATGCATCGTCCTGCTCCGTGGGACGCTGAATTTAAACTTGCCGCGTTGCCTTTGCCGCGCACGACAAAGCACGAATCGGCCATGTTACCAGGAATCACACCGACCTCCCCTGCCTCGGCGGGCGTCGCACCTTTACGGTGGACATACAAAGACTGACCGCTATGCTCTTCCAGCCAAGCGAAGTTGTGGTGGTTTTCAATTGTTGCCAGTGATTGAGCACCAGCCAAATGAGTCACGTTGCGGTGAATGACTTCGTGGTTCGCCGAAGCAAAACGACCCATCAAATTCATCGCCAACCAGTACTCTTGGCCTTCATGGGTGTCCATATCCAGCCAGCACAAATGACGCAGCTGCGAATCATTTTTGATTTTAGCCGGAGCCATCCGGCGCGCGATGTCGGTGTAACGTTTGCAGGTCATCGCGCCGGGACCGCGAGATCCACTATGCGACAGCAAAGCAACGTACTTACCCGGTTCTAAACCGAACTCTAGCTCAGGCAACGTCAGCACGCCCCACTCGACGAAGTGGTTGCCGCTACCGCTGGTGCCCAGTTGCCCCACTGCTCGGTCGCGGGTTTCTCTGGTGACCGCCGTGATCGTCCAGTCTTCATCCAAAACAGCGTGTTCGTTAGGACGTTTCCATTTCCGGCCAGTCCCAAACAACGTTCCTTTTTCCAACGCTTGGTCGAGCTCCATGCACTTCACGGCATCGTTTTGATGTACCGTTTCGACTGGCAGATCGGTGATGGTCATCTTCATTCGGCAAGCGATATCAACGCCAACGCCGTAGGGAATGATGGCGTTTTCACATGCCAAGACTCCGCCGATCGGGAGTCCGTAACCCGAGTGGGCATCAGGCATCAAAGCTGCGGCGCGTGAGACGGGCAGTTTGCAGGCGTTGCGGATTTGTTGGATGGAATTATTGTCAAAATCCTGTCCCCAGCTGGAGTACTCGATTTCCGACAGCGGTATGTCGTTGGCGCGAAACTCGATAATCGCAGCGGCCAGCGGTCCGTAGTTGGAGTCGGCTGCGTAGACCGCAGGTGCGGCGACCAGTTTGGGGATTAGTTTCTTAGGTGCTTCGAGTGACTTGTTTCTGGCAGCCGCTTGCACGACGGAGATCGCGGTGGGAACACAGTCTTCAGGAACGCCAAGGCCAAGTAGTTGCTTTTTATTCATGCCGGCACAGACAGTAGGGAGGGGAAACGGTTCGCGAGTTCGAAACATAAAAAAAGCGGATTCAGGCTGGCTGAATCTTCCAATCATTTTATCACGTTGTCTGCCGCTTAAGGCTATCAGAAGCAGCAATTTCAAACCGCAGTTTTTTTAGGTCCGCAGGATACAAATGTTCCCGTGCTTGATCCGGGGCCGTGAAGCGACGAAAAGATTGGCTGAACTGGGGCAATCAGCCTTTGAGCGAATCCTAATGCAATGCGCTTCATTTGTGCATTTCTCAAGGTCAGTCCTTTGCCAAAGAACAAATGAAAATCAACGACTGCAAAAAGCTAAGGAATGAATTTTTTTTGCGTCCAAGAGGGAATTACAGGAAGATTTAAAGTAGCCTGACCCCTTTGATCACCCCCCTTTGATCACCCCTGACCCGTTTGATGACCCCCATGGAAAGACTTATTCGCAAAGTCATCAGGAACCCTAAGCTGACTGGGGTGAGAAAAGGGGTCAGGTGAGAAAAGGGGTCAGGCTACTTATTTGAAATGTCATACCGCCGAAACGTTTAAAGTTGTCGGGTACTGTTAATTGGTCCTCGCTCCTTGCACGCTGCAATTATGTTCGCGCGCTTGTGCTAACAGTTCGCGAGGCAAACTAAGTGACAAAGATTCACTTATGAGACGCCGTGGGATCAGCGGTTGAAAAAATGTTGGCGACAATCAACGGTAGATAGGAAAAAATGGACGTAGCTAATTAGATTTCAATAAACTGCGTCCTTCTTTTCTCGTTTGTCACAACAAGGAATGCTCTCTTAGGCTCCCGAGGACCAAAACCCGAATTCGACCGAACTGACTGATTTACGGTCGTAGTTTCATAAGCGAGTACATCATCAAACTTAGCCATCCTGCGATCGAAATCAGAGCTCCCCGAAAAAAACTGGCTGGGAAGTAAACGCACCGAACATGGAAAGACTCATTCGCAAACTCATCAGGAACCTTAAGCTGACTGTGCAGACTCCCGGCTTGAAGCAACGGAACACTCTGTTGCTGATCGTTGTCACGGGATGAAAAATTAGCCCGCCAACCGGGCATTGGGAGAATCGGCAGTTGGAACTCCTGCGGAGATAGCAGGTCTGGTTGTCTCTCAAAACTAAAATTCAGCGTCTGTCCCTGCCATTGAGATGTTAGACGCTTCGGCAAGTCGACTGAACCTTGCACGTTAGGCCTTTCCGGTTTCAATTGCGCCGAGTTCTCGACGTTTTGCACCGAAGCATCTGGGCCGACAATTTGGTCGTTGATTTGATCGAACGCTTTGGGCCAGATGGAAGTGAAACTGCCCAACAAACGGAGGTCGTCAATTAGCAAATGTGTTTTCGGGAACAGCATCTCACGTCGCCACGTTGCCAATTCAGCAATTCGGTTTTGAGAAGACTCGGTTAAAAAATTCTGATTTTGAAAATCCGTATGTAAAACTGAAACGGTAAAAGTAGCATCAGAGTCCGGATCTCGGAGCTGTTCAATGTCTTCTTCCATTTTTAATGCCTCCGTCATTACACCAGCGTCAATCGGATGTAGCATCCAGCGGTTGTTAATGCCCAATTCGACCAGTGATAGTAAAATAATACCCAAGAAGAGAGTGCGGTAGCCTGACGCGCGACGTTGGCAGTTGACGATCCCCCAAATCAGCAGCCCGCAAACCACGATCGTGCTGATCATTGAAAACATCAGCGTGTTCCAGCATTGGTCAAATTGAAACGGGCCGAACAGCGTTGACGTTTGGCAAGCGTTTAAGAATTCGATCGTCTGTGGTACATGCAAAATCCCGACGCCAATCAGGCCAATCCCAACCGTGATCGAACTGAACAAAAGCATTCGAGCGACGCCGCTGGGTTTCAATCGAATGCCTGCCAGTACGCACAGCGCCAAACATCCGACAACCATCAGTTTGGCCGGATAGCGAAACAAGCAATATTTTGGCAACAGTGTTACCATCAACCAGTACAGTCCACCGACAGGTTGGCGAAAGATTCCTGGTGCCTGGCTGCCAACCGACCAGCCGCATTCGCCCATCAGCCAGTTGACGCCGTACCAACCGAAAGACGCGACGCAGAACCAAACAGCGATCCAAGTTAACCAAACGCGCGCCGCCCTGCCCTCTCCTTTGCGTTTTCTGTTCGTTGTTCCGGTAGTAAAGGCAAAGCCTGAGACCGCCAATAAAAACACGATGCATCCAAAGTAATTCGAGGGCGTCCAAATTCTTTCAGCCCCCGGCAACGCGGCTGACCAACGGGTGTTTACCGGCGCGTCGAGCCCGAAAACGTTTGGAAAAATTAAACCCAGCATTGACCAAGGCTCTTGGCTGAATTGGTAAATGTCTGATACAGGTGGCTGGTTAGGTAAATCAACGAGACTTTTAAAGTCACCGTGATAGATATTCATGGGCACTGCGCTCTGTGCCCGGTCGCTATACTGAGCCCACTCCATCGTCGGCAGTAACTGAACCGCTGACAGCACTGAGGTGGCGGCGACCAGCAAAACCAGATTTCCCAATCCCAACAGCGGATTGGATTGCGTTTTAGCGTTGACCGGCAATTTTAGGTCGTCTTTGGCTCCGGATGAGAGCGCTGCTTTGGCGGAGCGAAAGGCGAATATACGACAACCGTTTTTGCAGCGATGCTTAGGTCGCAACTTGGATAATTTTTTCAGCGCACTTACCATCGTCGTCACAGCCGCAATCAGCCCGACGTGATAGACCATTTGTGGATCGCCGCCCAAGATCATCATCGAACAGCAAACGCTCGCCGCCAACGTGGCTCTCGTTGTGGACCCAGCTACAGCCGATTTGGTTTTGCTGGAATCGTGGTTCATACGCCACACGTACATCAGCGCCCACGGCAGCCACGCGGCGCTCACTAAATAAACAACGTTGCAGACTTGAAACAGAACGCTACCGCCAAAAGCGTATCCGATCGCGGTCAGCGTCGCACCCCAGCGGTTTGCTCCTAGCGTCTTGGCCATCCAATAACTGCCGGTCGCCGCCAGCAGCACGTGCAGCGCCAAATACCAACCGTAACGTGCGGGAAACGATAGCCACCGCAGCCAGAAAATTGCCTTACCCGGATAAAGAAGACTGGACGTGCCATCGGCCAGCAGCGGGAACCCGGTATTTTCGTACGGCATCCACAGCGGAAAATTTCCTTGGCTCATCTGCCAATCGGTCCACTGAAACATCGGGTAATATAAATAGCTCGAATCGCGATAGCCCGCGATCACGTTCCCACAGAGCATTGGCCAGAAGAATACCAGCCACATTGCGATAATCAAAATTGCAGGCAGCAAACGAAAGACGTAGCGATAGAATTTTTGCGATTGCTTCAAGGGTTTTCGAGGGGCGGAGCACAGCGTTATTAGTCTCAATACCTTAAACTATAGACGCTATTGCTGCTTTCGTTGAGCAATAGAAGCGATCCCCCTGAAACGCTTGAGGAGAAGGAATTGTTCTGGTTCGTTGTAATTAGTTTCGTCGCATTGATTATTTTGGCCGTGATCATCGTTGCCATCTATGACTTACTTCAAGTCCGTGACCCCATTCTGAGAAACTATCCCGTCGTTGGGCACGGTCGCGCGATTCTGCAGGAGCTTGGCCCCAAGCTTCGGCAGTATATCGTCGCCGATAATAATGAGGAACGTCCCTTCAACCGCGACCAACGCCACTGGATCGACGCATCAGCGGGAAAGAGCAATAATTACTTCGGGTTTGGAACCGACAACGATCTTGAGCGTACTCCTGGACACATCATCATCAAGCAATCCGCGTTCCCAATCATTGAAGCCACCAAGGGCGATGCGAATTACGATCCTGATTTCTCGATCCCCTGTGCCAAGATTTTAGGTGGCTACCGAAATCGCAAACATGCTTTTCGTCCGCCATCCATCATTGGAACGTCAGCGATGAGTTTCGGATCGCTCAGCTCCGTCGCCGTGGAGGCGATCAATCGTGGCGTCAAGTTCGCCGGTGCGATGCAGAACACCGGCGAAGGCGGCATCTCGTCCTATCACGATCATGGGGGTGGGTTAATCTATCAATTAGGCACTGGGTATTTCGGTTCACGATATCCTGATGGCCGTTTCCACGAAGATAAATTCAAAGAAGCGTGTGAGCAGTTCAACGTCCGCGCCGTCGAGGTGAAGTTATCTCAAGGCGCGAAACCTGGCCGCGGCGGTGTTTTACCTGCGAGCAAAATTACCGCCGAAATCGCGAAAATTCGCGGCATCCCACAGGGCAAAGACTGCATCAGTCCCGCTGCGCATCGAGAGTTTTCGTCGTCGGACGAGTTGCTGGACTTCGTGGAACGATTGGCCGATATTTCCGGGCGACCTGTTGGAATAAAATCAGCGGTTGGAGACCTCTGTTTCTGGGACGGCCTGATTGAACAATTGCAACGTGACGCGGGCCGAAGTGTGGATTTTATCACCATCGATGGGGGCGAAGGCGGCACCGGTGCTGCGCCGCTGACATTTTCGGATCACGTATCGCTGCCATTTAAAATCGGATTCAGCCGCGTCTATAAAAAGTTTGCCCAAGCGGAACTGACTGACCAGATTGTCTTCTTCGGGGCAGGAAAGTTAGGCTTTCCTCAGGAAGCGCTGCTGGCGATGGCGATCGGCTGCGATATGGTGTCCGTCGGCCGCGAAGCAATGCTGGCGATCGGATGCATCCAAGCTCAGCTTTGCCACACCGGCAAATGCCCGACCGGGGTCGCGACGCAGGACAAATGGCTGATGCGGGGATTGGACCCGACCGATAAATCGGCGCGGCTGGCAAATTACATCATCACCCTGAGAAAAGAAATTCTGCAGCTTTGTCACGCTGTCGGATTAGAACACCCCGCGTTGGTGACGGCAGATAGTTTTGAGATCCTTGGCGAAAACTTTTGCTCTCGCTCACTTGATGAGACCTTTGATTGTGTAGGTATCGCAGCGACGCCAAGTCGACAGGACTGTGATGCCATCGTCGAACTAATGAATAGACCATCCGCAGCCAAATAGTGACATAATTTAGAGAGTTAGTATGAATGTCCCCGATCCTCCAAATTCCTCGAATTTAGATATTACCGGCGATCAGCGTCCGGCTGCTCCCACCTTCGCCTGTCTGATTTACACCGCACGTACAGACGATGGAAAAGTCAACGCGCGTGTCGCGAATCTTGCCGGGTTCGAAATGGTCGCAGCGACAGAGCGTGACGCGCTGCTGAGAATCAGTAAACGGTTCAAGGCACACGTTCTTCAGAAAACAGAAGCGGGAGAAACGATTGCTTGGATTGATCCACCACTGCCGCCAGCAGAAAACGAAAAAGTTCGGTCGATCCCCGTCCATCTATAAAGCTTCAAATCAAAGTGATACAGCCGGTAGATGTTTTTTCACCAACAAATGAAGTAGTCGAAACCATCTTGGGATGTAAGCTGAAATCGTAGTCGGCTGATCGCAATGCCGATCCTGCAAAGGACGGTTGCGTTAGAACGTATCGCTACTGCACGCCCGCGCGCTGGTCGGATGCGGCAAAGACGCCCATCCGGCTTCAGCGCTATCACGCCCGAAGAAACCTTCGGCGAATCCTGCACGAAGCTTAACCGCTAGATTCCCCGCAGAACCTCGTTTATAGCTCAAAGATATCGATCCCATCGGACTCGCCGATTCGAGTGAATTCAGCCAGATTTCGATTACGCAAACCATCATCGCCAACAACGTCTTTGAGACGAATTGAATCGGAGATAATTCCTTGGCTATTTCGTCCAAAGACGAAAATGATATCATTGCCATCGATAAGAGTGCCGGTCTCAGCATCTGCATCGTTATCGATAAAGTTGGCGAACTCCAAAATAGCTCGACCCGTCGACAGTGCAAAATCTTCTCCCCCAAGACGGAAGCTGAGCGTGTCGAAATTCGATTCTCCACCATTGAAGTTGTTAGTGTCAAAGTCCGTAATCACGTCGTTGCCGATCGGGAACAGGTCTATGTCGCCAAATTCAAAGATGTCTTGATCGTTTCTACCCTTGCGACCATTGGTCTGGTCACCGGTCAAGACATCGTTGCCAGCACCTCCCAACAGCGTATCGCTTCCGCGACCACCTACGATAATATCGTCGGTATCACCTCCGCTAAGTGAGTCGTTGGCGTTGGATCCGACTTCGGTCTGTCCGCCGGAGAAGAACAGGTCCAGCTCGAATGTTCCCACCCGGTCAACCGAATTTCTGCGGAGGTTTCTGCTGGTCAGGCCGTCATCTCCGATTACATTCTCAAGGCGAATTGACGAGGTGACTTTATTAGGGTCATTGCTGTCTCTACCGAATACAAAAATTAGATCTGAGCCATCCCGAATCGCATCGGTCCGCACGTCGCCATCGGTCTCAATATATCTGACAAAAGCAAGCAGATCGTTTCCAGTGGAAAGCGAAAACTCGATACCGTTAAACGTAAATTGCAGCGTGTCGAAGTTGTTTTCACCGCCGTTGCGATTGTTGGTGTCAAAATCCGTCACGACATCGTTGCCAGTATCGTTTCCGTCAACGTTGCCCAGAACGATCACATCCCGATCGTTACCAAAGTTGTCGCCGTTGATTGCATCGGTGACAAAAACGTCGTCGCCAGCAGATCCGATAAGAGTGTCGCTGCCAGTTCCACCGACCATATTGTTGTCCGCATCACTACCTGTCAGCGTATCGTTGCCATCGGTTCCGATGACATTAGGGTCATCAACAATCTGATTAATTGTTACGAAAACATTCGAAATTGCGACGTTTCCGTTTTCGTCTTCGAAGTTGAGTTGGAAGCTATCTGAACCGCCGAGACCTGCGTTTTCAGAAGGTGTAAAAGTCACAGTGCCATTGGCTCCAATCAAAATGTCGCCACCACTTTCAGCAGGGGTCGAAGTGATGACTACATCGCCATCGACTTGGTCATTGTCCAAAACATTAAAGGTTACTGGTACTCCAGCGTCGGTCGAGACAAAATCATCGAAGTGTTTGTTTCGTCCCACGACTGTGATCGTCACTAAGACAGACGCGGAACCGTCAATCGACGACACCTCGAAGACATCAATGGAATTAAGATTTGGCTCGGCATCACTATCGACGGTGTAGGACCAGATGCCTCCATTGCGTTCGAAGACTCCAAAATCGCCCTGTTCTGGTGCCAGCTGTTCAGTAAAGAGTCTTTCACCTAAATCTGGATCAACGACGCCTAGTGCACCACGAACCGGAGCAGTCGCGTCTTGGTCGATCGTTCCAGTCGCTTGCCCCGTGATCACGGCGCTGTCATTGGCACCGACGACGTCAACAAAAAAGGTTTGTCTGGTTCCATCGAGCGATGTGAATGCGAAGGATTCAAAAAACGCTTCTCCTGCGGGAATTATATTGGCAGCATCATTGTCCGCTGTGTAGCTCCACTGACCAGTAGCATCGATTTCAAACACTCCATAATTGCCAGTCTGTTGACTCGCAATGATCTCGGACTCTCCTGCATCCGGGTCCACCACGTCAATTTGCCCTGTCAGCGGTGCCGTGGCATCCTCGGAAATCTGAGCTCGAGTTGAACCGGAGAAGACTGCTAAGTCGTTGAGTCCCGTAATTTCCAATAGGAATGTGGCCGTCGTGCCGCCGATCGAAGTTAAGATGAATTCTTCTGTGAATACTTCGCCCTCGGCCAGTCCATTGATGGCGGCATTAGGCGTGTACGTCCATTGACCGTCGAACTCCAAATTAAAGACGCCAAAGGTCCCCAGATACATTCCTTCAACAAACTTTTCTTCAAAGGTATCGGGGGCACTGATCGTCAGCGTGCCTGATACCGACGAGGCATCTTCGTTCGTTTGCGCGCTCAATCCGCCGATGACTGCCGGCTCTGGAATATTCTTAATGGTTATCTGAACTGTTGATGAAGCAGATGCCGAACCGTCGGAAACTTGATAGCCAATTGCAAGTCCTTGGAGAGTATTGAAATCCAGAATCGATGCGTCGACGACGATAATCTGACCCTCGGAATCAATCGAAAACTCTGGGGTATTTACCGAGTAGGTGAGCTGGTCTTCGAAGTCCAGATCAAAGGCGTTGACTGATCCCACTACCGTGCCAACGGGGCTCAGTTCCTCCAAGTCAAAAAACGTTGTTTCGGCAACGGGAGCCTGATTTTCAATCGTAAAGGCGTAGCCCACCCCACCGTCATTAAAAACAGCCCCTACAACCACTTCATCACCAACCCAATCGACGACGAAACCGCCATCCACTGGCACCTCCTCATAACTGGAAGAAACTCCCCATGCCTCTCCGTTGAATCCCCACAGGGAAGTCACCAATGTTGAAGAATCTCCGTTGCCCCTGGAGCTAACGGTAACAAGTTTATCACCCTGCAACTCCATATCAAACAAAGTGCTCGAAGCACGCTGCAAATTATCCTCCGATTGAATCAACTGAAATGAACTCCCGTCATACTCATAGAACGAGATAACTTTACTTGATGCCAATACGAGACGGTCGCCGTCAATCGTGCCACGACCGAAGTTACCGGCAATGAACTCGGGAACCCACTGGCCACTGGCGTCCCTCGTCACGACGACGGCTCCCTCATTGAAGGCACCTGAAAGCAGAATTCGGTCACCGGAAAGATCCACATCCCGGGGGCTGGGGATATCCGGCGAGAACAATTCTGAAGTGTCTAAAACTTCGACCAGTTGCCATTGCCCACCGACTCTTTCAAGTATCGAAACGTCCGCGGCCGTGTTGTCTGACGTATCATTGTTCGTTATCACAATCCGATTGCCATCAACTGCCATGCGGTGCATAGTTCCGTCGAAACGGACATCACCTATATCAAGTGGCTGCGTAAGATTAAATCCTGTGCCGTCAAACTGGTAAACGAACAGTCCATCCCTAGAGCGCACGTACAGCTCGTTACCCTGCGCTTCAACAAGTGTGCCGAAGCTATCCTGACCAGCCTCCGCTTCGATCTGGCCGAAATAAGTGTAGGTGTCATCCGAGTTGTCGTCGGTCCCTTGATCATCGCGCGTGTAAATTGTAATGACACCAACACGAGATGAATCACCACTTGGCGAGCGATTAGGTTCGCTGACCGCCACGAAGTCATCGCCAATCGCGACCGATGATCCATAAAATCCATTTACGGCTGTTGCGAATGTAAAGTTTGGCGGTAGCGTAACAGTCGTCAACTGAGTTTCATTGCCTGTCACCGCATCGATGGTGGAGAACGTGGCTTCACCGTAATCATTGTTGATTAACCGGTCGCCAAAAAGCAACGTGTTTCCATCAATGGCTACATTACTGGCATCAGCTCTGAAGGAATCGTTAGAGGCAAAGGCGCTTGTGGACCAATCCCCTGTGCCTCGCAAATAGTATCGCTCGGTGCCAGCAATTTCATTGTAGACAAGGTCTCCGTCAATCGTCAGCACGCCAAATTGCCTACCCGCGAAAGTTCGAATCACCGTGTCTTGGGAAAAGGAACCGTCAGTCTGCCGAGCCCAAGTCGCCAAAACTCCATTGGCAGAAACTACTATTTCTTCGCCGCCATCATTGATATCGATGTTCACAGCATTTGCAGAGTCAACGAAGGACAATTCTTGCTGCCAGTCCCCGGCAGCATCTCGAGCATAGACAAATCCGGCAGCGACAATACCTTCATTAGGCATTGAAATGAAGGAAAGTGTGTCCCCATCGAGCGTTACCTTGTTCGCAATTGCTCTAACGTCCGCTACCGATTCGAAAATGGAAACTTCTAGATTCCAAGCACCAGCGTCCAGCTGAAAAACATCAACTCTGCCTTCACTTAAATCGGTGGAGCTGGAAAATGGGGTGCCAACGGCCAATGTATCTCCTGACAAATCAATCGAGGTCCCAAAATAGCGAGTCGTCAGAGGACTGGAAGTCTGCGGAACGGCCGAACCTGTTAAATTCCATGACGTTCCATCAAAGTCAAACAGATAAACTTTATCGACAGCTGAAACGGCAAGCCTCGAACCGTCGATGGCAACCGATTCTCCCCATCCACCGAGCCCCTCGGGACTGGTAAGCTCGTCAAACTCCAGCCATTGATCGTCTGTCGGATCCGAGTTACCCATGTCATCGCGCTGATAGACAAAGACGCGATTTCGTTCAAAAGCGTTTGAAGTACCGGTATTGAAAGCTGCTGAGCCGGCCACGATGGCAAAGTCGTCAGAAATATCCACGGCACTCCCAAATCGCAACCCATCGTTTGAATCACCGAACGGCAGTAATTCGGCGGAGCTAGCCACCGCCGCGAGCATCGTGCGCTTCTCCAATCGCTCAAATGAAGGTCGATTGAAATTCTTCCGCCGGTTTTTTTGTCTCATCAAAAAACTTTCCTTTTTAGGTGATCTGCGAACCCATCGCCTTAAACGATAACGGCCGAGCAAGCCGCATGCAACAAAATTGCCGTTTTAGCCGCAGCCACTTTTCGGCTGAAAAAAATCGCGTAATTAAAGCATTTACGGGCGGCCGAACTCATGACTTCGCCGGGGCCGTCGGCGGAGTCAATTTAGGCACGGTGAAGTTGGGTGCCGACAGTGAGACCACAGCGGTTCTGAAGAATCGCCCCATACATTCCAATCGCTGCGATGGGGACTGGTGGTGAAGATTAGAAATCCATAAATGTACTCGCCGCCAACAAACGAACTCCGCAAAGATCAAGTTGCGAACCCCTGCCGTTTATCGCAGCAACGCTCCGGCATCAACTGCTCCGGCATCAACCGTTCCAGCATCAACCGCTCCGGCATCAACCGTTCCAGCATCATCGGCTCAGATTTGTGGTTGTCCATCAGCAACTCCGGATACAAACCCGCCCTTTCGACATAAACCCGCCCATTAATAAACGTGTTCAGCAACGCAAACGATTGCCCTCCTTACCCGCAGGCCAATAGCTGAAGAGCTCATGCCAACGAAACGTACGAGGTTGCTTCTTCCTTGGGCAGCTGAGCTGAGATGACGCGCGAAGCTGGCGCTTCACTAAATATTCACAATGTTTGCAAAGGAGTCGATTGCTGCATAAATAACTCTCCAAGGCACGTGGATGCGTTTTTAGCTGAATTGCGAGAGCTAAACGGTTCCCCGATAAGCAACTTCGTCGGAGCCATTCGAATTGTGGCATTCATTCTGCGTTCACAACTCTTCTCAATCAATGACAAGAATCTCTTTCGAGATCGGCCAACAGTTTGATCAGGGAAATAGAAAATACGGACTCTCATGGAACGTCGCTGGTCGATCGGTTGCTGGAATCACAGCAACAATTGACGGCTGTGGAGAAGTTTGCACAGCGCCACACCTCGGTCACTACACCTCAATTAGAATCGCATTATCGCGATTTAATCCCGCTCGAAGGACCGGTAGAGGGCGAGCAATACGCGTTCGAAATTGATCTCGACGCGTGCAGCGGCTGCAAGGCCTGTGTGGCGGCTTGTCATAGTCTCAATGGACTTGATGAAGGTGAACTTTGGCGAAACGTTGGTTTGCTGGTTGGCGGCGAAGAAGCGAATCCCGTCGTGCAGCATGTGACTTCAGCGTGTCACCACTGCTTGGATCCCGGTTGCATGAACGGCTGCCCGGTGAACGCTTACGAAAAAGACGCCGTCACCGGAATCGTCGAGCATTTGGATGACCAGTGCATCGGTTGTAAGTATTGCATGTTCACCTGTCCTTACGACGTGCCCAGTTACAGTCCGTCCCGAGGAATCGTTCGCAAATGTAATATGTGCGTCGACCGATTACGCATCGGCGAAGCACCCGCGTGTGTTCAGGCGTGCCCTAATCAAGCGATCAAAATTAAAAAAGTAAGCCAAGAGGACATCAGGTCTGAGGTTGCGGCGGCAAGTTCAACCGCTGTGGTGCCGGGAGCTCCTGATTCGAAAATCACGCTGCCTTCAACGAGTTATCTGTCCGATCGAAAGACCGAGGGGCTGCTGCCGAGCGACTTTTTCGTCGCGAAACTTCAGCACGCACATTGGCCGTTGGTGCTGATGCTCACGCTGACGCAGATGGCCGCTGGGATCTTCACGGTCGTAGCGATCTTGCAATTGCTGGGCGTGACCTCTCCGGTGGCAACTGGCGGAAACGGCGGAGTCGGCAGTGAAGTGGCGGTTGCTCCGGTTTGGGGGGCGGGGCTTTATTTGAAATTGATGGGGATGGGCGTGCTGTCGCTGGGCCTGGCCGTTGCTGGTTTACATCTTGGCCGGCCGTTAAAAGCGTATCGCGCAATGGCAGGTATTCGAACCAGTTGGCTGTCGCGCGAAATCTTAGCGTTCAATTTGTTCGCAGGAGCAGCCGGGACGTTGGTCGGATTGAGCCTGTTTCCGTTTGTCGCGGACTACATCGGCGACCACACCTTGCCCGTGCTGATTTCTTCCACCATGTTCGGGTTGGTCGCCGTTTTCTGCAGCGCTACACTTTACGTCGTCACCGGACGGGCGCTATGGACCGCCGGCCGGACCAATGGGTTGTTCTTCTGCACTGCCGCTGTGCTCGGTTTGGCCAGTGGGTTGATGGTGTTGAGCATCTTTGGCGAAGCGACGACTGCGGTCCGGTGGACGATGGTTGCTTTGGTCATCATTGCGACGATCTCAAAGGTCGCATTCGAACGTTTGTTGATGAAAGACTTGGGTGCCGATGAACCTACGCCGCGCCGGTTGGCGGCTGAACTGATGGTGGCTCATCAAAGCAAGCAAACGCTGGTCCGAAATATTCTTGCTGCAATCGGTGGAATTGTTTTGCCGTTGCTGATCGGCATTTTCGGTGGGGCGGGAGCTGCGATCGCGTTACCGGTGTTGATGGTCTGTTGTTTGTTGGCCGGTGAGATCATCGAGCGGTATCAATTCTTCGCCGTGTCTGTTTCGCGACGCATGCCGGGGGCACCCAATTGAATAAAGTAAAAGACAATCCGGCGACCGTTGCATCACGTTTCACGTTGCCAAGTCCATTGGAACGGGTTTTTGACGGACCTTTGACACAAGAAATGCTGCTGTCGCCTGCTCGGTTTGGGTTAGGTTTGGTTCCTGATCGTCTCGCGCCCGATGCGACGACCAATATGGTTTGCGGTTTTTGTAGCACAGGATGTTGCCTAAGCGTTCATCTCAAAGACGGCCAAGCGATCAATCTTTCGCCGGCGACAGACTATCCGGTGAACTTGGGAATGGCGTGCCCCAAGGGTTGGGAAGCACTCACGCCGCTGTACTCAAAAGATCGAGGCACGACGCCGTTGCTGCGATCGGAAAGCGGAACGCTGAAGCCCGTCGATTGGCAGACCGCGATGGAAACCTTTACCGATCGCTTCAAATCGATCCAAGCACAGCACGGAAACGAATCAGTTGCTTTTCTTGGCACGGGTCAGATGCCAAATGAAGAGCTTGCCTTCATGGGGGCCCTGGCAAAATTCGGCATGGGAATGAAGCACGGCGATGGGAACACGCGTCAGTGCATGGCAACTGCCGTTTCCGCCTATAAACAATCCTTTGGCTTTGACGCCCCGCCATATACGTATGACGACTTCGAACATTCTGATGTTTTGGTTTTCGTAGGTGCGAATCCTTGCATTGCACATCCCATCATGTGGCAACGCGTGCTGCAGAACAAAAATAATCCCGACATTGTGGTGATTGACCCGCGTGCTACTGAGACGGCCGTTTGTGCGAGTCATCATCTGGCGATTAAACCAAAATCAGACATGGCGTTGCTGTACGGGATCGCCAATCTAATCATTCAACAGGACGCTATCGACAGGGACTTTATTGATCAAAGCGTAAACGATTTTGAGGCGTTTGCTCAGTTCGTTACTTCCTACACTGTCGATAAAGTTGCGGCTGAATCAGGTATTGCGGCTGATCGGATCGTCGAGATCGCGAATTTGATCGCGGCGGGAAAGCGAGTTTCCTTCTGGTGGACGATGGGCGTCAATCAAAGCTACCAAGGGACACGAACGGCGCAAGCGATTATCAATCTGGCGCTTATCACTGGCAACATCGGTCGCCCCGGCACAGGTGCCAATTCGATCACCGGCCAGTGCAATGCGATGGGCTCGCGTTTGTTCAGCAACACGTCCAGTCTGTTAGGCGGGCACGATTTTGGCGACCCAGAACATCGTCAGAAGATTGCGTCAATTTTGGGCATTGATGACAATCTGATTCCTACCGACGCGGGCAATACCTACGACGAAATTATTGAGGGCATCTTAGAGGGCAGAATAAAAGGCCTTTGGATCATTGCTACCAATCCCGCTCATTCGTGGATCAATCAAACCAAGTGCCGCGCGATCTTGGAAAAGCTGGACTTCTTGGTCGTGCAGGATATGTACTATTCAACCGAAACGGCTGAACTGGCTGACCTTTACCTGCCCGCTGCTGCATGGGGCGAAAAGGAAGGTACTTTCATCAACAGCGAACGTCGATTTGGTTTGCTAAAGAAAGTTTCGCGTTCGCCAGGTCAGGCGTTGAGCGATTTTTCGATCTTTCAGTTGGCGGCGCACTTCTGGGGGTGTGGAGAGATGTTCGCTGATTGGAAGGACGCCGAATCCGTCCTTCAAATACTTGCAAGCATCACGCGCGGACAACCGTGCGACATCACGGGCATCAAAAGCTATCAACAGCTCGACGACGCCGGCGGCATTCAGTGGCCGCTGGGCGAAGGTCACGCCTTAGAAAGCAATCAACGTCGACTGTTCGAAGATGGCAAGTTCCATCACCCCGATGGCAAGGCAAAGTTGTTGTTTGATCCGCCTCAAGCGATGCCAGAACCCGCCGATGAATTGTATCCGCTGGTTTTGATGACCGGACGCGGGTCGGCGGCCCAGTGGCACACGCAAACACGCACGGGGAAATCTTCGGTGTTGGCGAGGCTGTATCCGTCGGAGGCGTTCGTCGAAATCAACCCGGCCGATGCCCAAGCCATTGGCGTTCTGCCTCAACGTGCGGTGACCGTCGAATCGCGGCGAGGAAAAATGACGGCCAATGCTGTTATCACTCCTACCGTCTCCCGTGGCACGGTGTTTATTCCGATGCACTATGACAAAGTTAATCAGCTGACGCTTGATCATTTTGATCCTCATTCGAAACAACCGTCCTACAAAGACTGCGCAGTGAAGATTGTCCCAGCCTAGGTAACGCTGTCGGATCTTGATGACAGAGAAATAAAAAGAGACATACCAATGAGCGAAAATGAAAAACAACCGGCGGGCGATGAAGCTGCCGGATTTAGCGACGAACAGCAGAACTACCTGCAGGGGTTTGCGCTGGGATCAGATGTCGCTCGCGCGGTGCGCGGCTTGCCGATCATTTCCGACAGCGGCAAAGCGGGTTCAACGGTTCAAGTTGGTCCCGAAGGAGCGACTGCGTTTCATGGTCCCGACCAGATCCACTTCGAGGCGTTCGCCAAAGTAGAGTCCGAGGGTAAGAAGCTCTGCAATGAGGAGAAGGCAAAACGTGAAAAGAACTCGTTGGAAATGTGGAACGAGATCGACGATCGTTCTAAGAAAGGTGAATTCCCCAAAGGCACCGACGTCTTTTTGACCAAGGCTCACGGATTGTTCTATGTCGCGCCCGCTCAGGATGCTTACATGTGCCGGATGCGGGTGCCCGGTGGTCATTTAAACTCGTCCCAAGTCCGTGGCATTTCTCAGTTGGCCCGTGATTGTGCTGGTGGGTACGCCGATGTGACCACGCGGGCAAATTTTCAGCTGCGAGAAATTCCTGCGGCTCGCGGCATGGATGTGCTGATGGGGCTCAGGAATCTTGGCATCGTCAATCAAGGTGCTGGTGCCGATAATGTTCGCAACGTTACCACCGGAGCCACCAGCGGTTTCGATCCCGAAGAGATCTATGAAACGCTGCCGTTGGGACAGCACCTGCACTGGTATCTGTTGAACCACCGTGTGATGTACGGACTGCCTCGAAAGTTCAACATCTCCTTCGATGGTGGTGGCACAATTTCACCGCTCAGTGATACCAACGATGTTGGATTTTTTGCTGTTGAAGTTACGCCTGAAATTGCGACGGCTGACGTTTCCGAAGGCATTTGGTTTCAGCTGCGTCTGGGCGGAATTACGGGGCATAAAGATTTCGCGCGACCGACTTCTGTGTTGGTCAAGCCCGATCAGTGCAGCGCGGTCTCCGGTGCGATCCTGCGCGTGTTTGCTCAGCACGGTGATCGCACCGATCGCAAAAAGGCCAGACTCAAATATCTTCTGGATGATTGGGGCTTTGATAAATTTATCCAGCACGTCGAAGAAGATCTTGGAACGCCCTTTGTTAAAATAGCAGATGAAAAATTAAATTTCAAAGACGCCGAAAATCGTTTTGCTCACGTTGGTTTTCATCCGCAGAAACAAAGCGGAAAACAGTACGTGGGTCTTGTCCTGCCCGTGGGACGGATCACTTGCGATCAACTGAACGAGATCGCTAACATCGCTGATGAATTTGGCGAAGGTTACATTCGGCTGACGGTTTGGCAAAACCTGCTGATTCCCAACATCGACGATGCTGACGTCGATGCCGTGAAGCAGCGCATTGAGGCGATGGGTTTGGAATGGAAAGCCACCAGCCAACGGGCAGGACTGGTCGCGTGTACTGGCAAAGCCGGTTGCAAGTTCGGACTGGCGGATACCAAGAAGCACGCCATGATGCTGGCCGGCCATTTAGAAGAGTGTATCGAGATGGATCAACCGCTGAACATCCATGTCACCGGTTGCCACAATTCGTGTGCTCAGCATTACATCGGAGACATTGGCCTGCAAGGCGCGAGCGTCCCGGTGGGTGAAGAAGACATGGTCGAAGGGTACCACATCGTCGTCGGTGGCGGTTATGGAGTGCGAGGGCGCGTTGGGCGACAGTTGTTCACCTCCGTGCCCTTCGAAAACGTTCCCGGCATCGTCGAAAATATCCTCGATGCCTATTTAATCAAACGCGAAAACAACGAGGAATCGTTTGTCGACTTCGCCGCCAGGACCAGCGACGAAGATCTGGTTTCCTGGTCAGGATATGAAGCGGTAACGTAAGGCAAAAGTAGACAGCAGTCTGTCGGATCCACTGCCCAAATCGTTTCGGTTTGGTGATGTCGTGCGATCCGAAGATGTTGTGCGATCTATAAAAGTGAATGAGGTAATACGATGAATAAAGTTTTAGACACCGCCAAGATGCTTTCAGCTGTTTCGATTATTCCTGAATCGGCTCCGTTTAATACCGAACAACGCGCGTGGCTCAACGGTTTCTTCGCCGGCATGACAGGCATGGAAGAAATTCACGGCAATGGTCAATCTTCTGCGGGAGGGGCTGGAGTTGCTGAAGTCGAAGAAGAGGAAGATTTTCCTTGGCACGATGAGAGTATTGAACTCGAAGAACGACTGGAGATGGCCGAAGGTCGTCCTTACAACCGGAAACTAATGGCGGCGATGGCTCAATTGGACTGCGGTTCATGCGGGTATCTTTGCGAATCTTACAGTGACGCGATCGCAACAGGTGCTGAGGCGAACCTGACCCTTTGTTCACCCGGTGGCAAAGAAACCGCGCGGGCGGTGAAGAAGCTGGTGAAGTTGAATGCGACCCAAAGCGATGCTGCCAGCGATTCCGCTGGTGCGACTGCCGTCGCGGAGGTGCCGTCAGGGTGGAATCGGAAAAACCCGTTTCCCGCGAAACTGATTTGCAGCACAAAATTGACCGGTGAAACTTCCGCTAAAGATGTGCGCCACGTCGAGATTGATTTGGCCGGAAGCGATCTGAATTATAACGTTGGGGATGCCTTGGGAGTCTATCCTACCAACTGCCCTGATCTCATACAGGAGATCGTCAATACGTGCAGCGATCCTGTTGAGGACGCTGCTTCTTTTCTATCTACCAAGGATCTCAACGCTGCGACCGATGAGTTGGCGGAGTGGTACATCGAGCATTTGATCGACACCAACGAAAAGAAAAAAGCCGAGGCAATCGCCGCCGATGACGACGCGATCGACGAAATGGATGTGCTGGATTTTATCACGTCTTTCAAGACAATAAAAATTCCCTTCACTGACCTATTGCAGTGCATTGCCGAAATGAATCCACGGCTTTACTCAATTGCGAGTTCTCTGAAAAAACATCCCGATCAAGTACACCTCACCGTTGGCAAAGTGAATTACGAAAAGAACGGCCGGCTGCGAAAAGGCGTTGCATCGACCATGTTGGCCGAAAGAATTTCTGAGGGTGGCCAACTGAAGGTCTTCATTCAGCCGTCGCATGGTTTCACCGTGCCTGCCAACGCCGAACTGCCGATCATCATGGTGGGGCCCGGCACGGGGATCGCGCCATTCGTTTCCTTTCTTCAAGAACGGGAAGCGACCAACGCGCCGGGAGACAATTGGTTGTTCTTCGGCGATCAGAAATCAGAATCCGATTTTCTTTATCGCCCAATGATCGAGGACTATCTTGAGCGCGGCGTGCTGACGAAGCTGGATACCGCGTTCAGTCGTGATCAAGAATTCAAGATTTACGTGCAAGACCGGATGCGTGAAAAGGGAGCCGAAATCTTTCAATGGCTTACCTCCGGCGGGCACTTCTACGTCTGCGGAGATGCCAGTCGCATGGCCAAAGACGTCGACGACGCCTTGCATGAGATCGTGGCTCAGCACGGAAACATGTCAGCCGATCAGGCCAGTGAATACGTGAAACGACTTGCCAGCGATGCCCGCTATCAACGAGACGTTTACTAAGCCGTCTATTGCTGGGATGCGAATGTCTCGCATGCCTATTTTTTATACAACGAAGCTTCAACAATCCAGCGCTTAACAAGAACCACACATTAAATTTCACCTTAACTAGCCTTAATGGACGAGTCACATCCGCCAGTAAAAAAACGACTTGGTTGACGTTATGGTACGCCCGGTGCGTAAGTGTTGTCCCAGAAGTGCTGTCCGACCTACCAGCCTGTTTCCATCGTAAGTTCTATTGAGGAGTCCCCCGAATTGTCCGCTAAATCAACTTTTGAAAAACTACTCTTATGTCTGCTTGCGGTGTGTCTCACAGCAGCAGGGAATAATCTGGCCTTTGGTGTCGAACCCGTAGCAGCCCCTGAGGATCTGCCTGAACTTGAACTTGAAAAAGACGAATTGAAGTTTGGGTTCATCAAACTTACCGACTGTGCTCCACTGGTCATTGCCAAGGAAAAGGGTTTTTTCGACGAAGAAGGCTTGCAGGTGGAAGTAACGCCGCAGCCAAACTGGAAGCAACTGTTGGACAACGTGATCAACGGTGAACTCGATGGTGCACACATGCTTTCTGGTCAGCCTCTCGCTGCAACCATCGGCTTCGGCACCAAGGCTCACATTGTGACCGCTTTCACGATGGATCTCAACGGAAACGGCATCACCGTTTCCAACGATGTCTGGGATAAAATGGTTGAAAATGATCCTGCTTTGGACACGCCTACTCCTCAGCATCCGATCAAAGCGGATTCCTTAAAGAGCGTCGTGCAGGAAAAAATGGACGACGGCGAAAAGCTGCAAATGGGGATGGTTTTCCCTGTTTCGACGCATAATTACGAGATTCGATACTGGTTGGCCTCTGCGGGAATTCATCCCGGGATGTATACCACAGAAGATATTAAAGGGATTACCGACGCTCAGGTAGAACTTTCTGTTACGCCCCCGCCGCAAATGCCTTCGACGCTGGAAGCGGGCATCATCTCAGGTTATTGCGTTGGCGAGCCCTGGAATCAGCAGGCGGTCGTGAAGTCAATCGGCGTTCCAGTAACGACTAACTATGACATTTGGAAAAACAATCCAGAGAAAGTCTTCGGCGTCACCAAGCAATGGGCGGACGATAATCCAAACACCCACGTTGCGGTCGTCAAAGCGCTAATCCGCGCCGGCAAATGGCTCGACGAGACCGATGCTGACGGAAAGTTAGTCAATCGGGAGGAGGCCTGCCGTATTCTCTCTCAACCAAACTACGTGGGTGCCGACTTTGAGGTCATTCGTAATTCAATGACGGGATTCTTTGTCTTTCAGAGGTCTGACAAGCGCGAGATGCCGGATTTTAATGTCTTTTTCAAGTATCAATGCACGTACCCTTGGTACAGCGACGGGGTTTGGTTCCTGACGCAGATGCGTCGTTGGGGGCAAATTTCTGAAGCCAAATCAGCAGCGTGGTACGACGAAACCGCGAAGCGTGTTTACTTGCCCGATGTTTACCTCGACGCCGCCAAACGATTGCTGGCCGCTGGTCTGATCGAAGAATCTGATGTTCCTTGGGACACCGATGGCTATCGCCCGGCGACGTCAGACTTCATTGATGGGCTTGAATATGACGGTAAGAAACCGATCGAGTACATCAATAGCCACGCCATTGGTAACAAGGATTGAGTTTTCAGTGACCTGACCGCGGCTTACTTCGAGCCGCAGTCTTATTTTATTTTTTTCAATAGTAGATCGCTCATGTCAAAAGATGATTCCAAGATGGATTCGGTAAAGTATGGATTGCTGAAAACAATCGACGTCTCGGGTTTTCGAGTGTTTGATCCGGTTGTGCGGCTGATGTTTGGCGAAGAGCCAAGTAAACAAGTCGGTGAGATCGTACGTTACATGATCGTGCCCATTATCTTCGTCGCGTTCTGTGTCGGTGCATGGGCCGTGATTGCCCCTCGCCACAAAACAAAAGCGGGGCGTGTTCCTGACCCGATCCAGGTTTGGGATGCTTATACGATCAACGATACGTTGCACGACCGTGAAAATGAAAAAGAAGCCGACTTTGAATCGCTTGGTGAACAGCGTGAACAACGCATCGCCTCGGTCGAAGCGACGCTTAAAGAAAAAGAGGCCGAACAGGTTCTCTTGAAAGAAAAGTTGAGCGAAGTCGAAATTTCGGTCAAGTCACAAATTGATGAAAGTCTATCGCCGCTTACCGCGCGGTTGGACGCTTTAAAAGTTTCAAACAAAAAAGCCGAAGAAGCTCGCAAATCCAAAATTGCGACTCTGTCCGAGCAAGTCATCGACGGTACGTCGACCGAAGAAGAGTTGACGACGTTGATGGCTAAAAATGAGAAACTCAAAGACGAAGCGAAGCAAGAGGAGAAGCAGGTCAAGGAACTAATCGACGACGTCAAAAGTAATCCTCCCAAAGCCCTCAAGAAAACGCAGATGGCTTACAACGCTCTAGCGATCGAAATCGCTCACCTGAACAAACGCCTGGACTATCTTGGCAAGAGTAATCGCGGTGAAAAGGTAGCTGTCGCGCAAGCGGGACTGGAAAAGGTTGAGGAGAAACTCAAAGACGCCGAGAAACCGGCCGCATTACTTGCTTCGGCTAAATCGGTTGTCCGGTCCCAAGAAAAGGTGGAGCGTATTGCGGGGCAATCTTATCCGCGCGGCACCACCATCTGGTTTCAGGTTTGGCGAAGTCTTTTCACCGTCTTCATCGGATTCATCATCGCTGCCTTGGTCGCGATCCCTGTGGGGATCATGTGCGGGCTCAACCGTGTCGTCATGGCTTGTCTGACGCCAATCATTTCGATCTTTAAACCGGTTTCGCCGGTGGTGTGGCTGCTGATTTTCCAGATCGTTGTGGGGGCGTTTTTCCCCAACCCCGACACGCACCCCTTCTTTGTGATGATGAGCCAAATTCCGTGGATCAGCAGTCTCAAGATAAACCCCGCGATGGTTTATTCAGCCTGCACCGTCGCGATGTGTGCGTTGTGGCCCGCCTTGGTCAATACGGCGTTGGGTGTTTCGTCCATCGATCAAGATCACCTCAACGTTGCTAAAGTTTTGAAGCTAGGGCTCTGGCAACGACTGACGAAAATCATCATTCCCTCCTCGTTGCCGTTGGTGTTTGCAGGCTTGCGAATCTCACTGGGAGTGGGCTGGATGGTCTTAATCGCCGCCGAAGCTTTATCGGGGTCCGAAGGACTGGGGAAATACGTTTGGGATCAGTATCAAAATGGTGGATCAACATCGTTTGCAAACATTATCTTCGCCTGTTTTGTGGTCGGAATTATCGGTTTCTTTCTTGATCGCATGATGATCGTCCTGCAACGCTCCGTTTCGTTTGACGACGGTGCTGCTGTGGTGTAACCCAATGTAACCCAAAGAACTACGAAGTTCATTTTAATGTTAGCGTCACGGCGCGAGCCGTACGGTGTTTCACGAATCGAGAATTAATTGCACGCCTTTAAAATAAGACGCAAAGTTCTTTTGGGGTGCAGCACGACGATAAATCGGTTTACGAAATTGATTTTAAGGAGTCAGCGATGAGCGAATTTGCGATGGAGATTGACAACGTTGATGTGGGCTTCGGTCCACCAAGCCAGCGTGTCGAGGTGTTGAACAACATTAACCTGCAAGTGAAACCCAATGAGTTCGTTGCAATAATCGGATTCTCCGGCAGTGGGAAATCCACGTTGATGAATTTGCTGGCGGGAATCCAGCCGGCGTCCACGGGAGCCGTTTACATGAACGGTGAAGTGGTTAAGGGGCCTGGCCCGCAGCGTGGTATCTTGTTTCAAAACTACTCGCTGCTGCCGTGGCTGTCAGTGTTTGGGAACATCGATCTGGCGGTGAAGACCGTTTTTCCCGAGATGACTACTTCTGACAGGAAGGACTACATTCAAGGCTACATCGACATGGTGTCTTTGACCGGTTCAGAGTGGAAGAAACCGCAGGAACTCTCCGGCGGAATGCGCCAACGGCTTTCGTTGGCACGTACGCTTTCGATGAAACCAGAAGTGTTGCTGCTGGATGAACCATTGAGCGCCTTGGATGCTCTGACCCGCGCCAATCTTCAAGACGAAATCATTCGAATTTGGGAAGTCGATCGACGGACCGTCGTCATGATCACCAACGATGTAGACGAAGCGGTGTTGATGGCAGATCGAATCGTGGCATTAACCCCGGGACCCAAAGCGACGCTGGGCGAATCCTTCAACGTCGAATTAGACCGGCCGCGCGACCGGACGACGTTAAACTTCAATCCAGAATTTATCTCACTTCGCAATGCGGTGACAAAATACATGGTTGGCATCAATGAAGAAGCCAAAGCGCTGCGGACCGGCGCGAACCTGCCGCTGCCGGAACTGATGCCGGTTGATTTCCTTTCGATCGGCAACCAGCCCCGTAAAGAATCAATAGATGATTCGGTCGGCGTAATCCCACAACCTATCCCGGAAGAAACGCCTGCCTTGGTTGGTGTCGGAGGCGAAAATGAGTAATCACGACAGACGCTATGTAGAAATCGCGAACTTGACCAAGGCCTACCCGAATCCGTTCGGAAAAGACATCGAAGTCGTCAAAGACTTCAATATGATCTTGCGAAAGGGTGAAATCGTATCGGTCATCGGCCACTCCGGTTGCGGAAAATCAACGGTGTTAACGATGGTGGCGGGGCTTAATGAGATTAGTTCTGGGTCGCTGGCGGTGGAAGGTCGCGAGGTTTCCGGACCGGGCCCCGATCGCGCGGTGGTTTTTCAGTCGCCCTGTTTATTGCCGTGGATGTCTTCGTTTGAGAACGTGATGTTGGGTGTCAAACAATGTTATCCGCACGGAACGAAAAAACAGCGTAAGGAAATTTGTGAGTACTATCTCAATTTGGTGGGACTGGCGGATTCTATGTATCGCTATCCACGTGAAATGTCCGGAGGTATGCAGCAGCGTGTCGGCATCGCTCGCGCGATCGCGCTCAAACCACAGGTGCTGTTACTTGACGAACCCTTTGGCAGATTAGATTCACTAACACGGATGGATCTTCAAGATATTATTCTTGGGATCTTAGACAAAGAGAGAATCACGACGATGGTGATCACTCATGACGTTGACGAGGCGATCTACATGTCGGATCGAATCTGTATGATGACCAACGGCCCCGAAGCGACCGTCGGCCAAATTTTGGATGTGCCTTTCCAACGTCCGCGTTTGCGTCAAGACGTTTTGGATGATCCGCACTATTATGATTTTCGATTCGCGTTGATTGCGTTTCTTGAAAAACAGGAACACGCCAAAGATTCGCATATCGAAGAGGTTAAGCGCCGGCTCAACGCTACTGAAGAAGTTGAGGCCGAGAAGGTTTCTGTCTAACTTAGTTTATTGCCTGCCATATTGAAAATTGATATCTGCTGAAGGTCGTACATGAATACCACTACTCAGGATCCACCGCCCGCCATGACAGCCACCACTGCCAGTTGCCTAATTCGTTATGTTGAAGTTTGGACACCGTCACCCGACGAAGTGGGGCAGGTCATACTTGAGTCGGCAAACATTATTAATCCGGATCATCTCAGTCCCATTTCTCCTTCGGTAAATAGTTTTTACGATGGCGAAGGCGCAATCGGCAGCGCGATGCGGCAACGGGCGCCAGTGATTTTCCAAGACATGCCCTGCTCGGATTTAGAGAGAGTCCGCAACGAAACGAATCTGTCTATCTCCGCTTTTCTGGCCTTTCCAGTCTACTTCGAAGACAGACTAATTAACGTGGTCGCGTTTGGGTTGATTGATGGGCACGGCGCAGCCGAGATCTGGACACGCGACGATCGTGACGAACTTTCGATCAGCGGTTCTTTCTATCGTGGTTTGGACACATTCGAATTCATCAGCCAGCACGTGAAATTCCCCAAAGGCGCGGGACTGCCGGGCGTCTGTTGGAAGTCGGGCGTGCCTAAGATGCTCAACGACCCAGGCGGAAATCCAAATTTCATTCGCTCGTTTGATCGTGATCCGGCCGAACTGATGTCCGTCATCGGGCTTCCAATCAGCCGCACTTACGGTTACCCGGCGTCGATCCTTTTGCTCATGTCTTCCAAGGCCAACCCGCTGTCGAATTACTCGGCGATTGTCAAAGTCGATGCCGACGAACCCAGTGAAGAAGAACCGCTGCCAGAAATGAGCGTCACGGCCATCGTGTGCAGTTCAGACGGTGATGATTCAATCGCGTGGCAGCAGTCAGCGATTAACAGGGTCGCCAGTTGCGGCCGTTGCAGTATTTTGACTGGCGATGCTATTGGAGGCGGCTATCACGCCGGACTGGCCATCCCCTTCAGCAAAAAGGGCCGAACTGATCGCGTGATGCTGCTGGCGTTTTAACGGAGTGGCCGACCCATTGGGCTCTTTGAACTTAAGCACTCAATCGTCATTCACCGTTTTGTCGGCCTTCTTGTTTGCGCTCAAATCCAAGTGGTAGATCGAAAGCACCGTGGGGATATCGCCAATAATTGCGTATTGAATTAGCAGGGAATATATTTTCGTTTTCACTACCCGAATGTCGCCCTCAACCGCTGCCTACATCTCCGAGGAATGTTTCAACCAAGCCCAAAGTTCTAGCGCGATCGTCACGAACTTTCTTTGCGGTTGAATGGGAGATAGATTCGTATGCTTGATAGATGTCATCGAGGTCACCCGGAACATTCTTCCGATACCTAATTTTTTCTCTTATTCCGTAGATTCTCAACCTGCTCCCACAATTGTGTTGTGTAGTAAGAGTTAATTCAGGTTCTTCCCTCACCAGTTCAGCTCGACGTCTGGTTTCTTGAAGCTGCTCACGCGTGAGCAGTTGCCCCTTTGATGACAGCGAACTGTAGATGCACTCGGCGATTTCGAGCTGTCGCTCGGGAGGTAATCGCCCAATGTCATTTTAAACAGATTCTGTCCTGATGAAATTTTAACCAATGCAGGATTGTTTCTCGAGAAAATCAAAGTTTCTGTCAATCTATGCTCAGCAAGAATAAGCGGGATAACGAATCGCAGTCAGTTTTAAGTAAGTGCTACTGCCCTTCGACTCCGCCGTAGGACTCGAGGCTAAGAGATTCGTTTAACGACTAGTGCTTTGTGACACTTCAATTTTCGGATTAGCCGTTTTGGCGATAGCCACGGTTGAACAGGCAATAACCGA
>ENA-ORXT01001814-ORXT01001814.1-marine-metagenome-genome-assembly--contig:-NODE-1814-length-27366-cov-5.906556_pt1 | contig 27366 bp, 19 predicted proteins | sample MGYA00237868_ERZ511482 | MGnify/ENA metagenome assembly ERZ511482
CTCCCTCGCCCCCGCCTCCGCCTCCCTCGCCCCCGCATGAGCGCCCCCCATGACCTTCTCCCCCGTCGAGACCATCAACCCCGATGCGCCCCCGGGCCTGCTGATCATCGTGGACCATGCGTCGAACGCGCTGCCCCCGGGCTACGGCACTCTCGGCCTCGACCCGGCGCAGTTCGAGCGGCACATCGCCTATGACATCGGCACGGCGGGGCTGGCGCGGGCGCTGTCCGACCGGCTGAACGCCACCGCGCTGCTCTCGGGTTTCTCGCGCCTGCTGATCGACCCGAATCGGGGCGAGGACGACCCCACGCTGGTGATGAAGATTTCCGACGGCGCGATCGTCCCCGGCAATCGCGCGGTGGGCGAGGCGGAGACGGAAATCCGCCTGGACCGGTGCTACCGCCCCTATACCGCCGCCATCGAGGACCGGATCGCCCGCGCGCCCCGCACCGCCGTCCTGTCGCTGCACAGCTTCACCCCGCAATTGCAGGGCCGCCCCCCGCGCCCGTGGCATGCGGGGGTGCTGTGGGGGTCCGACGAGGCCAGCGCGCGGCGCATGGTCGACCTGCTGCGCGCGGACCCGGCGCTGTGCATCGGCGAGAACGAACCGTATCTGGGCGGCAACGAGGGCGAGACGCTCGACCGCCTCGTGTTTCCGCGCGGCCTGCCGAACCTGCTGCTCGAAATCCGCAACGACCTGATCGCGGACCCGGCGGGCCAGATCGAATGGGCCGACCGCCTCGCGCCCCTGATTCGCAAGGCTTTTGCCTGAATCCGGACAAAAAAAGACCGCCTCACAGGGATGAGGCGGTCAGTCGGGGAGGAGATGGGCAGGAGCGGGTTGCGCCCCTAAAGCCATTGAAATGTGCCACGCAAACGTTAACGAATTGCGCCCCTTGCGTGAAATATACGCGGGACCCCATATACCGGGGGAAACCGCCGCTACGGAACGGCCCGGTCCCTTGCCCTGCACGGGGTTCGTCGCGTCGGGCGGATGCCGGAAAACCAAATCGCAGGGTCTGTCCCCTATCCTGCACGTGTCCGAGCCGGGCCGTCCGGTCCCCTCGCGGAAAGGAATCCACACCATGCGCCTGCCTCTCCTGTGCGCCCTCGTGACCGCCGCCGCGCTGACGGCCCTCGCGCCGCTATCCGCCCCCGCCGCGCAGACCGCCGCCGCGCCGGTCGCCGATATCCGCGCGAACGATGCCGAGTACCGGCGGATGCAGCGCCTCTTCGGCGACGTGCGCGCGGTGCTGGAGGATGCGGCCGAGGCCCGGGGCGATATCGCGGACGAGGACAGCCTGACCGCCCTGTTCACCCGCCGGGTCGGCCTGGATGCCGAAAGCCGGACCCGACGCCTGCTGGGCGATGCCTTCGACGTGGTGGCCGACGCCCCCGTCACCGCCATCCAGAGCGAGATCGGACAGCGCCGCCGCACCATCGACGCCCTGCGCGCCGAAATCGCCCGCCTGCGCGAGGATCGCATCTCCGCGCCCGAGGATGCCGGCCTGTCCGGCACCTTCCGGCTGGCCAGGGACCGCGAGACGATCGACGCCGAGATCGACGAGGCCACCGCCCGGATCGCCGGGAACGAGATGGCGATCCGCACCGCGAAGACCCGCTTTCGCGACGCGATGGCCGCCGCCGGCACCCCCGTCAGCGACGAGGAAGCGGACCTGCTGCTCGACAGCGTGACGGGGCAGGACGTGATCCGCATCGCCGCCGCCTACACCGCCGCGCGGGGGGTCAGCAGCCAGTTGCTCGCCCTGCTGGACGAGACCGACGAGGATCTGGGGACCGCCAAACGCTACTACGCCATGCACACCGCCCTGCTCGCCGTGCTCGTCCACGCGCAGACGACGTTCATCGAGAAGATCGACGGCGACTACCTGCCCCGGCTCGACGCCATCACCCGCGACGTGCACGCGACCCGCAAGGAAACCGAGCGCCTGCTGCGCCAGCCCGGCACCGCCCGCCAGCGCGAGGCGCTGGACGCGAACATCCAGTCGCAATCCATCGCCTTCGAGGCCGCCGAATTCTACCGCCGGCACCTGCGCGACCAGCGCGCCGAGATCGCGGGCGCCCGCAAGGACGCGGTCCGCGAACTGCGCATTGCCGACAACACTTTGCGCACCGTCGATGCCAGTTTCCAGCTGCGCAGCATGATGGAAAGCGCGACGATGTCCTTCGAGGCATTGCAGAACCTGCAAAGCCCCGGCATCGAACGCATCTTCCGCAACGATCAGCTCCGCCGCGAATTCCGCGAATTGAGCGATCGTCTGGGTGCGGGGTCGTAGGGGGGATCGAATGATCGACACCCTGCCCCGGGCAGCGACCCGGGGCCTCGCAGGGTAACGCACTGACCGTCGAGGTCCCGGTGCCCCGTGCAGCGGTCTGCGCCCGAAACAGGAAAGTCCGGGTTCGAATTCTCACCGCCCTGTCGACCCGAACCCCGCATCGCCCCGCCCCCCTTCCGGCAGCGCCCCTTCCCGGAACCGCACCATCGCCACCTCTGCGACCACCAGTTGCGCGATCCGGTCGCCCCGGGCGACGGTGAACGCCTCCGCCCCGTGATTGATCAGGATCACCCCGATCTCGCCCCGGTAATCCGCATCGATGGTCCCCGGCGCGTTCAGCACCGTCACCCCGAATTCCAGCGCCAGTCCGGAGCGGGGCCGCACCTGCGCCTCGTATCCCTCGGGCAGGGCGATGGCGAAGCCGGTGGGGACCAGCGCCCGCGCGCCCGGTGCCAGCACCGCCGTCGCCGCCGCCGACAGATCCACCCCCGCCGCCCCGGCACTCGCGCGGGCGGGCAGGGGCAGGCCCGCGCCCCGGGGCAGGCGGTGCAGGATCACCGCCGTCACGACAGGGCCGTGGCGATCCGCTCCGCCAGCTTCGCCGCGACCGCATCCTTCCCCATCTTCGGCCAGTCCTCGGACCCCTGCGCATCGATCAGCGTCACGCGGTTGTCGTCGCCGCCGAAGACGCCCTGCGACACGTCGTTGGCCACGATCCAGTCGCAGCCCTTGCGCGTGCGTTTCGCCCCGGCATAGGCCAGCACGTCCTGCGTCTCCGCCGCGAAGCCCACGACCAGCCGGGGCCGCTCGCCGCCGGGCAGGGCCGAGACCGTCGCCAGGATGTCCGGGTTCTCGACCAGCGTCAGGGTCCGCCCGGCCCCGTCCGCCTTCTTCAGCTTCTGGTCCGCCGCATCGATAACGCGGTAATCGGCCACCGCCGCCGCGCAGACCACCGCATCGGCGGGCAGGGCGGCCAGCGTCGCCGTCAGCATCTCGCGCGCCGTCCCGACCCCCCGCGTCTCGACCCCCGGCGGCGGGTCCAGCCGTACCGGTCCCGACACCAGCACCACCTCGGCCCCCCGCGCGGCCAGTGCCGCCGCGATCGCCTGCCCCTGCTTGCCGGAGGAGCGGTTGGCGATGTAGCGCACCGGGTCGATGGGTTCGTGCGTCGGGCCGGAGGTCACGACGATGCGCCGCCCCGCCAGATCGCGCGGCGTATCCGCCAGCCGCGCGCGAATCGCGGCCATGATCGTCTCCGGCTCGGCCATCCGCCCCGGCCCGTATTCGCCGCAGGCCATGTCCCCCGAATCCGGCCCGACCACCGCCACGCCCCGGGTACGCAGGGTGGCGAGGTTGGCCTGCGTCGCCGCGTGTTCCCACATCCGCACATTCATGGCGGGGGCGATCAGCACGTCCTTGTCGGTCGCCAGCAGCAGGGTCGTCGCCAGATCGTCCGCCATCCCCGCCGCCATCCTGGCCATCAGGTCGGCGGTCGCCGGGGCCGCGACCACCAGATCGGCGGCGCGGGAGAGCTGGATATGCCCCATCTCCGCCTCGTCCGTCAGGTCGAACAGGTCAGTGAAGACCTTCTCGCCCGACAGCGCGCCGACGGAGAGCGGCGTCACGAACTGCGCCCCGCCCCGCGTCAGCACGACCCGCACCCCGATCCCGGCGGTCTTCAGCAGGCGGATCAGCAGCAGGCTCTTGTACGCCGCCACCCCGCCGCCGATGATGAGGAGAACCGATCGTCCCGTAGCCATAGCGCGCCCCCGATGGATGCCGGACCCTATACGCTCGCGCGCGGGCCGTTCAAGGCCGATCCGGCTTTACCCGATCCAGAGGATTGCCGGATACCCTGCCAGATCGGCTGCCGGTGGCAGAGGTCTTGCTTGACAGGCGCGCTACAGCGAGGGGGAGAGCCATCATGACACGACGCGCCGACGATGCCGCCCCGGCGGCGGCCTGCACCGTGTCGGTCGCCGATCCCGCGATGCTGGACGCCCGCATTCTGGCGGATTGGGACAGCCTGTCCCGCGAGGCCGAACACCCCAATCCCTTCTTCGCGCCGTGGTTCCTGCGCCCCGCGATCCGGTGGCTCGACCCGGAGGGGGCCGTGCGGCTGCTGCTGATCCATGGCGGCGACGGGGCGCTGATCGGGCTGATGCCGGTCGTGCCGGGGGCGACCTATGCGGGCCTGCCGGTCAGGAACCAGTCGATCTGGAAGAACAACCACCTCTATGTCGGCACGCCGCTGATTCGATCCGGCACGGCGATGTGTGCCATGGCGGCACTGCTCGACTGGATCGGCACCGGCCCGCACGGGGACAGCTTTCTGCGCCTGACGCAGTTCCCCGCCGAGGGACCGGTCTTCCGCGCCCTGACCACGCTGTGTGCCGGTCGGGGGCGCGAGACCTTCATCCGCAGGCGCCAACTCCATGCCGTCCTGCACCGGGGGCACGACTTCGACACGCTGTTCGATGCCGCCCATTCCACCAGGCAGCGCGCCGAACTGCGCCGCCGGTTTCGCCGGTTCGACGAGGGCGGCGCGGTCAGGGTGGACGAGACGACCCTGTCGCCCGCCGCCGCGCTCCCCCTGGCCGAAGCGTTCATGCGGCTGGAAAACGACGGCTGGAAAGGGGCGTCGGAGACCGGATTCGCCCTCGCCAAGTCGCAGGCGGAAGCGGCATTCTTCCGCGATGTCCTGCGCCGGGGGGCGGCGCAGGGGCGCATCCTCTCGACGGTCGTCGCCCGCGACGGCGCGCCGGTGGCCATCAGCATCGCCCTGCGCGGGGGCGACCGGTCGTTCGGGTTCAAGACCGCATTCGACCGGGCGCACGCGAAATCCTCGCCCGGCGTCCGGGTCTTCCACGAAACCACCCGGCGCATGCTGGCCGATCCCGGCTGTGCGCTCTACGATTCCTGCGCCATGCCCGACCATCCGCTGGTGGACAGGCTGTGGCCCGACCGCGCGGAGACGGTCGAGATCGACATTCCGGCGGCGGGCCGCACCCCTGCGCGCGTGCTGCGCCTCGCGACCCGCATGGCGACCACGAAGAAGCGGATTGCCCGGGCGTGGGGCGAGGCCGAATCCGCCGGACCCCGGCCCGGGGGCGCGCGACCCGCTCCCGTCACCCCAGCGCCGTGGCCGTCGAGGCGAGGATCGCGGGCATGAAACCGGCTTCCTTCTCGCGCAGCGCCGTCTTCGCCCCCTCGATGTAATCGCGGGTCAGGGGCGCATCGGCCCGGTCGCGGGCCAGTTGCATCTGGAACACGTTGCTGGCCCCGTACCGGAACGCCCCTTCGCAGGCGGCGAGGTAGAATTCCCACATCCGCCCGAACCTCTCGTCGTACATCCCCTCGATCGCCGCGCGGTCCGCCTCGAACCGCTTGCGCCATTCCCGCAGCGTCCCGGCGTAATGCATCCGCCAGATCTCGCAATCGGTCAGCCACAGCCCCGACTTCTCCAGCGAGGCCGCCGCTTCGGACAGCGACGGCGCATACCCGCCGGGAAAGATGTACTTGCGCAGGAACGGCGAGGTGACGCCCGGCGGGGCCTTGGACGAGATCGAATGGATCAGCGCCACGCCCCCGGGGGCCAGAAAATCGCGCACCTTCAGGTAGTAGGCGGTCAGTTGCGTGATCCCCACATGCTCCAGCATCCCGACGCTGACGACCCGGTCGAAGGTTCCGGACACGTCGCGGTAATCCTGCAACCGGAAATCCACGCGATCCGCCACGTTCAGGGCGTCGGCCCGGGCCTTTGCAACGACCAGTTGTTCCTCGGACAGGGTGACGCCGGTGACATGCACGTCCTCGGCATGGGCCAGATACAGCGCCATGCCGCCCCAGCCGCATCCGATATCCAGCACCTTCTGCCCCGGCTCCAGGCACAACTTCGCGGCGATGTGGCGCTTCTTGGCCGTCTGTGCCTCGTTAAGAGTCTCATTACCGGACTCATAATAAGCACACGAGTATTGCAGGTCGTCGCACAGGAACCGCCGGTACAGGTCGTTTCCCAGATCGTAGTGGCGGCGCACATTGTCCCGCGAGCGCGCGACCGGGTTGTTCTGGGCCGACCGGCGCACCGCCCGCGCCAGCCCGCGCCAGAAGATCTGGCCGGGCGTCAGGTCGAAACGACGCTTGTTGACGAAGAACAGTTCCAGCAGCTCCCACGCCCCCGTGCCGTGCTCCGCAGGGCTGTCGACCGTCAGCGTCCCGTCCATGAACGCCTCCGCCGCCCGCAACTCCGGATTGCTGAAGATCTTCCAGTCCAGCGCCGGATCGTGCACCCGCAGCGTGACATGCGGGCCGGGTTCCGCGCCCCCCGCCCCGTGGGTCTCGCCGTCCGGCCCGATCAGGGTCAGCGTCCCCTTGCGGATCGTCCTGCGGAAGAGTCCGGGAAGGTGCCTCACGCCTGCCCTCCCCCCGCCCGGATCACCCAGATCCCGCTGGCGCGCAGCACATGGCGGGTATCGGCATACAGATCCCCCTGCATGAACAGGAACTCGCGGGCCTTGCGCACCACCGTCGCCTGCCCGTGCAGCATCTGTCCGTTCTTGCCCGGGGCGATGAAGTCGCATTCGAAATCGATGGTCGCGACCGGTTTCTGCCCGGCGGCGGTATAGGCGCTGGTCCCCATCCCGGTATCCACGACACTCATCATCAGGCCGCCATGGGCGACCCCGGTGGAGTTCATGTGCCGGTCTTCCAGGTGCAGGGCGAAGTGATACTCGTCCTGGCCGACCTGCGCGAACATCACCGGCCCGATATGGTCGTTGAACCCGCCACCCGTTACCGGACGCCAGGGGAGGGTAGGGTCGTATTTCATGCACTCGTTCCACTGCTGGTTACGGGACCAGTATGGAATGCGGGCGTGCCGGGTGTCCAGTGACGGAAGATCGGCGCGATACGGGAGTATCGTTTCATTTCGATACAGCAGACACGAGAATCGTACCATATCGGGATGATTCGAAAGACGTCCGCCGATCCACTACGCCCGGCCCCCCCTACCCCGGCAGCCTCCAGCCGGGGATGCGGAAGGATGCCTCTGCCCCGGTTCCGCGCCCGGGGCAGGGCGATTCCCGCCTACCCGTAGATCGGGAAGCGGCGGCACATCGCGATGGCCCGTTCCCTGACCTTCGCCTCGATCTCGCCGTTGCCCTCCGCCCCGTTCGCGGCGAGGCCGTCGACCACCTCGTTGATCATCGTCCCGATTTCCCGGAACTCCTCCTCGCCGAAACCGCGCGTGGTCCCCGCCGGCGTCCCGAGGCGCACGCCGGACGTGACCATCGCCTTCTCGGGATCGAACGGCACGCCGTTCTTGTTGCAGGTGATATGCGCGCGCCCGAGTGCCGCTTCGGTGTCGTTCCCCTTCACGCCCTTGGGCCGCAGATCGACCAGCAGCACATGCGTATCCGTCCCCCCCGTCACCAGCGCGAGACCGCCCTGCATGAGGGAATCCGCGAGCGCCCTGGCGTTCTTGATAACCTGACCCGTATATTCCGCGAATTCCGGGCGCAGCGCCTCGCCGAAGGCCACGGCCTTTGCGGCGATCACGTGCATCAGGGGTCCGCCCTGCAGGCCCGGGAAGACGGCGGAGTTGAACTTCTTCCCCAGCGCCTCGTCGTTCGTCAGGATCATGCCGCCGCGCGGGCCGCGCAGGGTCTTGTGGGTCGTCGTCGTCGCGACGTGGCAGTATTCCATCGGGTTCGGGTGGTGACCGCCCGCGACCAGACCCGAGAAATGCGCCATGTCCACATGCAGGATCGCGCCGACCGAATCGGCGATCTCCCTGAACTTCTTCGTATCGATCTGGCGGGGTACCGCCGAGCCGCCCGCGATGATCATGGCGGGTTTGTGGTCCTCCGCCAGTTTCGCGACTGCGTCGTAGTCGATCCGGTTCGTATCCTCGGTCACGCCGTACTGGATCGCGTTGAACCACTTTCCCGACAGGTTGGGACGCGCGCCGTGGGTCAGGTGTCCGCCCGAGGCCAGATCCATCCCCAGGATCGTGTCGCCCGGCCTGATCGTCGCCAGCATCACCGCCTGATTCGCCTGCGCCCCCGAATGCGGCTGGACGTTCGCGTAGCTGCATCCGAACAGTTCGCAGGCCCGCTCGATGGCCAGCGCCTCGGCGGTATCCACGTGCTCGCAGCCGCCGTAGTAGCGTTTGCCGGGATACCCTTCGGCATACTTGTTGGTCATGACCGAACCCTGGGCCTGCATCACCGCGCGCGACACGATGTTCTCGGAGGCGATCAGCTCGATCTCCTCCTGCTGGCGGGTCAGTTCGCGGTCGATCGCGTCCTGGATTGCGCTGTCGCGCTGGGCGAGATCCTGCTGGAAGAAGGAATCGGCGGAGAGGGGCGCATCGGGCATGGGTCGGGCCTTTCTGGAATGAATCGTGGTGCAGGGTGCCGGTATGGACCGTATGGCGGGTTACCGAAAGAGCGGGCGACGGGTGGACACAACTTAGATCATCTCTACTCTCGGGTCCAATCGCTCTCAAATAGCGAATCACTTTGAGCCCGACATGTGTAAAATTTGTCCTGACCGTGTACAATCTTCACGGAACACTCGGCAAATGAGGCGGGAATGATTGTGCCAAAACGGAACATACGTCCGGTGTACATGTTAATCGTCATGGCCGGGTCCGAGGGGCGGAGCGCCCATTTTCCGCCCCATTTGCAAGGGTTTCTGGGTTTTGTCCGTTCCTCGTACGCCCTTCACGTCAGAGGTTATCGTTGAATTAAGGACACAGTTTCGCACGGTTAACCCTTGTTGTTCCTTTTTTGAATGATTTGGAAAGAGCCGTGTGCTACTTATTGCGAGCCAGCAGTAACGTGTCACGATCGTGGCAGGTTGCAATGGTCGCGCGTCACGGGTGGTTTCGGTTCGCTAGAACAGTAGCGAGCGAACTGGAACGAGAATTGCAACTGGAAGGTCCGGAGGCTCGCGCCCCCGCACACTATCCATGTGCAGCCTGGTGGCGTGAGACGAAAATGGAGTGGAGATGAGCAATGAAGCGTAAGAATTTCTTGTTGGCGAGCAGCGGCCTTGTGCTGGGTGCGGTGGCCTTCATGAACAGTGCAGGCAGTGCAGGAGCCCAGACCGAGGTGCTCCCGCCCAATGCAGAACCAGGCAAGTGCTACGCTCGCGTAGTGATCCCGGCCCAGTATCGGACCGTAACCCAACGCATCGTCGACCGAGCCGCTGGTGAGCGGATCGAGGTCATTCCGGCCCAGTACCGGAACGTGACCGAAACGGTCGTGGTCGAAGAGCCTTCCGAGCGTCTGGAAGTCGTTCCCGCAACCTATCGCACCGTCACCGAGACGGTCGAGGCGCAGGAGCCTTCCGAAAGCCTCGTCATCGTTTCCGGTGGTGGTGGCGGCGGCGGCGGTGCCATCGTCAACGCGGCAACCGGCGCAGCGATTTCCGGCGCTGCCGGCATCAATGCCCAGGGCTTCGCGATCGATGCCTCCGGCAACGTGATCACCGGCGCGAACGGCGCTGGCATCATCGCCCGCGCATCCGGCGGTGCCGGTGGTGGTACGTCCGGCAATTCGGGCGGTGCGTCCTTCCGCAGCGTCTCGCAGACGGTCGTGGTCGAGGAGCCTTCCGAGTCGCTCCAGGTCGTTCCGGCGACGTTCCGCACCGTCGCCCAGACGGTCGTGGTCGAAGAGACTTCCGAGTCGCTCCAGGTCGTTCCCGCAACCTTCCGCTCCGTCGCCCAGACGGTCGTGGTCGAGGAGCCTTCCGAGTCGCTCCAGGTCGTTCCGGCCAAGTACGCGACCCGTTCGCAGACCGTCGTCGTCGAAGAGCCTTCCGAATCGCTGCAGGTCGTCCCTGCGACGTTCCGTTCGGTCTCCCAGACCGTCGTGGTCGAAGAGCCTGCGCAGTCCCTGCGCGTGGTTCCCGCGACCTTCCGCACCGTCGACCAGACGGTCGTGGTCGAAGAGGCTTCCGAGTCGCTTCAGGTCGTTCCCGCAACCTTCCGCACGGTTTCGCAGACGGTTGTCGTCGAGGAGCCTTCCGAGTCGCTCCAGGTCGTTCCCGCGACCTTCAAGTCGGTCGCTCAGCAGGTCGTCGTCGAGGAGGCTTCCGAGTCGCTTCAGGTCGTCCCTGCGACGTTCCGTTCGGTCTCCCAGACCGTCGTGGTCGAAGAGCCTTCCCAGAGCCTCCAGGTCGTCCCTGCGACGTTCCGCACCGTAGCCGAAACCATCACGGTTCGCCCGGCCTACGAGCAGATCCAGGTCGTTCCGGCTACCTTCAAGACCGTCTCGCAGACCATCGAGGCAGAGCCTTCCTACGAAAGCCTGCAGGTCGTTCCGGCCACCTACAAGACGGTTCAGGAAACGGTCGTCGTGCAGCCTGCCTACCAGCGGCTGGAAGTCGTCCCCGCAACCTACCGTACGGTTTCCGAGACCGTTCAGTCCGAAGCGCCTTACCAGCAGCTTCGCGTCGTTCCGGCCACCTACAAGACGGTCCAGGAAACGGTCGTCGTGCAGCCTGCCTCGCAGCAGCTTCGCGTCGTTCCCGCGACCTACAAGACGGTTTCCGAAACGATCGTCGTCCAGGAAGCGTCCGAGCAGTTGCAGGTCGTTCCCGCAACCTACCGCACGGTTCAGGAATCGGTCGTGACCGAGCCTGCCTACCAGCAGCTCCGCGTCGTTCCCGCGACCTACAAGACCGTCAGCGAGACCGTCGTCACGCAGGAAGCCGGTGAGCGCCTCGAAGTCGTTCCGGCCACCTACAAGACGGTTCAGGAAACGGTCGTCGTGCAGCCTGCCTCGCAGCGCCTCGAAGTCGTTCCCGCGACCTACCGCACGGTCCAGGAAACGGTCGTCGTGCAGCCTGCCTCGCAGCGTCTGCAGGTCGTTCCGGCCACCTACAAGACGGTTTCCGAAACGATCGTCATCCAGCCCGCTTCCGAGCGTCTGGAAGTCGTTCCCGCCACCTACCGCTCCGTCCAGATCTCCGTTCCCGGAGACGAGGCTGCTGAGCGTCTGGTCGTCGTTCCGGCCACCTACAAGACGGTTTCCGAGACGATCGTCGTCCAGGAAGCATCCGAGCAGCTCAGCGCCTCCGAGACCACCTACCGTACGGTCACCGAGCGCGTCAAAGTGCGCGATGCCTACACCACGTGGAAGCGCGGCAAGAACCCGATCGCCATCATCGACTCGGTCAGCGGCAGCGCGACCCCGGTCGGCGGCATCTCGGTCGTGACCGAAAGCGGTCAGGTCATCCCGGGTGCGGTTTCGGTCGATGCCAACGGCTTCGCCGTCAACGCTTCGGGCCAGGTCATCACGGGCGAGAGCCTCGGTGGCGGTGTTTCGGCAGGCGGTAGCGCAGTCCGCGCCTCCCGTTCGGCCAGCGGCGCGATCGTCGACGGTTCGGGCAACATCATCCCGGGCGCAGTCGGCGTCAACGCTTCCGGCTTCGCGATCAGCGCAGGCGGTGCGGTCATCACCTTCGGTGGCGGCGCAGGCGGCGGTGCATACGGTTCCGGCCCGATCCGCGCACGGATCGTTGCGGGCGGTGCTGGCGGCGGCTTCGGCGGTCAGATCAGCGGTGCCTCGATCAAGCAGACCAAACAGCTGAACACCGGCGAAATCCTGTGTCTGGTTGCGGTTCCTGCCCAGTACGAAACGGTGACCCGCCAGGTCGTCGACGGTGCAGCCGAAGTCCGCCGCACGGTCACGCCAGCGCAGACCCGCACGATCACGCGCCGCGTCATCGACACGCCTGCCACGGTTCGCCGTGTCGGCGGTACCACCACGGGCGGTTCGGTCGTCGACATCAACGGCTCCATCATCCCCGGTGCAGTCGGTGTGAACGGTAACGGCTTCGCAGTCGATGCGAACGGCAACGTCATCCCCGCCAACGTGGCCGGTTATACCGGTTCCGCAGGTGTTGGTGCCGGTGGCGGAGGCTTCGCTGCAAGCGGCCCGATCCGCGGTACACGTCGTGCCGACGGTGCGATCGTCGACGGTGCAGGCAATGTCATCGCCGGTGCAATCGGCGTCGATGCCGGTGGCTTCGCCATCAACGCTTCCGGTCAGCGTCTCGCTGCTGCGGGCGGTGGTGCCGGTGCAGGCAACGGCGGTGGTATCCGCGCTCGTGTGACCGGTGGTACCGGTGGTGCCCGCACCGTCACGAAGCGTGTCGTCGCAACCCCGGCCACGGTTCGCCGCGTCGCTGTCCCCGGACAGACCCGCACGATCCAGCGCCGTGTGATCGACAGACCTGCCTCGACCCAGGCCGTCGCGGTCCCTGCTCAGACCCGCACGATCCAGCGTCGCGTCATCGCTACGCCTGCCTCGACCCGCGCCGTTGCGGTTCCCGCGCAGACCCGTACGATCCAGCGCCGCGTGATCAACACGCCCGCCACGGTTCGCCGCGTTGCTGTCCCCGGACAGACCCGCACGATCCAGCGCCGTGTGATCAACACGCCTGCTTCGACCCAGGCCGTCGCGGTTCCTGCCAAGACCCGTACGATCCAGCGTCGCGTCATCGCTACGCCTGCCTCGACCCGCGCCGTTGCGGTTCCTGCGCAGACCCGTACGATCCAGCGCCGCGTGATCAACACGCCTGCTTCGACCCAGGCTGTCGCGGTTCCTGCGCAGACCCGTACGATCCAGCGTCGCGTGATCAACACGCCTGCTTCGACCCAGGCCGTCGCAGTCGCCGGTAAGACCCAGACGATCTCGCGTCGCGTCATCGCTACGCCTGCCTCGACCCGCGCCGTTGCGGTTCCCGCGCAGACCCGTACGATCCAGCGCCGTGTGATCAACACGCCTGCTTCGGTCCGCCGCGTCGCGGTTCCGGCCAAGATGCAGACCGTGTCGATCCAGGTCATCGACCGTCCGGCAACGACCCGTGCGGTTGCGGTTGCGGCCCAGACCCAGCAGGTCCAGCGTCGTGTGGTGGCAACACCTGCAACGACCCGCGCCGTGGCCATCCCCGGCAAGACCGCAACGATCACGCAGCGCGTGATTGATGCGCCTGCCTCGGTCCGCCGTGTTGCCATTCCCGGCAAGACTGCAACGATCACCAGCCGTGTGCTCGACACGCCTGCTTCGGTTCGCCGTGTTGCCGTCGCCGGCAAGACCGCGACGATCCAGACCCGTGTGATCGATGCGCCTGCTTCGGTTCGCCGCGTTGCCGTTCCCGGCAAGACCGCGACGGTCCAGATTCGTCAGGTCGCTACCCCTGCCGCGGCCCAGGCCGTTGCTGTCCCGGGTAAGACCGCGACGATCACGCAGCGTGTGATCGATACGCCCGCCTCGGTCCGCCGTGTTGCCGTTCCCGGCAAGACTGCAACGATCCAGACGCGCGTTGTCGCCGAACCTGCTTCGGTTCGCCGGATTGCCGTCGCGGGCAAGACCGCAACGATCACCACCCAGGTGGTTGATGCGCCTGCCTCGGTTCGCCGCGTTGCCGTTCCCGGCAAGACCGCGACGATCCAGACCCGTGTGATCGATGCGCCTGCTTCGGTTCGCCGTGTTGCCGTTCCCGGCAAGACTGCAACGATCCAGACCCGCGTGATCGACGGAATGCCTGAAGTCCGCCGGATCGTGATCCCGGGCAAGAGCCAGACGGTCTCCCGTCGGGTCATCGCAACCCCCGCAACGGTTCGCCGTGTGGCGGTTCCGGGCAAGACGGCAACGGTTCAGCGTCGCGTCATCGCAACGCCTGCTTCGGTCCGCCGCGTTGCCGTGGAGCCGACCTTCCGCACGATCAACCGTCGTGAGCAGGTCAGCGACGAGCAGCTGCAGTGGCGTGAAATCCTCTGCGAGACCAATGCGTCTCCCGAGGTTATCCGTCGCCTCCAGCAGGCTCTGCGCGAGCGTGGATACTACCAGGGTGCGATCGATGGTTCCTACAGCGCCACGACGACGGCAGCGGTCACCCGCTACCAGCGTTCGGCGGGTGAAGGCACCGGCGGTCTGACCATGAACACGCTGCAGTCGCTCGGAATCGAGTTCCGCTAAGCCAAGGCACGCTCAACGCTCATCGAGCACGCCGCAGCCCCCCGCCAGAAATGGCGGGGGGCTTTTTCATGACAGTCCCGATTGCGCCTCGCCGCCCCGTGCCGGCCGCCCCATACCGTCGAGTACCCCATGCGTTTCCGCAGAATTGCCTTCGTCGCCAGCGATACCGATATGGCCCGCCGGGCCGCCGACGACCTGCGCGTGCGCTACGGCAAGGTCGATCCGGCCCGGGCCGATGTGATCGTCGCCCTCGGCGGCGACGGCTTCATGCTCGAAACCCTCCACGCCGTCATGCAGCGCGATATTCCCGTCTACGGCATGAATCGCGGCTCGGTCGGTTTCCTGATGAACGAATACGGCACCAAGGCGCTGGAGCATCGCCTCGACCGCAGTGTCGAATCCTGCATCCACCCCCTGCGCATGCGGGCCACGGACAAGCACGGCATCCGGCACGAAGCCCTGGCCATCAACGAAGTGTCCCTGCTGCGCGAGACGCGCCAGGCCGCGAAGATCTCGATCCTGGTCGACGGGTCCGTCCGGATGCCGGAGCTGATCTGCGACGGCGTGCTCGTGGCGACCCCGGCGGGCAGCACCGCCTACAACCTGTCGGCCCACGGCCCGATCCTGCCCATCGATGCGGAACTGCTCGCGGTCACGCCGATCTCCGCCTTTCGCCCCCGGCGCTGGCGCGGCGCACTGCTGCCGATGCAGGCCGTCATCCGGTTCGAGGTGCTCGAACCCGTCAAGCGCCCCGTCAGCGCGGTGGCCGATGCCTTCGAGGTGCGCGATGTCGACTGGGTCGAGGCCCGTGTCGCCCGCGACGTCAACCTGCGCCTGCTGTTCGATCCCGGCCACAGCCTCGACGAACGCATCCTGCGCGAACAGTTCCAGAGCTGAGGCCAGAGGGATGGCGGACGGCCGAAGGGATGGCGGACGGGAAGGCGGATGGCGGACGGGAAGGGGGAAATCGGGCGCAAACCGGTCGAACCCGACCGGATCGCGCGGTCGGCACTTGCGAAAACCGTCCATCGCCTCCATGCTCGCGCGCGACATCCAGAGGGAGCGCATCCTTGAGCGATCCGACGCACGACACCTTTCGCCAGATGATGCTGGAGGCCCGCATCGCTGCGGCGGCCCGCCCCCACGAATCGCTCGGCGATCTGGATGACAGGATCGAGCGTGCCGATGCGCGCTGGGACGAGGATGCCCTGCGCGAGGCGGTCGCCATCGTTCTGGCCGACGCCCTGCGCGAGGCGGGGCGGTCGGATCGCGAGGCGCTGATCCGCGCCATCGCCCCCAATATCCTCGCCACCATCCGCAACGAGATCGGCACGGCCCACCCCGAGATCATCGAGGCGCTGTCCCCCCGCATGGGCGAGTTGATCCGCGCGGCGGTGGCCAAGGCGGTCGAGGGTCTGCAACGGCAGATCGACGACGCGATGCCGATCGACCTGTGGATCGCCTCCGTCCGCGCCGCCCTGACCGGTACCCCCTCGACAGGCTGGGTGCTGCGGGACGAAACCGGCTTCCGCGTGATCGAGGCCTTCCTGATCGAGCGCGGCTCCGGGCTGATCCTGGCCCAGGACCGCCCGGACGAGGGGGCCGGGAACGCGGCGGCGCTGGACGACGACCTGCTCGGCGGCATGATCGCCGCGCTCGATTCCTTTGCGCATGATGCGTTCGGCGGCAGCGGGATAGACGAGTTGCGGCAGCTTACGCTGTCCGCCGGAACCATCTATCTGCGCGCCAGCCCGACCAAGATCCTGGCACTGCGCTGCACCGGCGTCGCCTCGCCCGGGACCGAGGACAAGATCGACCTGCTGCTCGACACGGTGATTCGCCGGCTTCTGGAGCAGGGCGACGGTGCCGCCCCCGGCAGGTTGCTGGCGGTCGAGATGGACGAGCCGCCGCAGGAGAGTTCCAGCGCGGCGGCCCTGCTGGGCAAGGCGGCGCTCGCGGCCTGCGCCGTGGCCCTCGCCCTGTGGTCGCATTTCGCGCTGGAGGGGGCGAACCGCACCCGCTGGACCGAGGCCGCGCTCGCGACTGCCCGCGACGATCCGGCCATGACCGGGTATCCGGTGGCGGCCCGGCACGGGGAGGGCGGCACGCTGACCCTGACCGGTCTCGTCCCGGATGACGAGACCCTCGCCGGTATCCGTGCGCGCCTCGCCCGGCATCCCTTTCCCCTCGACATCGCGCTCGCCATGCCCGTGGCCGGAAGGCGGCTGGACCCATGAAGACATACAAGATCGTGGTTCTCGGCGATTTCGGGGTCGGAAAGACCTCGCTGATCCGCCGCTACGTGCTCGACGAATTCTCGGAGGCGTACCGCGCGACCATCGGCGTGCATCTGTACAAGCACGGCGATACGCTGGCCGAGGCGATCCCGCATATTCCCGTCAGCCTCGTGGTCTGGGATATCGAGGGCGCGCCGCTGCCCAGCGACCAGACGCGCCGCTACATCGTCGGGGCGTCGGGGGCGATCGTGGTCGGCGACCTGACCCGCACCGACCCCTATTCGGCGATGTGGGAGGCGGCGGACATGTTCGAGGACGTGCTGCCCGGCCGCCCGATGTGCTTTGCCCTCAACAAGTCCGATGTCGCCACGGTCGAGCATCCGGAGGCGGTGAAGCGCATGCAGCGGCGATACGATTGCGCGGTGTTCGAGACCAGCGCCCTGACGGCGGACAGCGTGTCGCCGATGTTCCACACGCTGGCCCGCTCGATCCTGTCGCTGGGGTTGTGAGAACATGCCCATGACCCTCGATCCCCGCCTGCTGATCGACACGCTCGGCGTCATCGCGATCCGGCTGGACGACGCCCTGTGCATCGTCGAGATCTGGGGCGAGGACGACGCGCTCGCCCCCGGCGACGATATCCGCGAGACGATGCCCGTGCTGTACGGGCTGGAGGACGAACTGGCCGGGGCCGATGTCGACCTGACGATGCCGTTCATCCAGACGGGCCGCAACAACGACGAGCCGGTCTCCCTCAGCATCCGGCGCGATCCGGCGAGCGGGGCGCTGTGGCTGCTGCGCCGGGATGTCAGTGCGGAGAGCGAAATCCACCGGCAGCTCGTGCAGAACCACAATTCCCTGTCCCTCGCCCAGGCGCAACTGGTCAAGGCCCGGGACGAGGCGCAGGAGGCGGATCGCACCAAGACCGCCTTTCTCGCCAATGTCAGCCACGAACTGCGCACCCCGCTGCACGTCATCATCGGCGGCGCGTCGATCCTGTCGCGCACCGGGCCGAAGCGGGTCGAGGCGGACGAGGTGATCGAGTACGCGGCGGATATCCACGAAAGCGGCATCCTGCTGCTGCAACTGGTGGACGACCTGATCGACCTGTCGCGCTCCGAAACCGGCGACCTGACGCTGTACGAGGAGCCGTGCGACCTGTGCGCCATCGCGTCGGGGATCGTGTCGCTGTGCCGGGACCTGCCGGAGGCGCGGGGCAGCCGGGTCGAGGCGGTCCTGCCCGGGGAGGCGGTCGGCCTGACGGGGGATGCCCGGCGGATCAAGCAGGTGCTGCTGAACCTGATCTCCAACGCGCTGAAGGCGGTGGCCGGGCGCACGGAGGCGACCGTGACCGTGACGGTGGACCCCGCCGGCCCGCGCCTGATCGTCGCCGATAACGGCCCCGGCATGACGGAGGAGGATCTGGCCATCGCCCGCAAACCCTTCGGCCAGCCCCGGGCCGCCGTGCGGGCGAAGGGGGCGGGTCTGGGCCTGGCCATCGTGCACCGGCTGACCGATCTGCACGGCGGAACCCTCGTCATCGAGACCGCGCCTAACCGGGGGCTGAAGGCGATCGTCACGTTCGATCCGGCGCGGGCGCGGTCGGGGCGCGAGGGATACTAAAAAACCGGCTGCTATTCGTTCCAGTTGCACAATGTGTCTTACATCGCGAAACGCCACCCCCTATAGTCGCGCGCATGGATGGAAACCCCGCACCCGAACTGCTCGCCAACTGCCGTATCCTCCTGGTCGAGGATACTCCCGCGCTCGCGCGGACCTACAAGGGGTTCCTGCGCGGCGAGGCATTTGCCGTCGATCATGTCGAGACGGGCGGCGCGGCGAAGGAGGCGCTGAAGACCGGCGAGCACGATCTGGTGCTGCTCGACCTGCGCCTGCCCGACATTCCGGGCGAGGAGATCATGACCTGGATGCGCGAGACGGGCATGGATCTGCCTGTGATCGTCATCACGGCCCAGGGGTCGGTCGGCGTCGCGGTGGACGCGATGCGCGCCGGGGCCGTGGATTTCCTGATGAAGCCCTTCACCGAGGACCGGCTCGTCCATTCGATCCGCGCGCATCTGGACCAGAGCCGCTTCCTCAAGGCCGCCGCGCGCCCCGCCCCCGATGTCGCCGCCGGCAAACCGGCCCCCGCCCCGCCCAAGCCCGTCGAGGCGGAGGGCGGGCGCAGCTTCGCGGGGTTCATCGGTGATTCGGTGCCGATGCAGGCCGTCTACCGCCTGATCCGCAGCGCCTCCTCGTCCAATGCCACCGTCTTCATCACCGGCGAGAGCGGGACGGGCAAGGAAGTCTGCGCCACCGCGATCCACGAGACGAGCGCCCGGGCGAAGCACAAGCTGGTGCCCATCAACTGCGCCGCCATCCCCGGCGACCTGATGGAGAGCGAGATCTTCGGCCACGTGAAGGGCGCGTTCACCGGGGCCACCCACGACAAGATCGGAGCGGCGCAACTGGCCGATGGCGGCACGCTGTTCCTGGACGAAATATGCGAGATGTCGCCGCATCTGCAGACGAAACTGCTGCGCTTCATCCAGACCGGCACGTTCAATCCCGTGGGCAAGGCCGAGACGGTGACCGTCGATACCCGTTTCATCTGCGCCACGAACCGCGATCCGCTGGAGGAAGTGGCGGCGGGGCGCTTCCGCGAGGATCTGTACTACCGCCTGCACGTCATCCCCATCGCCATGCCGTCCCTGCGCGACCGGGGCGAGGATGTGGTGCGCATCGCCGAGGGGTTCCTGCGCGAATACGCCGTCGAGGAAGGCAAGGAACTGGACAGCTTCTCGCCCAGCGCCTGCGAGGTGCTGCTGGAATACGGCTGGCCCGGCAACGTGCGGCAGTTGCAGAACATCATCCGCCACGCCGTCGTGTTCGGCGAGGGGACCGAGGTTACGGCGGCCATGCTGCGCGCGCCCGTCGGCCATGCCGGCGCGGGGAAGACACCGGCAAAGGCCCCGGCGCAGGCCGCTGCGTCCACGGCGGGGCAGACCGCGCCCGTGGCCGCGCCCGATCCCGCCGATCTCAATGCCCTCGCGGCGGCGATTCGTCCGCTGGAGGATGTGGAGCGCGATGCGATCGAGGGGGCGGTTTCGCTGTGCGGGGGCGATGTGCGCAAGGCCGCCGTCTTCCTCGGCGTGTCCCCGGCCACGATCTATCGCAAGCAGAAGACGTGGCGCGAAGGCGCGCGTCAGGGTTGATGCCCCTTTCCCCCCGCCGGTGCCGGGGGGCCGATAAAATCGACTTTTTACGGCATAAAGGGGTCCGGGACGCCCTTTTACCGGATGCCCGCGCCGGGCAAGAACCCTTCGTTTAACTTTGAACCCTACGGTTACCGGCGGAGCGGGACCGCGTGTCCTGTCGGCGGACCCGCCGTCTCGACCGCGCCCCGCCCCGACATCATTCAGCGCGCGCCCCGATAGCTGGCGGTGCGCCCCGTGAACCGGAGCCGTAGTCATGCCCGCATCTGAGTCCCGCGACGATTCGTTCGAGACCGACTCGAACAGCCCGTTCTACTTCAACACCTCGCATTGGCGGGCGGTGGACGGGATGCTCGAAGGGGTGCGCGACCGCGCGGGCCTGATGCTGCTGACCGGCCCGACCGGGTCCGGCAAGACCATGATCATGCGCGCGATCTCGGAGGGGCTGAAGGAGAACACGCCCGGATTGTTCCTGCAATACGCGAGCCTGAACTTCCGCGAATTCATCAACTTCCTGCACACCTCGCTGCGCGTCGAGGACGAGATCATCGATGCGGCGAACAAGGCCGTGGCCCTGCGCGAATTCCTGTACGTGCAGGCCAAGCGCGACGAGACGGGCGTGGTCTTCATCGACGAGGCGCATAATCTCGAACCCGACGTGCTGAAGATGCTGCCCAAGCTGGCGCGTTTCGACACGCTGGAGGACGGGCGCGTCGTCGGCCTGCAATTCGTGCTGATCGGCAATGACGACATGCGCGAGATCATGGCCGATTCCGAATACGACGAGGTCCGCTCGAAGATCGCGGTCGACCACACCCTGCGCTTCTTCAGCCGCGCCGAACTGAAGCAGTTCCTCAAGAAGCGCCTCGCCCCCATCGCCCGCATGACGGACGAGCCGATCACCGAGGAGGGGATCGAGGAGATGGGCCGCTTCACCGGGGGCAGTCCGCGCCTGATCGGCATGATCTGTTCGCATACGATGCTGTTCGCCGCCGAGAATCCGGGCCGGTCGATCGATGCGAAGATGGTGCAGGAGGCCGCCGAGGCGCTGATGCTGTCCCCGGTCGAGAACGCCTTCGCCGAGGAGGACAGAAGCCCCGTTTCCGCCGCCGCCCCGTTCTCGGAGGCCGACCTGTCCGGCGACGCCCCGGCCCCCGCGCAGCCGGCGGCCCCGACCCCCTTCACCGATACCCAGACGATCTATTCCGGGGACGAGGACGACACCCCCGATTCGACCCTGCGTACCGGCGACGCCGCCCCCTCCGCCGGGGGTGCCGATGTCGAGGCGGACGGATCGCTCTATGCCACCGACCACGCCGCGATGGTTCCCGGGGGAGACGACGAGGCGACCGCCGGTGCCGAGGCGGATCGCGACGAGGACATGGGCACCGACGATACCGACGATACCGGTTTCGACCACGCGGCGTTCGAAGCCGAACTCGACGACGACGATTTCGACGACGAGGACGACGACTTCGAGGATGACGAGACGCTGACCGGATCGAGCCGGAAGAAGAAACCGGCGGTCCGCAAGGGCGGTTCCGCCTTCCTCGCGCGTCTCGGCTGGGGCAGGACCGAGGCGGTCGCCGGCCCGGCAAAGGTCATGGGCGCGAGCCGCAAGAAGGACAAGGCCGCCGATACCCCGGCCCCCAAACGCACCAGACGCGGCCCGAAGACCCGCATCAAGGGCGAACGCGAAAGGACGGCGAAGCGGGCCGGTATCGCGGCGGCGGTGGTCGGGGTGCTCGGCCTCGGCTTCGTCGCGTACGAGCCGGTGATCTCGATGGTGGGGTCCGCAGCCTCCTCGGCGCAGCAGCAGATCGCGGGCCTGATGCCGTCGGGCGGGTCCGGTGGCGAGGCGCAAAGCCCCTTCGCCGGCATGCCGACCCTGGAGTCCGACCTGCCCGGCGCGCAGGATACCGTGACCGTCGATATCGAGAACACGCGCTCTGGCTCGGCGGGGTCCGGTTCGACGGGCGGCTGGGGCGCGCGGGTCGTGGTCAGCACGGAAACCCCGGTCGCCCCCGTTCCGGGGAAGGCTCCGGCCCTGCCCGACGCGGTGACCGGCATCGCCGGCGGGGCGCTCGATCTGGTCGACCGGGCCATCGGCGCGGGGGAGCGCACCGTCAACGGCGACAAGATGGGCGGCGTCCTGTCCGCCGCTGCCGACAAGGTGGCGGACATGCGCGACCGGATCACCAGGAACGGCCTGAACGACGAGCAGGCGACGGCCAGGGCAACGGAACTGGTCGCGAAGGGCGACGCCTATTTCGCCGAGAACAAGTACATCACCCCTTCCGGCGGCAACGCCTACGACGCCTATCGCGAGGCGCTGTCGCTGCAACCGGAGAACGAGGCGGCGCAGGCGGGCATCACGAACCTGCGCGAGCATTTCGCGACGAAGGCCGAAGGCGCGCGCACCGCCCGCCAGTGGGAAAGCGCGAACAGCTTCTTCGAGACCGCCATCGCCATCAGCAACCTGCGCTCGGTGAACTGACGGCCCGCCGCCGCCGCCGTCCGCCCTTTTCCTGTGCGCCGCGCCCCGTTTCGCGCTAGACAGGGAAACAGGGCAGGCGCAGCGGGGCGGATCGATGACACAGCAGCGACGAGTGATGATCTGGGGCGGGGTGCTGGTGGCGCTCGTCGTCTTTCTCTCGGTCTTTTCCAGCATCCTGCCGCCGTTCATCTTCGGCGCGATCATCGCCTATTTCCTCGATCCCGTCGCCGACTGGCTGGAGACGCGGGGCATCTCGCGCCTGTTCGCGACGGTCATCGTGCTGTTCGTCTCGATCTGCATCTTCGCGCTGCTCGCGGTGGCGGTCCTGCCCGTGCTGCTGGACCAGTTCGCGGCGCTGGTGCGGAACCTGCCCGGCTACATCGATTCCCTGCGCGGCCGGGTCGAGGGGCTGGTCGGCACGATCCAGTCCGTCGCCCCCATCCCCGACGCGAATGCCGAGGCGAAACCCGCCTCCGAACAGCTGCGCGATGCCGCCCGGGACGTGGGGGGCAAGGTGCTCCAGAGCCTGTGGAGCGGGGGGGTCGCCTTCGTCGGGGCCATGGCGGCCATCGTCGTCACGCCGGTCGTCGCGTTCTATCTGCTGCTGGACTGGGACAATCTGGTCAAGCGCGTCGACGAGCTGATTCCCCGCCGCCACCTGTCCGAAATGCGCAAGCTGGCCCGCGATATCGACGACGTGCTGGCGGGCTTCATGCGGGGGCAGTTCCTCGTCTGCATCATCCAGGGGACGTTCTACGCCGTGGGCCTGTCGCTGATCGGGCTGGATTTCGGCCTCGTCGTCGGCATGATCTCGGGCATGGCCAGCTTCATCCCCTATGTCGGGGCGATCCTGGGGCTGACGCTGTCGATGGGGCTGGCCTTCACGCAGTTCTGGGGCGACTGGGTCAGCATCGGGGCGGTGCTGGGCGTGTTCATGTTCGGCCAGGCGGTCGAGGGCAACGTGCTGACGCCGTGGCTGGTGGGCGGCAGCGTCGGGTTGCACCCGGTCTGGCTGATCTTCTCGCTGGCGGCCTTCGGGTCGCTGTTCGGGTTCGCGGGGCTGCTGATCGCGGTGCCGGCGGCGGCGGTGATCGGTGTGCTGATCCGCTACGGCGTGGTGCAGTACCGGTCCAGCCCCCTCTATACCGAAGACGAATCGTGAGCATCGCGGCGGCGGAACCCCGGCAACTGCCGCTCGATCTCGACTGGCCGCGCAAGCGCGCCCTGACCCGCGCCGATTTCGTCGAGGGCGCCTGCAATGCCGAGGCGCTGGCGGCGGTGGAGGACTGGCGGAACTGGACGGACGGGCGGCTGGTCCTGTGCGGGGACGAGGGCTGCGGCAAGACGCATCTGGCCGGTATCTGGGCGGGGCTGGGCGGGGCGCGCTTCATCGACGCCGCCGCGCTCGACCCCGCCCATATCCGCGACGTGGCGGGCCTGGGCGCGGTGGTGATCGAGGATGTCGACCGCCGCCTCGCCGTCGCCGATGCCGCCGGGGGCCGCGCGGCGGCGGAGGAGGCGCTGATGCACCTGTTCAACCTGATGGGCGAGCGGGGCGGGCACATCCTGTTCACCGGGCGCGAGGCCCCGGCGCGGTGGTCCGTGCGCCTGCCCGATCTGGCCTCGCGCCTCGCCCTGCCGCCGGTCTTTCGGGTCGGGCGGCCCGATGACACGCTGTTGTCGCACTTGTTCCTTAAGCTGTTCGACGATCGCGATATCGCCCTCGATCCCCGGGTCGCCACCTTCCTCGCCCTGCGCGCCGAGCGCAGCTTTCGCGCGGCGCATGCGGTGGTGGAGGCGCTCGACCGCTACAGCGTGGGGGTCAAGCGTCCGGTGACGGTGGGGCTGGCAAAGGAAGTATTCGGATGGTGACTCTCGATTCGGGCGCATACCCCGCCCCGGCCGACCCCGCGCAGGAGGGGGCCGCCCCCCGCCCGGCCCCGCCCTCGCGCGCCGATTTCCTGAACACGCGCCCCGGGCCGCCCGCCGAGCTGGATTTCACGATGGAGCGCCCCGACCGCTTCATCAACCGCGAACTGTCCTGGCTCGCCTTCAATGACCGGGTGCTGCGCGAGGCGGACGACCGCCGCCATCCGTTGCTGGAGCGGTTGCGCTTCGTGGCGATTTCGGGGTCCAATCTCGACGAGTTCTATACCGTGCGCGCCGCCGGCCTGCGCGAACTGGTCAATGCCGGGGTCACCCGCACCAGTGCCGACGGCCTGACCCCCGCGCAGCAACTGGAGCAGATCAACGCCACGTGCCAGACCCTGATGCAGGAACAGCAGACCCGCTGGTTCACCCTGCGCGAGGAGATGGAGGGGCAGGGCATCGTTCTGGTTTCCAAGGACGACCTGACCGCCGACGAGCGCGAGTGGCTGGACGCGAAGTTCATGGACGACGTCTTCCCCGTCCTGTCCCCGCTGGCCATCGACCCCGCGCATCCCTTCCCCTTCGTGCCCAGCAAGGCGCTGTCGCTGGCGCTGCAACTGGTGCAGCGTGGCGGGGATGCGGAGATCGACGCGCTGCTGATCGTACCGCCCCAGATCGCGCGCTTCACCCGGCTGCCCGAAGGCCGCGAGGCGACCGGCGGGACGACCGGCATCCGCTTCGTCGCGCTGGAGGACATGATCGCGCTGTCCCTCGACCGCATCTTTCCCGGCTACGACGTGCTCGGCTCCGGCCTGTTCCGGGTCTTGCGCGATTCGGACATGGAGATCGAGGAGGAGGCCGAGGATCTGGTCCGCGAATTCGAGACCGCCCTCAAGCGCCGCCGCCGGGGCGAGGTGATCCGCCTGAAGATGGGGTCCGACACCCCCGACACCCTGCGCGACTGGATCAGCCGCGAACTGGGCGTGCGCGACAGCGAGGTCACCTATGTCGACGGCGTCGTCGGGGTCGCCGATCTGGAGCAGCTGATCGTCGACGACTATCCGGACCTGCGCTGGCGCAGCTACACCCCCCGCCGCCCCGAACGGCTGGGCGATTTCGGCAATGACTGCTTCGCCGCGATCAAGCACAAGGATTTCCTGCTGCACCACCCCTACGAGACGTTCGACGTCGTGGTCGAATACCTGCGCCAGGCCGCCCGCGACCCCAACGTGCTGGCCATCAAGCAGACCCTCTACCGCACCTCCGCCCAAAGCCCGATCGTCGAGGCGCTGTGCGAGGCCGCCGAACTGGGCAAGCAGGTCACGGCGCTGGTGGAGCTGAAGGCCCGCTTCGACGAGGCGGCGAACATCGTGCAGGCCCGGCAACTGGAGCGGGCGGGCGCGCAGGTCGTCTACGGCTTCATCGACTGGAAGACGCATGCGAAGATGTCTTCCGTCGTGCGGCGCGAGGACGGCAAGCTGGTCACCTACACCCATTACGGCACCGGCAACTACCACCCCATCACGGCGAAGTTCTATACCGACCTGTCCTTTTTCACCGCCGACAAGACGCTGGCGCGCGATGCGGGGCGGGTGTTCAACTACGTCACGGGCTATGCCGAGCCGCGCGATCTGGAGAAGGTCTCCATCTCGCCCATCGGCATGAAATCACGCATCCTCGCCCTGCTGGAGGAGGAGGTGGGCCACGCCCGCGCCGGTCGCCCCGCCCAGGTCTGGGCCAAGCTGAACTCGCTGATGGAGGTCGAGATCATCGACGCGCTCTACGCCGCCAGCCGGGCCGGGGTGCGCATCGACCTGATCATTCGCGGCATCTGCGGCGTGCGCCCGGGGGTGGCGGGCCTGTCCGAGAACATCCGCGTCAAGAGCATCGTCGGGCGCTATCTGGAGCATTCCCGCATCGTGTGCTTCGGCCGGGGCGAGGGGCTGCCGGGGGACAATGCCAGCGTCTTCATCTCCTCCGCAGACTGGATGGACCGCAACCTGAACCGGCGGGTCGAGACGCTCTGCCCGATCGAGAACCCCACGGTAAAGCGCCAGATCCTGCAACAGGTCATGGCCGCCAACCTGCGCGACGAGGCGAATACCTGGGTGATGAACGGCGACGGCACGTATACGCACGAGGAAGACGAGGGCGGATTCGACTGCCACGAATTCTTCATGAAGTACCCCTCCATCTCGGGCCGGGGCCGCGCCGGGTCCGCCGATGCGCCGCTGCTGACGGTGGATTGAGGGCGCGCTACTTCTTGCGCTTCGACTTGCAGGCCTGGCTGTCGATTTCGGGTCCGCCGGGGCGGCACTCGCACGGGCGACCGTCCTTGTCGCGGTCGTGGTTACCGCATTTCGTCGGCCAGACATGCGGCGGGCCGGCCTTGCAGTGACGCACGGCATCCGCATAGGTGGGGAAATCGTCGCATCTGACCTTGTGGGCCGCCGCGCTCCCCATGCTTCCGATCGAAATTGCACAAGCCAGCCAGAGGGTTTTCATGATGTCTTCCCGAAGAGTGATCCCCGGACACGATTACAGTCATCATGGTTGCGCATCAATATTATTCTCGTATGAGTAGTGCGCTGCGGATGGCGGATCGGGGGGCCATCGCTCGAAAATCACCCCGTCCCGGGCGCAGATCCGGCACCGCGAAAGTCGATGCCCCGCTGCGCGTGACCCCGCGCCCCGGTCGGTGTATCGACGGGGACGATTCACGCACCGAAGGACGCCCCCGATGACCGACCCCCTGAACATCGTCATTCCCGGCTGCTCCGGCCGCATGGGGCAGATGCTGGTGCGCGAAGTGCTCGATACCGAGGGCGCGGCCCTGCATGCGGTGACGGAGCGGCCCGGGCACCCCTGGGTCGGGCAGGATATCGGGGCCGCGACGGGCCTCGGGCGCGACCTGGGAATCGTGGTCGGGGGCGATCCGCTGGAGGCGGTGCTGGGCGCCCATGCGATGATCGACTTCACCACCCCCGAAGCGACGGTGGCCCATGCGGCGCTGGCGGCGCAGGCGAAGCTGGTGCATGTGATCGGCACCACCGGCCTCGCCCCCGAGCATCTGGCCAGGCTGTCCGCCGCCGCGCGCCATGCGGTGCTGGTGCGGGCGGGAAACATGTCGCTGGGGGTCAACCTGCTGACGATCATAACCGAGCGGGTCGCCCGTGCGCTCGACGCCGATTTCGATATCGAGATCGTCGAGGCGCATCACAACCGCAAGGTCGACGCCCCCTCCGGCACCGCGCTGAT
>ENA-ORXT01001815-ORXT01001815.1-marine-metagenome-genome-assembly--contig:-NODE-1815-length-27359-cov-11.315593_pt1 | contig 27359 bp, 13 predicted proteins | sample MGYA00237868_ERZ511482 | MGnify/ENA metagenome assembly ERZ511482
CTTGATATTAAGGGCCTTTGGACAGATGTAGAAGCAGGGCTAGATAAGCAAGAAAAGAAGCGAAGGGGTTTGTGGTGGTTTTTACTTCCTGTGATTTTGTTATTCACTTTTGGGGTCTATTTTATTATCCAATATACTGATGACCTAAGTGATAAGACCGCTCAAATACAAAAAAATGAAACTAAGCTAAATAAAAACATAAGTTCTGAACAGGAGGTAAAAGAAAGCAACAAAAAGATTAGTGCAATAGATTTTGAAAACGAAAATATAGACTCAAAAAATGACAGTAGTGTAGAGATAATAAACAATGAAATAAAAAATGCTATTACCATCACTTTTTTCTCTCCTAATTTCTCAACTAAGATTCCGGATGGAATAGACATTACGCCATAAGCAATAAAAAAAGCAAAAGGTAAAAAGGCAACCATGGTTAGGCTTAAGTCAAAACTCTTTATAATATCTGGGACTAGAGGTCCAATGATATTTGTTAGAAAAGAGATAACAAAAAAGGTCAATATAATTAAACCAACAATAAATAGGTTGCGTTTCATGTCTTATGGTTTTTCCTTTTTTAGCATTGGAAAGAAAGTTAACAACTGTTCATCTGTAGGTTGTAATCCATATTCAGCAATTTCAAAAGATTCAACAAATTTTGCAGATTCTGCAACTTCTAATCCGTACCATTTTACTAAAGCAGCTCTTCGGTCCGTTCTTAAGACACCAGGATTTTTTTTGATTCTTTTGGACAACCAAGCTCTTCTTTCTGCTTTTCCTTTAGGTACTAGGTCTTGACTTCTTCCATTGGTCCAAGGACCCCATTCATACATTTGAGATTCATGAGCATCCATAGCGTCCACCTTCTTTTCGATTACTTCATCTATCACTACTGCAATGTGAGGCTCATGTGGATAAGGCTTTTTAAATCGATCTTGCATATAAAGAAAGAGTGGATTTTTTTCTAATGGTGGTGTATCAGGACATACATTGGGAACAATAACCATGTAGGCTGCATCTTGCACCACCTTCCCGGCGTTCCTATGATCTGGATGATAATCATTTGATCTAAGACCCAATACAATATCAGCATCCCATTCTCTAATCGCACGAATGACTTGGTGTCGAACCAACAGAGTAGGTTCTAGTTCTGCATCGTGATTGTCAAGTGTTTGATACTCGGCAATACCCAATCGCTCCCCAGCCGCTTTGGCCTCCGCTCTTCTTCTATTTCCTAATGCTCCTCCACCTTGGGTTTGATGACCGGCATCTCCACTTGTTAGGGCTAGAAATTTTACATTGTGGCCCATTTTTGCAAAGAGTGCAGCAGTACCACCAAATTTGGAATCGCAATCGTCTGGATGTGCCCCAATCGCAATAATGTTAAGAACTTTTTTCTCTTGAGCATTCATGTTAAATGCCAAAAAGAAGATACTTGTGATAAGTATTATTTTAATCTTCATAATAAAAATTTAAAATAGAACGACCTGAAAAAAGGTCGCTCCCTATTGAATTATTTTAATAACCTGGATTTTGACTAAAGTTGGAATTTAAATCTATTTCCCTTTGTGGAATAGCAAACAGTAATTTACCGTTTACTGGTTTTCCTTGAGCGGCCATAATTGCTTCTGCTTTACCAAACCTAAGCAAATCAGCCCAACGGTGATTTTCAAAAGCTAATTCTACTCTTCGCTCTTGTAATAATTTATCTTCGAAAGAACCAGGTGAAGAAGCATCGATTGAACCTAAACCTGCTCTTGTTCTTATCTTATCAAGTTCTGCTAATGCACCAGTAGAATTTCCTGTTTCATTTAGTGCTTCTGCATATAGCAATATAACATCACCTAATCTTAGCTCTATAAAATCTTGCTCAAGACCACCACCCCATTTAGGACCTGTCATAGTTGCAGCGTCGATAGTTAAGTCTCTTCTTAGATCTCCTGGACTATCATCAAAAGCATCAACCAAGTCCTGGTCAAGTGGCATTAGAGATTTAGTGTCACCTCCAGCAAACCATCCAGGGAATAGTGTAAAGCCATATAAATCGTCTATAGACGATGACTGTTGAGTTGCAAATATAATTTCTGAATTTAGATCTGTATCTGCAGCAAAAATATCCGCAAAGTTTGGTAGTAGAGTGATTCCTGCACCATCTGCGCCGTTGACGACTGCTGCAAGCTGAGATTGTGCACTAGTGAAATCACCTATTTGCATATATACTTTACCCAACATTCCTTGAGCTGCAATTTGTGTTGCTCTACCGCTACCTTGACCAGAATTATCCAGTCCAGCTATCGCTCCTTGAAGATCAGGAATAATTACTTCATTATAGACACTTGTCGCTGATTGACGTGTCAATAACGATAAATCATCGACGCTTGGTGTAGGACTTAAGTTCACTGTTACATCACCGAAAACTTTAACAAGCTTAAAGTAAGATAAACCTCTTAAAAACTGAGCTTCAGCCACTTCAGTTGCATCAGTAGAGTTATCGATGACGTTATTAGCACTTAATATTGCTTTGTATAAATTAGTATAGTATGGTCCAAAAAATTGACCTACTAAATCACCACCTGCAAGATCCGAATCGAATCTATCAAACGAAGGATAAGGCTCTTCTGCCATCAACATATTGTCAGCTCTAAAGTCGCCCATAATTGCTAATGGCGTTGTAGTCGCTTGTTGATAGAAATATGCAGCATTTAATACCCCTCTAAAATCTGTCAAAGAAGCAGATCCAGCCTCTAAAGGTGGTGTTTGATCAAGGTCACTACTGCATGATGATACAAGCAGTAATGAAACCAATATTATATATAAATTTTTCATTGTTTTATTTTTTAGAAATTAACATTTAGACCTAATGTGTAACTTTTTACTATTGGACTTGCTCCTTCTTGGTATCCGTAAGTAGTTGGTCCTAAGTAATTATTGTTAGTAATTTCAACACCTTCTGGATTGAAAGAAGTATAGTTATCCGCCATCAAGTATAACAAGTTAGATCCAGCTACAAATATTCTAGCTGAAGATAATCCAACTTTGCCTACAGTATTAGCTCCAAGAGTGTAACCTAAGGTCAAGTTTCTTAATGCGATATAAGATGCATCTTGGATCAATGCACCATGTGCATTTCTTGTCTGCTCATAGAATCTTCCTGAAACATCTGCTATACCATCACCGTTCTCATCAAAACTAGATCTTAATCTGCCACCAAATTGTGACTCCCAGTAGATATTATCTATGTTATATACTTCTGCTCCTTGAGATCCTTGGAATTGTAAGCCAAAATCAAAGTCACTAAAAGTTACAGAACTACTTAATCCCCAGTAGAAATCTGGAGTTGCTGATCCTAATTTCACATAATCACCTTCTTCTGTAATTTCGCCATCATCATTTTGATCTATTACATAATACTCTGAACTAGTGAATCCAATATTTCTTGTTGGGTCTTTAATATGGATGGACTCTACTTGTCCATCAGTTTCGTAGCCCCACATTTCACCTACTTCACCCCCTACATAATTTCTAAACTGTGGACCTCTACCACTTGGACCTCCATACACTGCATTAGGCAGTGCATCTAATGCTCCTAGACTTGTTATTTCTGTATTAACTGTAGATAGGTTAGCATTGACATTCCATCTAAGTTTTCCATTGTTGATAATATTAGCGCCAACTTCAATTTCTATACCTGAACTTGTTACATCTCCTCTATTTAACACAATAGATGATGTACCAAGTACTTCAGAAACACTCTGATTAATTAACATGTCTTCGATATCAGACGTGTAGTAATCTATCCCTAATGTAAATCTGTTACCTAAGAATCCTAAGTTAACTCCGAAATTGGTTTCAGTGTTTGTTTGCCATGTAAGATCCGGGTTAGATACATTAGATGGAATAAGGAAACCAGTACCGAAAACAGTTGGTTGTGCTTGTAATAAACTTAATGCATCATAAGCTCCTAAAAATGAAGTTGTTCCTAGTGTACCTCTACTTACACGAAGTTTGATATTAGAAAGAAATTCTGAGTTGTAAAATGCTTCATTGTGTACATTCCAACCAAAAGAAAATGCAGGGAAAACTTCGTATCTGTTATTAGCCCCGAAACGTGAATCACCATCTCTTCTTACAGATACTGATGCCAAGTATCTATTGTCATATGCATATTGTATTCTACCGAATACACTTCTTCTGTTAACTGTCTCATCTCTAAGAGTTGTAGAGATGTCCTCAGGTGCTAAAAATGAATAATTTACTGGTAATCCAACTGGTACATTAGTACCCACTATTGATGTTCCTTTATTATAGAAATTTTGGAACTCAATACCAGCAACGACTCCAATGTCATGATTACCAAGAACTTTTGCATAATTTACTGTTGTCTCACTTAATACTGAAGTTCTTTTTAGATCTACTTGATCAAGGTCAGATTGATTACTTCGCTCGCGAGAATCAGCTAATACCCCTTGATAGTAGTATGCTTGTGTATCATTTATATCAGCACCTACTAAAGTTTTTACACTTAAACCATCCATAATGCTATATTGTAAATATGCGTTAGCGTTTCCGAAGAAAGTTTTCTGATATCTTCGTGCATTATCAAACTTTACTGCAGGACCTGCATCTCCACTTCCACCAATACCATCACGGTTTCTACCATAATGCCATTCTTGTGCAGCATCTCCTACTTCTAATGTATAGATACTTGAATTACTTAAGCCTACTCCTCTGTAACCAGAGTCAAATGAATTAGCAAGTCTTGCATTCCCATCTGGAGTTAAGACGCCTGCATCGTGCAGTGCTTGTCTCTTAGCATCTAAGTCTTGTACAAATGCAATAGACTCTGCTGTATGATAAATAGGGTGGATACTATATGCTCTCAAGAGATCTCTCATATCATGAGGTACGATTTCTTGGTGACTGAAGTTACCATTAAGACTTACTCCAGTCTTGAACTTGTCGCCTAAGTTAGCGTCTAGATTAAGACGACCATTGTATCTCTCGAAAGCTTGCTCTCTCACCACACCTTCAGTATCAAGATAACCGATAGAACCAAAAACTCTCACATCCTCACTACCTGCAGTAACACTGAAGTCATGACCTTGAGAACTTCCATTTTGGAATAACCAATCTTGCATACTTACCACATCTGGGGCATTAGCTAAAGCATTTATTCTATAATCAACTAATCTTGGATCTATTTCAGAAAGGTCATAAGCATCTGTTCTTAATTCTGTAGCCCATTCTCCGGCAGTTTTTAGTGATGGTGCATCACCTCTATATCTGCTTGATAAACTTGTGTATCCATTATAGCTGAATTGAGCCTTACCAGATTTACCTTGCTTAGTTGTTACAAGGATAACACCATTGGCTCCTCTTGACCCATAGATGGCAGCAGAAGCGGCATCTTTCAATACTTCTAAGCTTTGAATATCGTTAGGGTTTACAGTAGCTAAGCTTCCACTAATAGGAAAACCGTCAACAACAATTAAAGGATTAGAATCTCCTGAAAGTGAAGAAGCTGCTCTGACTTGTATTTTAGGATCTGAGCCAGGTTCTCCTGTCTGATTTTGGATTAAAACACCAGATAACTTACCTGCTAAGGCATCATCTACACGGTTAGCTTGTATAGCTGCTATATCTCGCCCACCAACCTGAGCAATGGCTCCAGTATTGTGTGATTTTTTTCGTGTTCCATAACCGACGATAACGACGTCATCAAGAGTATTGTTACCTAATCCAAGGCTAACATTTACTGTTTTTTGATCTGATACAGTTATTGACTGTGGTGCATAACCGAGATAAGAAAATTGGAGTACTTCTCCAGGGTTGGCTTCAAGTGTGTAAGACCCATCGATATCTGTGATAGTTCCCCTCGTTGTGCCTTCGACAAGTACATTGACTCCAATAATAGATACATTATCTGCATCTGTTACTATACCTGAGACTATGTTCTGTCCGAATAATGATGCACTGCACATCAGTGTCATCAGCAATAATAGTTTAGTTTTTAAGTACATAAGTTAGATAGATTTTTTCATTAATTGTGATTCGAATGTTGAGGAAGATTATCTTCCTCTTAATTTTTTATGATTGATTTAGAAATTGTCACTAAATTTTTTAATATCCTTCAGATGATCATCCATTGCTTGGAATGCACCTTCAGGATTCTGATCTATAATCATTTCCATGATTTTTTTGTGTTCTATTAAGGTTTGTTTGTTATTGTTTTCATCACATACTTTAAAGTCTATGAAGTTTTTTACGATATCAGGTGTTATAATCAGCATTAAAGATTTTAGCACATTATTCTTTCCTGCTTCAGCTATTTTGATATGGAATAGTAGATCTTCTTCTATGGCTTGTCCATTCTCCAATAGTTTCTTCTCGTAGTCATTTAGGGTAAGATTTAATTGAACCAAGTCATCTTTGGTTCGATTAATAGCGGCAAGGCGAGCGGCTTCTTTTTCTAATAAGATTCTGGTATCTACTAAAGATTTTAAGTCTGACTTTTCTACTCTTAATATATCTGTGATTAACCCTTGTAATGCTGTAATACCTATACCAGTGACAACGGTGCCACTTTGAGGATGTACCTTGACAATACCGTAGAATTGTAGCTTATTGATGGCTTCTCTCACTTGATTTCGGCTTACGCCAAAATGCTCTGCAAGTTTTCTTTCTGGAGGTAACTTTTCACCTGGATTGATAGATCCAGAACTGATTAGATCTCTGATCTGAGATATAATAAGATCGACAGGGTTTCTTAATTCTATTTTACTAAGATTCTCTAACATTTACTCAGGTGTGAAATTGGTTGACCATTTATTGGTTGACCAAATTTACACATTAAGTATAGATTACCAAATAATTAAGGGTAAATAAACCTCAACGCTATTTTTTTATCTTTTAAAGACAATGTTGATAGGATATAATCCTTTGAATAAAAAAATCACAGATAGTTACTTATTAAGGAATTAAACCTATTTATTTACCTGCGATCAGTAATCCACATAAATAATATATAGATTCTGAATGAAAATAACTAAGATCCAAGTATTAATAAATTCTGTGTTCCCTTAACTCCAATAAATAAATTACTTTATGCTTTCTACTTATGATTACTTGGTAGTAGTCGCCTATTTTATCCTGATGGTTGCTATTGGTATTTCCTTTAAGAGGATGAATAAAAGTACCAGCGATTACTTTCGTGGAGGCGGTAGTATGTTATGGTGGTTAGTAGGAGCGACTACATTCATGTCTTTCATAAGCGCTGTCACTTATACTGGTGCTGCCGGTAAGGCGTATGAGACTGGGACTTTTGTATTTACTGTGTACATGGCCAATGGGGTAGGCTTTTTTATTAGCTTTTTATATTTCTCAAAACGCTTTAGGCAGTCTCGGGCAGTTACGGCTATAGAAATTGTACGTGAAAGGTTTGGTAAGGCAAGTGAGCAATTTTTTACATGGTTGGTTGTTCCATTCGGCGTGATACATGGAGGCGTATGGTTGTATGGTCTGGGCATTATTGTTTCCACTGTATTTGGTGTTAGTATGGAGATGACGGTATTGGCAGTAGGTATCACTGTGTTGATTATTTCACTCATAGGAGGGTCATGGGCAGTCGTTGCCAGTGATTTTATGCAATTGATGATAATGTTACCTGTCGCATTAATATTGGCTTTCTTGTCATTGCGAGAAGTAGGAGGTATAGGAGGCTTTGTGGATAAGTTGCCAACCTCACAGTATAATTGGACGGAGTTAGCGGATCCTAATATTGTATGGTTATGGTTCATTGCTTCATTCTGTAAGCAGTTTTTTTCAGTCAATAATACTAATGATGGTTACCGGTTTCTCGCAGTCAAAGATTCCAGCCAAGCAAGGAAGGCTTCACTTATGGCTTCTATACTTTTCTTTACGGTGACATTCATATGGTTTATCCCACCGATGGTGGCATCGATAATTTTTCCGGATTTATCTCAGGTAGAATCTCTTCAGTCATTGGGTGCTAAAGCAGTAGATGGTGTCTATCTGGCAATGGGTATCGAGTTATTACCAGTAGGTATGATAGGTGTAATGATCTGTGCTATTTTTGCTGCGACGATGTCTTCTATGGATAGTACGATTAATCGTAATGCAGGGATCTTTGTTCGTAATTTTTATAAGCCTGTGTTGAGGAAAGATGCAAGCGACAAAGAAATGCTTCTTGTCTCTAAGATAACGACTGTAGTCTTAGGTGGTCTGGTTATTTTATCTGCAGTATTTTTTAGTGAGTTAGAGGGTATTAATCTTTTTGATATTAATATGCGACTTGGGGCAATGATCTCTTTGCCATTTATGATTCCGTTGACTTGGGGGATGGTATTTCAAGATACTCCGCGATGGGCAGGGTGGTCCACAGTTATCTTTGGTATGTTGATCTCTTATGTCATACAGTACCATATCGGGCCAGAAGCTTTATTGCAATTTATTGGAGTAGAGCAGCCTTGGAATAATCGGGAATTAATAGATGTCATGTTTTTCTCAAATGTATTCGCTGTAATCATTCTTTGTAGTTTCTGGTTTTTAGGTTCTCGACTTTTCAGAAATACTTCTCCAGAAGTCTATCATAAAGATGTAGAAGAATTTTTCACAAAAATAAATACGCCTATTAATTATGAAAAAGAATATGGTCATAGTGGACACGATGATTTGCAGTTTAAAATATTAGGCAATATGTGTTTAGTATATGGCGCTTTCTTGTTCTCACTTATACTTATTCCCAATGACTTAATCGGTAGACTATGCTTTGCATTTATAGGAGGTACAATGTTGACAGTTGGATTTTTATTCAAAAGAAGATATAAGAAAAGTAAATTGGTAGCTTGAGATAAATAAAAGTAATTTTAGCTATCCTCAAAAGCTAATTAATTAAAAGTGTAGAAATGAAGATCACAGAAGTCAAAGTTTTTTTAAACTCGGTAAGTCGAAATTTTGTAACAGTAAAAATCATCACTGACGAAGGTGTATATGGTGTAGGTGATGGAACGCTAAATGGAAGAGAGAAGGCTGTAGTCAGTTACTTAGAAGAACATATAGCACCTTGCCTTATCGGACGTGACCCAAGTCAAATCGAGGATATATGGCAGTACTTGTTTAAAGGTGCCTATTGGAGAAAGGGTCCCGTAACTATGACAGCTATAGGAGCTATTGACTTAGCGCTATGGGATATAAAAGGAAAAGTTGCAGGGCTACCTGTATACCAGTTACTCGGGGGCAGAAGCAGAAAAGGAGTTACAGTCTATGGTCATGCTAATGGAGAAAATATAGATGAGGTTATGACTAATCTAGGGAGAATGATAGATGAAGGCTACAAAGTTGTACGCCTACAATCTGCATTACCTAAAGTGAAAGGAACCTACGGTACCATGGAAGGTAAAAAGAATTATTACGAACTACAAAGTAATCGTTCTTTACCACCCGAGTTAGAATGGAATACTGCAAAGTACATGAATTTTATTCCTGAATTATTCAAGACTGCAAGAGAGAAATTTGGTAATGAAATAAGATTATGTCATGATGTGCATAATAGATTGTCACCTATAGAGGCGGCTCGCTTAGGTAAGTTGCTTGAACCTTATGACCTTCTGTTTTTGGAAGATGCAGTGATCGCGGATAATCAGGATACTTACAAACTAATAAGACAATACACAACGACCCCGTTAGCCATCGGAGAAACTTATAACACTATCTGGGATACCAAAGATTTAATCCAAAATCAATTAATAGATTATTGCAGGATGGCCGTTTCTCATGGAGGAGGTATAACATCACTCAGAAGGGTTGCAGATTTTGCATCATTATACAATGTGAGAATGGCGCCACATGGTCCTCCAGATTTATCACATATATCTTTTGCTGCCCATATGCATTTTGACTTATGGGTGCCAAACTTTGGAGTGCAAGAATTTGTTGGCTTTGGTACTCCAGAGATGAACTCTGTGTTTAAAATCGATGTCAAATTCGACGATGGGTTATTATACATTACAGATGCCCCAGGACTGGGTGTTGATTTTGACGAAGAAGAAGCGGCTAAGTATCCTTATAAAAGATCTTATCTGCCAGTCAATAGGTTGGAAGATGGGACACTTTGGAATTGGTAGGGGATTGGGAGTTTTTATCACAAGGACACATAGAGGTTGGAACCTTCAGAAAACGATAGCAGGTAGAAGTGTTTACCAAAACAAAGTTTTATTGTTATTTATCTCTTGATTTTTATCACGGTATCTTAATTTTTAAATACATATTGATGGTGTTATAGCTAATCCATAAGAAGCAGTTTTTTTGCTTTATGTTATAACACAATTCGTCATGTAGGTGGCGGATAGTTCTCTCCTTTATATCAAAGGAAGAGTACGACACAAGTTGCGCTTTTAATAAAAAGTCTTCAACTTAAGATTTTCTTCTACCACTATTTTGCCAGAATTTTTTGTTGTATTGCCAGAATGAGTATTGTTTTTTGCACCCCAGAGTTGAGCTATTCGCTGTACTTTATTAAGAGCGAATGTGTTATTTGAGATATCTACATTTATGATGCCGTAGGTGTTTAATAGTAAGCCATCCTTTTGTTTAGCACCACATTTTGTGAATGTGCTATTTTTGACAATTAGGTTACCACCTACTGTAGATTCATCATAACCTCCTCTATAGTAATCGATAACATTGGCGTCGATGCCGTCAAATATACAGCCATCTATCAAGATGTTCTCTGCATTATAATCTCCTTTGTCTTCTATCTCTTCCGATAGCTCTATACCGTTATGGCAATTTTTAAAAGTAGACTTCACAAAGTTGATGTGTTCAGAAAAGGAAAATTTATAGCCTTTAAGGATATAGTCAAAATTCTGAACGCTACAATTATCAAGAGTAAGATTATACAGGCTTGACATGTTTTCTTTAAGACTTCCAAATGCATGCTGACTTTTGTTACCTGTAAGTGCTATGCCTTTAAGAGTTAGCTTGCCATTGGGGTTCATCTCAAATAATGGTGTCTGTGGAGCTCCAGAATATGTAAGGTTAGTCTCGCCATCTTGGGATGTAGACTGTATTGTTAATGTCTTATCTATCTTAAGCGGAGTAGAGATATTATAGTCTCCTGCAGCCAAGGTAATGATATCGCCATTCTTTGCTTTTGCGATGAGCTCAGCAATATTTTGACCTGCTTTTGCAGAATGTGTAGTAGGCTCTTTTTGTTCTTCTTCCGTATCGTACCAGTCCGTGCCGTATTGTGATCTATCAAGGATAGGTGGCGCAGAAGTAGGCTGACCAGTGATAGCTCCCACGGCATTGTTATCCTCTCTAGAAGCACCAAATAAATCTTTATTGAAAGCATCAAAACCATAGCCAGTATACACTTCTTCATCAGGAAATCCTGCAGATGGAGCCATGATATAATCAGCTATTTCTGTTAGATCAAAAGAAGCAGTCTTTACACCTTCTATTTTTTCAAAATCGACACCTTGATTATTGATTACATTATTCTTAAAAAGAATGCCATCTAATTTGTCGAAAGCAACAATAGGCTTTTTATCGCCTTTTGTATTATACACTAAGTTATTAGCACATACCGTACGTATCGGTCTTGCTGATCTTATTTCTGATGCAGGTAGCACGTCTTTCATACTCACATTAGATCCTACTCCAAACTGTAATGGTTCTACACAATTGATCCATGAGTTATAAGCAATGGTGACATCTGTTACTTGTATATATCTATTCAAAGGTGATTTAGGGATACCATTCATTACTGCTAGTGGGCCTCTAAAGTCTTGACCTCTTAGATTGTAGAAATAATTATTAGTTACTGTGTGTCCAGTGCCTATCAGTCTGATCCCTCCTACATTACTGCTCGTCTCATCTCCGATGAAATAATTACCATCTACAGTACAATAGTTTCCGTGTCTCGTAACTAACGAGCCTTCACTTTTGTAGAAAACATTATTTCTGAACTCATTAAAGTTGGTCTTACTAGATATAACTTCTACTTCTCCATTGCATTCGTCAAATAAATTGTCAGCAACCAAGGTATAACTTGGACACATAGAAGTATAACTATCTCCAATCTGAATAGTCTCTGCACTTGGTCCTCCCTTTGGTGGTCTCGGGCCAAAATGATTATGAATGATCTTATGATGATTGTTGATGTTCTGATTGCCTTTGAGATCTACTCGAATAGTTGGGCCTCTATTGGACTTACCTGTTAGGTAGCAATGGTCGATCTGATTATGTCTTCCTTCGACAAGGATCCATAGGTCCTGATGATTTCTCTGCATCTTATTGTAATTCTTTATCACACAATTGGTTAAGACGCAATGGTTGGCTACCGTATCTTCTACAGAAAATTTGATGACAGACCTTGAAGGAGAATACCCGTTAGTAAAATACAAGCCATCCACTGTAATATGATCTCCGCCTAATTGTAAGTTAGATTGTCCTTGGATGAGTACTTCGCCTGCTGTCTCTGCACTCAGTTTTATAGGATTATCTTCAGTACCACTATTTGTTATTTTAATTTGTACATCCTTCCATTCACCATTAGCCAAAACGATGTTGTCGCCTGGTTCTGCGTTGGAGATAGCTGCATACAGTTCTTCATTATTACTTGCTACCGTAGATGGTAATACAGCAGATTCACTGCAACTAAATAATAATAATAGAATAGATAGGAGTACGATAAAATATTTCATATTGATGATGTGTGTTTAATCTTGTTTAAGCATTTTTCCATAATCTACGAATTGCAGTTAGATCTTTTTTCATGGCATCATAGACAAGCTTTCGATCTACAGTTATTTCGAATTTTCCTTTCTCGGCTCCACCGAGAGGATATTCCAAATGTAGTGATACTGGAGGATTTAATCCGTATGACTTAAGTAATTTGAAATATTTATTAAAATCGACCATTCCTTCACCGATAGGAACATTGATGGCCTTCCACTGATTTCCTTCTTTTCCCCACTTGAAATCTTTGAGTACGATAACTTTGATTTGTTCGTGCAATAATTCTAATCCATTGGTCCAAGAGTATCCACTATCTACGGTAGCATGTCTGATGTCATATTGCACTCCGAAATAATTAGGATTCGCTTTTTTGAGTAATTGATATATCTCCCAATAAGACGCTCCGATTTTTGTACCTGCATGATTCTGATAGCATCCGATGATGTTGTGCCTTTTATTGAATTCTCCCAGTTTAAATATTTCGTTCTGGAAGTGGTTAATCGATTGGGGCAACGATAGTCCTTCTTTATACTTATACCAATGTGTTCTATAGTAAGATATGTCTGATTCTCCAGCGGTTTTTATGATGTCTAAATCATGAGGATTGTTTACGGATTCTATACTTGTAGTAATCATCTTACAAGTAGAACCAGATTCTATAATTTCTTTGATAGCTTTGGGAAGATCTTTTTTTACATTCTCTGGGAAGATATGGCCTTTAGGTCTGACCGTAAGATCTACGCCATCAAATCCTAATTCAGCTGCCATCTCTCCAGTCTCCTTATAGTCAAGAAACTGAAGGTGTTTTGAGAATATACTGACATCTAAGTCATTTATATCATTTGTATGCCTACCAGTTTGATTACACAAGCTCTGGAAGGGGAGTGCACATGATGCTGCTATACTGTTTTTTATAAAATGTCTTCTATTATAACTCATAACTTTTTCTAAGTCAAATATTATTTATGTGATAATGATAAGTTAATTATTTGATTAAACACTACAGTGTTGATAGTGATAGGAGCCTATTGTAGCAAGCAGAGAATAAAAAAAAGAAAGAAAATGTTTGGCGGTTTAGTTACTTCATTCTAAATTGGTGAACCAATTGATCGATTTGTAAGGTCGACTGAGGATTATATGTATTAATATTATCAGCTCAATAATACATCATTACTACTCAGAAATACAAAGTATCTCAAAACTTGTAGGCTGCTTAGATAGAAATATAAAGCTTAGGCTTTAGTTATAATCAATATTCTTTACTCATAAATTAAACAGAAAAATAATAAACATGAAAAAATCGAATATCATTTTAATGATGTCTTTACTTCTCTCACTAACTCTGATTGTCTCTTGTGGTGATGACGACGATGGTATGGGAATGAACCCTGATCCAGACCCTTCTATGGTTACGGCCAGTTTTACATCACAGGTTGATGCTGATAATTCTTTGACATATAGTTTCACTAACAACTCTGTGGTAAACGGAATTACTGATAGAACTTTCACTTCATCTTGGGACTTTGGAGGAGACGGGACTTCTACTGATGCGAATCCTACATATACATTTTCTGATGAGGGTACTTACACAGTAACATTGACTGTGACTGCTACCGATGGAGAATCAGATATGACAACAGAGACAATAGAGGTAACTGCTCCTAAGAACAGGTATGCTGTAATCACGGATTCATTTGGTGATGACAACCTTAATGCAGATGGACGTACTGATACTGGTGAGCTTAGATTTTCGACAGATTCTATCCAAAATGGAAGAATTACTTTTATATATAGAGTCGCTGAAGGTCCAGATATGAATATTCAAGATGGATTCATAAATGTGTCTGGTTCTTCTACAACTGGTGACTTTGCTCTTGTCGAAGTAAGATTTAAAGATAATGCTCCTCACGAATGGAGAGAAGGTGCTTCTGATGATGTCATTGCGGCTTCTAATTTCCCTGAAGGAATGCCTGACGTATGGGTGCCTGTTGAGGTAAGCTGGTCTGCTGATGGTGTCAATGCTCCAACTTTCAGTGTGTCTATTGATGGTCAAACTATAACTACAGATGCGACAAGTACGACTAACGGAGGTGCTGGAGATGTAGATGGTCATTTAGCTGCTGTTAAAGATGGTGCTCGAACTTTCCAGTGGAAGTACTCTGATAATGGAAAAATAAGTGATAGCATGATGCACGTTGATGATATAGTAATCTATTCTTCTGACTCAGGTTCTGAGGCTATCGTTTTTGAAGACGACTTCCAAGCAAGAACTGCAGGTGATGATTTGGATCCTGGAGCAGACGAAGCTATGCCTTTAACTCCATACCATGTTAATACTACGGATGCTGTTGTTGGTGAAGACCAATAATCTTCAAAAAGCATAATCCTATACATAATTACGGAACATAAATTTCTGTAATTCTTAAGAGGAATGTCTATCAGACATTCCTCTTTTTTATTTTGGTAGTTCATTCATTTATTCCATAGAGATTAAGTGATCAGTATTAAGTGAACTAAGAAAAAAATCTACTTGCCTTCTGATCTGCAATTTGTATATTTAATACATGAATATCCAGCAATTATTGGTTCTGATTTTTTGTCTTTTTGGGGTGTTTTCAATTCAAGGGCAGAATTCTTCCCAGTTGGTCTATATGGATCAAGGAGAATTAACTTATGTTCCTTTCTCTATGACAGGTCAGTCGAATGAAGTGAACACCATTCCAGATTTTTCTTTTGCAGGCTACATGGGTGGTGGTGTTTTCCTCCCTACTGACATTCCGATCAAGATTATTGTTAACCCAGAGGCGGGAGATGATGCTCGCAGAATTCAGGAAGCGATAGAAGAAGTCGAAGCACTCGATCCTGATCAAAATGGATTTCGAGGCGTCGTTTTAATTAAAGCGGGCCATTATAGCTTAGAATCTATATTGACAATCAGAGAGTCAGGTGTAGTTTTAAGAGGCGAGGGGCAGGGATTAAATGGAACAGTCCTTCATTCAAATCCTCGAGAGGAGCATAATATCATTAGCATTTTGGGCTCTGGTGATATCAATATAGAGACTCAATCAGAACAAGCTATTACAACAGATTATGTGCCGGTAGGATCTAATTCCTTCGAGGTTGAGGATGCATCAGACTTTGAGATTGGAGAAAAGATCGTAGTCAGGAGAACACCAAATCAGTTCTGGATCGATGCATTAGGCATGGATCAGGAATCACTATGTGGAGGATCAAGTGGATGTAATGGCTGGACACCAAGTAGCTATACTATTGATCATGAACGAGTGATTACTGCGATATCTGGCAACTCCATTTCTATAGATATTCCTATAGTTGATGTTATGGAAGAAGTATATGGCGGCGGATCGATTTTGAAAATTCTATCATCGAGGCGTATCAGCCAATGCGGTATAGAGAATATGAGAATCCTATCTTTTTACGATGGTAATGTGGACGAATCTCATGCATGGACTGCAGTTAGATTAAAGGATTCAGAAAATTGCTGGGTGAAAGAAGTTACTGGTCAATACCTCGCTTACAGCACAGTAAATATTGATGATGCTAATTTTACAACCGTTCAGGATTGTGCATACATTGACCCCAAGTCAATTGCTACAGGCGGTAGAAGATATCCTTTTGTGATCAATAAAGGGTTAGGCAATCTCTTCCAACGATGTTATGCAATAAAAGGACGACACGATTTTACAACTGGATCAAGAGTCACAGGACCAAATGTCTTTCTAGATGGGCTAGCCGAGAGCCCACTATCAGATATAGGCCCTCATCATAGATGGGCTACGGGTCTACTCTTTGATAATCTTAGGGGAGGTTCTACAAGGGTTTGGAATCGGGGGGACTCTGGTTCTGGACATGGATGGGCAGGTGCTCAGACCATGTTTTGGAATATAGATTCTTATCGAGGAGAGTTTCGAGTAGACAGTCCACTGGGCTCTATGAATTGGGGCATAGGATGTATTGGTTCAGAACAGACAGGTGATGGATATTGGGAAAGTTGGGATACTCATGTGCAGCCGAGGAGTCTTTATATCCAGCAGCTAGAGGATCGATTAGGATTGGATGCACTTGATAATGTTTTGATACCTGAGCAACGATCGGGTGATATATATGATATGCTAATCACATGGGCTGGTCAAGGCAATTTTTCTGATGGCGGATTTCGAGGAGATATTCCAATAGTGAGTTTTGTAAATCCTGCTAATGCTATCGATGTGTCAACTTGGGAGGGTGGTGATATTCAAGTGGAAGCATCAGATAATGATGGAACAATTCAAAGTATCAAATTACTTATCAATGGAGAACCAGTGGCAGTAGATAATGAAGCACCTTATATATTCGCAGATTTAACGACGACGATTCAGAATCTTTCTCATGAAGTGCATTACCTACAAGCCATTGCTACAGACAATGACGAGAATACTAATGTTACAAGAATTGCTATTATGGGAGGAGATCCACCAGAACCGAAGGAGGAAGAAGAAGAGGAAGAACCATTGGAAATAAGAGTATTTCCAAACCCAACACAAAATGGAGAACTAACTATTGAAATGAAGGAGGAAGGATTATATACCCTTAGGGTTTTTGATATGAACGGTCGGAAGGTGGATCATTTTACATTTGAAGGAATTAAGCTTCAGTTCTTCAGTAATGTCAGAGCTGATGGAATCTATATACTGGAAATTCAAAATGAAGAAGAAGTCCTTTTCAAGAGCAAGCTCATAATTCGGTAATAAATGGTCATTAAAATAAAGGTTTACTCAATTGGGTAAATTACAATATTTAGTTATTACAGACATATATATTATTAAGTAATGGGAAAAATTATAAAAAATTGTTTGGCGGATAAATTGTAAAACTATAAATTGGTTGACCAATCAAAGTTTAATTCTGTATCTATATCAGTTAACTTAATATTGATTAGGGCGAAAGCTCCCTAAGGATTAGCAAAAAATCCCTTTTTCTTTTTTATCAAACCAGCTTTACCCAAGCACTTTTACTATCAGATCGCATTTAGAAACTATTATTTCTTAAAAAATCATAAATGAATTATTTACTACAAAAAATTATAAACGCCAACAGAGTGATGGGACTCCTTGTTCTATTCTCCTGCTTGACTTTTATGAGTGCAAGTGCACAACAAGTCATTAGCGGTAAGGTCATCGATACAGACGGTGAAGCTTTAATTGGAGTAACGGTTACTGTTCAGGGAACGACTATAGGTACAGCCACAGATTTAGATGGTAATTTTAGCTTAGAAGCTGACTCAGACGCTGTGATAGAGATTTCTTATATAGGTTATGAGACGCAAAATATCCCTGTCAATGGACAATCAAGCCTTGGCAATATCACATTAGGTGTAAATGCAGAAATACTAGACGAAGTAGTAGTCATTGGCTATGGTACTGTTCAAAAAAGTGATATTACTGGTAGTGTATCTTCTGTAAAAGCTGAAGATATACAAGCCTTTCCCTTACTAAATGCTGGTCAGGCGCTTCAAGGAAGAGCAGCTGGTGTCGCTGTACAAACTCAAAATGGTGGTGAGCCTGGTGCAGATATTTCAATTAGAGTTAGAGGTAATTCATCATTGAATGCAAGCAGTGACCCTCTTGTTGTAGTTGATGGTTTCGTTGGAGCTTCTTTTCCGCAACAAAATGACATCGAGTCTATAGAGATATTAAAGGATGCTTCCGCAACCGCAATCTATGGATCAAGAGGTTCAGGAGGCGTTATATTAGTAACGACTAAAAAAGGGAAGCCTGGGAAAGCAACTGTTGAATTGAATACCAGTTATTCTACTCAACAAACGACCAACAGATTGGATTTACTTGATGCAAATGGATTTGCTCAATATCAGAATATGATCCGTACTAATGCAGGAGATACACCTTATTCGCAAGGATTAGAGAATACAGATTGGCAAGACGAAATTTACAGAAATGGGAATACACAAAATTATCAGTTGGCAGTCTCTGGAGGAGGTGAAAATGTAAACTATTATCTATCTGGTACTTATTTTGACCAAGAAGGAATTGTTGTTAATTCTGACTTCGATAAAATTCAGTTTTTAGCAAATGTAGATGCACAAGTTAGTGATAGATTCAAAGTTGGAATGAATAGCGTTTTCAGTCGAAGCGAGCAAAATGGCGTTTCTACACAATCGTCAGGAAGAGATGCAATTGGTTCTGTTAATGGTGGAGGAGATGATGTGGTTGCTTTAGCATTTAGATTTTCTCCAGACGTCGGAAGGTTTAATGAAGAAGGAAATTTCTCCCAGAATACGGTAGGAGATGATATAGAAAATCCATGGGCCGTAGCCACACAGATAAGAAATGAAACTAAGTCTGATAATGCAAGGACTAATATGTATGCTGATTACAGGATATTAGACGGTCTTAATTTTAAATCTACTTTGGGTTATAGAACTCAAAACAGTACGGAAGGTTATTTTAAGCCTCAGACTTTTGTTCTTTCTGCCGGTGGAGCTTTTTTAGAATCTGTAAAAAGAACGAATGTACTTTTTGAAAATTACCTAACCTTATCTAAGTCAGTAGGTCAAGGCACATTAACGGCAACAGCTGGTCATTCTTATCAAAAAAGAACAACGGAAGGCCTCGAAGCTGGAGCTAGAGAATTATTGACTGATGCATTTGAGTGGTATAACTTAGAGGCAGGACAGATTGATCAGCGTACCATTGATTCTCGATTCTCGGAATCAGAAATTGAGTCAATATTTGGGCGCCTTAACTTCGAGTGGGCAAATAAGTATCTATTGACTGCTACAGTCCGTAGGGATGGTGCATCAAACTTTGCAGCTAATAACAAATACGCAATCTTCCCATCAGTTGCATTTGGATGGAAAATGTCTAACGAGAATTTCTTAATCGATAACCGTACAATATCTCTCCTTAAATTAAGAGCCAGTTATGGTTTGACGGGTAATCAAGCCATTGGCCCATATGAATCACTTTCTATTTTCAATGTTCAGCCACCTTCAGTAGTTGATGGAGCTTTCGGTGTAGAATTAGCTCGTGAATCAAACCCTGATTTGAAGTGGGAAACTTCTACTCAAACTAATATAGGAGTGGATGTTGGTTTGTTTGAAGATAGAATCACATTTAGTGCTGACTATTATAACATTGACACGGATGATTTATTAGCAGTAGATAGAGCTTCAAGTTTTTACTTAGGGACTACAGATTTAAGTGTTCTTAGAAATGTTGGATCTATTAATAATAGTGGTTTTGAGTTGTCATTAACTTCTAATAACATTAATAAAAATGGATTTAGATGGACAACTAATCTTAATTATGCAAGAAATAAAAACAAAGTAGTAGCGCTATCTTCAGGATCAGAAATTATAGGTAGTGGAGCACCTGGATATTTCTCTGGAGCGACGACCTACATATTAAGAGAAGGCGATCCTCTCGGTCAATTTTGGGGTTGGGATTATCAAGGCGTATATCAAGGTGGTGCTATTCCTGATGGTACAGCTTTACAAGCCTCTTCTTTTGATGAAGATGGAAATGCAATACCTGGAGAGCCATTATTCGCTGACTTAACTGATGAGGAAGGTAACTTTAATGGTATGATTGATGACAATGATAGACAGGTAATTGGAGATCCAAATCCTGATTTTACTTTTGGTATAAATAATACTTTTTCTTACAAGAGTTTTGATTTAAATATCTTCTTTCAAGGTGCAGTAGGGGGAGATATCTACAACCTTACAGCTATTCAGTTGTTTAATGGTGATAGTAATAGCGTGACAGATGTATTGAATTCTTGGACCCCGACTAATACAGATACGGATATACCAAGAGCAGTAATCAGAGGAAGAGAACGTTCTTCCCGATTTGTAGAAGATGGATCTTTTGCGAGACTTAAGAATGTTGCATTAGGCTATACTTTGCCTACAAGTATGTTAGGTAATGTGGGATTCAGTTCAGCAAGAATTACTGTTAGTGCTCAGAACTTATTGACACTAACAAATTATAGTGGATTAGATCCTGAGGTGAGTTATTTTGGTAGTGGAGGAGAAAGCACAGGAGATGCTAATACTATCCAAGGACACGATTTTGGTAATTACCCTAACTTGAGGTCGATTACTTTTGGTTTGAATTTGAAATTTTAAATACTATAAAAATTATTAAAATGAAAATGTATAAATACATATTCACAGCGGTATTTGCCCTTTCACTCATAGGTTGTTCAGATTTAGAAGAAGATGCAAGAAGTCAGTTAGAGCCAGACGAAAGATCTGTCGATTTGGCGTCCGTTGAGACAACAATTGCCGGTGCTTATGGTCAACTAGATGCAAGAGCAATGCATTCCAGAGGTTTGGGATTGACATTAATGTTACGTTCTGATATGGTAGATATAGGGAATCCTGGTACGAATGCTGAAAGAATTGAGCATGACCAGTTTACTCTCTCAACAACGAATCCACTTATATTAAATCAATCTAATCCTGAAAGAAGTTTTTGGCCGAGACTATATCAGATAGTAAGAGGTGCTAACGAAACTCTTAAAGAGTTAGATGTACTAGAAGAACAAGATCCAGGAGTAAAGGAAGAGATAACAGCACGAGCCAGATTTATTAGAGGTTTTGCCTACTACCATTTGGTTAGACTTTTTGGAGAAGTCCCATATTTAGATGAGACGACTTTAACTATAGATGCAACTGAAGCAGAAAGAACTGATGTAGGAACTGTATATGCTGGTATTATTTCAGATTTTGAATATGCTAAGCAATGGTTACCAGATTCACCTACGAACAGAGCTCTTCCAGGGAAGGCGGCTGCGGGTGCATATCTTGCAAGCGTTTATCTTACAAGAGGTGATTATCAAGCTGCCTATGATGAAGCTACTGGTGTTATCAATAATGCAGGAACTTACAATTTAGCGTTAGAGCCAGATTATCGTAACATTTTCCATTCAGTGAATACCAATTCATCTCTAGAGCCAATTTTTGTAATTGACTTCGTTGGAACCAATATTAATGATGAGTCAAGGGATTACCTTGCGGCTTTCACAGGTTTCTTTGGACAACAAACTTATTATGCTTCAGGAGGATGGTCTGTAATGGTTCCAGCTTTACCTGTATATGAAACTTGGGATGATGGGGACTATAGAAAACAAGTCAATTTTGATGCTGAAGCTGTTGTTGACAATATGGGCACTGTGATTCCTTTCACTCAATTTTCTAGCGTAGATGGTCGTAATGCAAATCGTCCACATATTTCTAAGTATACAGCTATGGCAGGTGATTTACCTCAAGCAAATACGAGCGGACGTGATTCGGAATCTAATTATCAATTGATGCGTTATGCAGAGGTACTCCTTATTGCTGCTGAAGCGGCTGTGGAAACAGGCCGTACTGCAGAAGCTGATCAATGGATTAATATGATCAGAGCAAGAGCAAGAAATGGTAATGGCACTCCAAGCGCAGTACCTGCAGACATTTCTGGGGCTACAGTAGCAGACGTATTAGAGGAGAGAAGATTAGAATTGGCATTTGAGCAGAAGAGATGGTACGACATTGTCAGAAGAAGAATGGGCGATCAGGTGTTCGGACCTAATGGGTATGAAACGGAATTCTTAGGTACTTCAAACTTTGATCCCAATAGGGATTACTTACTTCCGATTCCTCCGATTGAAATTACAAACAATCCTAATCTAACTCAGAATCCTGGTTACTAATTAGAGATTATAAGAAACGATTAAAGAGTCTTACATCTACAGATGTAAGACTCTTTTTTTATGTCTCTCTTTGTAGATAATGTTCTAATAACACTTTATTTGTCGGTTAAGTATATAGCTATAGACCTATTAAATTTATATATTAGCCAAACTGGTCAACCAATTATTTTTGACCATATCCGACTTACTTCAAAAAATATAATTATGAAATTGTCATTTAATGATCGATTACTAAGATTAGGACAACTTGAATTTTCTTTCATACCTTCTTATACTCTATTCATTTTGTTGCTATTAGCATGTAATTTATTTATTAGTCCTGTTGCTACAGCACAGACTCTAGATCCTAATGTTACGCCAGGCGAAAATTTTGATCTTTCATATTGGAAAATTACTCGCCCAAATCAACAAGAAAGGGATCAGGACCAATTGACGAATGGTTATGAGATAGAAGGTGAGTTTTACACGGATCCAGTTACTGGTGCCATGGTTTTTTGGTGTCCTAATGATGGTGCCACAGGCGGCAGTACATATCCAAGAAATGAGTTAAGAGAAATGATGCGTCGGGATAACTTTAGTATAGGTACGCAAGGAATAAATAAAAACAACTGGGTTTTTTCTTCTTCTTCGATGGCCAATCAAGAGGCCGCTGGAGGCGTAGATGGCATCATGACAGCGACAGTAGCTGTAGACCACGTGTCTCTGACCTCTGATGAGTTTCGTAAAGTAGGTCGTACAATAGTTGGACAGATACATGCCTCAGATGATGAGCCTTGCAGAATTTATTATCGCAAATTACCTGGGAATACTAAGGGTTCTATTTATTTTGCTCACGAACCTACCACAAGCGCTGAACAATGGTATGATATGATAGGCAGTAGAAGTGATAGTGCACCCGATCCAGAAGATGGCGTTGCATTAGGAGAAAAGTTTAGCTACGAAATAAAGGTCATTGGTAACTTGCTAACAGTAACGATAATGAGAGATGGTAAGCCTGATGTGGTCCAAGAAGTAGATATGACAAATAGTGGATTTGCAGATGATTGGATGTACTTCAAAGCAGGAAATTACAATCAGAATAATGCTGGAGATGCTGATGAATATGCTCAAGTATCTTTCTTCGCATTAGATGTTGTACACTTTGAGCCAACACAGCCAACAGAATACCTTGCTCCATCTGACATACCAAGATTTCAACCATTTATAGCAGAATGCAAGCTTCAGGCACCTACGAGTTCGACGCTTCGTGATATAGATGCACTTAATGATGGATATACACATCCTGACTGGTTCTATGTAGTAGATGGTGATAAGGTAAGATTTAATCAATCTGGTGATAGCCGAAGAACAGAGCTTAGAAACGAAACGAATTGGGACCTTACACAAGCAGACAGATCTCTGCATGGAAGAATAGATATTGTAGAGCAGACGTGTGATCAGGTTACTGTAATGCAAATACACGATGACGCTGGTGCAGGCCCAGGACCAAACAAACCCTTATTAAGAATATACAAGCACAATGCTAAAGTTCCTACCAATCACTTGTGGGCAGCCATTAAAACAGATGACGGAGGGGTTAATACGACTCATATAGATCTTGGTGAAGACCCAGGAGGATATTTTAATTGTGACATTAGATTGGTAGATGGAAGAATGATCATAGATTATGAAGGTGAAGAAAAAGTGAATGAGGATGTCTCTTTTTGGACCTATCCTAGTTATTGGAAAGCAGGTGTTTACCTTCAGGATGATGGTGAAGCAACAGCACATTTTGATGAACTTTTTGAAGAAGATGGTACACAACAGAATCGGTTTCCATCGATAAGTATTACATCTCCTACAAATAATACAAATTTTGAACCTGGAGAAGACATAACGATTACTGTTGATGCAGAAGATTCAGATGGTTCTGTTACAATCGTAGAATTTTTTGAAGGGAGTACTAAGTTAGGAGAAGACTCTACAGCTCCTTATTCATTTATTTGGACAGGTGCACCTGAAGGTGAGTATACTTTAACAGCCAAAGCTACAGATAACGAAGATGGATCGAGAACTTCATTAAGTACTAAAATCACAGTTAGTGTTCAGGTGGATGTGACCGGAGTAGATTTAATTGATGCCGGTGCAGTTGCGGTTGGATCTACGGTGCAGTTGGATGCAAGCGTTCTTCCTGCTGATGCAACTAATCAAAATTTCACTTTTGAATCTGATGATACAAGTATTGCTACAGTAAGCCCAAGTGGTTTTTTGACGGGAATATCGGAAGGTCGTGTAACGGTAACGGTCACTACTGAAGATGGAGGATTTACTGATACTGCTATAATAGACATCCTTCAACCTTCTTCAGAATTTAACTGGGCTCTATTCCAGCCAATTGTAGGTACCGGTATAGCAGATGGATCTAACGTTGTCTCTAATCTTGTAGATGATAATACTGGAACACGATGGTCAGTAAATGGGTTTCCGGAATCAGCTACAGTAGATTTACACGGAAATATCACCATAACTCGAACTGAAGTCACCTGCTATGAAGACAGAGCTTATCAGTTTATTATAGAAGGTTCGATTGAAGAAAATGGACCTTACACAATCATAGCTGATAGGTCAAGTAATACGCAGCCCGGTACACCTGCTACGCCTATCATTAATGTGGTAGATAGCATTGTAGCAAGGTTTGTAAGGATAACCGTATCAGGAGCTGATGTCTATACTGGTCCATGGACTAGCCTTACTGAGCTGAGAGTGTTCGGTGAAGGAGAGCGAGATCCACTATTAAATGTAGAAGATGAATTTCAAGAGCAAGTTCAGTTAATACCAAATCCTGCCACATCTGTGGTAACGATAAAAGGTGCTGAAGAATTCCATAGTGTTACCGTATATGATCAATCAGGAAGAAGAGTCATCCATAGAAAGATCAATAGATTAGAAACAATAGATATAAGTCAACTTCAACCAGGTATTTATTTAGTAAAACTTGAAGGCGATGATAAGTCCCATACTTGCAAGTTGATAAAACCTTAAGTTTTTTAAAACATAAAGTGGATTAATGCTTCTACAACTATGAAACATCTTCTCCTGTTTTCATTTTTATTTCTATGTGTTATAATGAGTGCACAGACCCGCTTTGATGTGTCTTCTGGCACAGAGTTTAATATGGCTCAAGAACAGGCTAATGCAGGGGATACTATCGTATGGACTCAGGGTATTTATTCCACTACTCGTATGGACATTAATAAAGACGGAATAATAGTAACAGCTGAACCGTATGGCACTGCATTGTTTTCAGGTGCATCGAGAGTTGTCATAAATGCCGACGATGTTACTTTTTCCGGCTTTCAATACGTAGGAGGGGCTATTGGAAATTTAGATGTCATTAAAGTCTATGGAAGTGATGTATTGATCACTCATGTAAATATTCAAAATTATACGAGCTTTAAGTATCTCAGGGTGTATGAAGAATCGAGAAGAACGACCATCAGTTATTGTAACTTCGAGAATCGCCTCAACTTAGCTGATCAGAACATTCTCTCCATATTAGTAGATGATGAACCCGGTTATCACAAGATTCAATATTGTTCTTTCAAAAATTTCGATGGTTTTGGCCAAGACCAAGGAGTTGAACCAATTAGAATTGGGGTTAGTACACAAGGCGATTTAGATAGTCGTACGCTTGTAGAGTATTGTTATTTTACGAGATGTAATGGAGATGGTGAAATAATCTCGCATAAGTCTAGACAAAATGTCTATCGTTACAACACTTTTGAAAACAACCCCGTAGCTGAGCTCGTATTAAGACATGGTGATGAAGGCATCGTATATGGGAATTTCTTTCTGAATAATATGGGAGGCATTCGAGTGAGAGAGGGTTCGGACCATTTCATATATAACAACTATTTCGAAGGGCTCGATAGAAGATCTATTTATCTTCAAAACGATCCATCTGATCCTTTGTCTGATATTCACATTTATCATAACACGATAATGAATTCCGAAGAAGTAAGACTAGGAGGTAATGGAAATAATCCACCAACTAATGTCACCATTGCTAATAATGTTTTCACAGATCCCGTAGGAAAAATTTTTGACGAGGACACTGGTGATGAGACATGGATTAGTAACTTTTCATTTGGGAACTTGGGGATAGATTCCCCATCGACTGGACTTTCTAATTCAGACCCTCTTCTTTTTGAAAATACGGATGGCTTTTTCCAGCCAGAATCTCGTAGTCCTCTTATTTCCGCAGCTTCTGCTGACTATCCAGAGGTTCCACTTTATCCAGGAATGGATTATGACAATGAAATATCACTTGATCTAATGAAAGAATCAAGACCTATGTCAACAATAGGTCGAGCGATTGGAGCTTCTGAATTTTCAGTAACAGTCAATGTCAAGCCACTTGCTACAGAGATGAACACAGGTCCTTCATACTTATTTGATAACCTTGTCGATTATCTAGCTACAGATGTCAGACAACTATACATCATAGATGAAGGAGACATTCGCTCTATTAATGTTACCAGCAATATAGACTGGACTGTAACGACCAGTGAAGACTGGGTAACAACGGACCTTTCATCTGGATCGGGGGATGGTCAGCTCAGTGTTACAATAGATTCAAACGAAGCGAATGAAAATCGATCGGCAACAGTCACAATTGTAGGGGGAGCAGAATCGGTAAGTATAGATGTGTTCCAGGATCCTGGAGAGCTGGTTAGTATTCAGGATAATCTTGAAACTGAGGTGCTGCTATTTCCAAATCCAACACATGGAAAAGTAAAACTGAGTAATATACCATCAGGAATCTCCAGTTCTCTAATAGAGTTGATTGATATAAATGGAAGAACTGTTCTCACAAAGGAGTCTCAAATAAAGGATAACGAATTGGTAAT
>ENA-ORXT01001816-ORXT01001816.1-marine-metagenome-genome-assembly--contig:-NODE-1816-length-27345-cov-8.445504_pt1 | contig 27345 bp, 24 predicted proteins | sample MGYA00237868_ERZ511482 | MGnify/ENA metagenome assembly ERZ511482
AATATATAGAAACTATACCCAACATATCTTATATATTCAATCTGAATCCCGGCATACCCAAGTGCCGGGATTTTTTTATGGATGTACCAGTCTTAGGTAAATCTTTTCTGATGCCTTCTTAATCAACGTTCCCTCTTGCTATTGCAGACTTTGTTCTTGTTCCACCATAAGTGCCCTACAAAATAATCTCTTTTTTTTTTTGATTGAATTTTACTAACTTTTGAAATAGACTCCTCAAAATTTAATTTTCTATTTTAATTATTTAGTAATTATTAATACTTGTCAACGTAGACACACGTAGACATAATCTTTATCTAATATTAGAAAAAATCCTTTTAAGGTGAAGTGATGTCGCTACATCTGTAGGTTTCAAGCCCTGTGCTTGCAAAAACTGAATATTTGCATACCTATAATTCTTTTGTTTTAGATAATTTAAACCTGTTGCATAATAATTACTAAATTCTATCTCCGTCGATTGTAACTTTTCTGTCTTCTCAGCTATTATAGTATATACTTTTGTAGGTGTCTGTTTTCCTTTTACACATAGAGTATCAATTTCTCGACAATGAAAGTGATCACGAATCTTATTATACGTCGTAGAACATACCAATATATCTAATCCATATTCCTTGGATAGTCCTTCAAGTCTAGAAGCCAAATTGACGGAATCTCCAATGACAGTATATTCAAATCGTTCATTGGATCCTACATTTCCTGAAATCACATTTCCCGTAGCAATTCCTATCCCTATTTTAATACTTTTAACCTTTGAATTATGATAACTTAATTCTGAAACCTTCTTCAACATATCCAAAGCAGATTTAACACAACTAACAGCATCCTCTTTATTAGGATAGGGAATACCAAAAACTGCCATGATTGCGTCACCTATAAATTTATCCAAAATTCCCTTATTTTTTACAACAGAATTTACCATTTCACTAAAATAATAGTTCAAAAATTTCACTACCTCGACAGCACCCATATTCTCTGTAATAGACGTAAAATTTCGTAAATCCGAAAACATGACACTGCATCGCCTATACTTTCCATCTAAAAGTGATAAATCATCTTTACTTAATATTTCATTTACCAAATGATTTGGAAGATATCGGCTCAAATTCTGCTGGACTCTTATTTCCTTTGTGATGTCTTGTATTACATTTATAGCTCCTATATTATGTCCCTCAATATCAGTCATTGGTAAAGAACTTAGATTGTAAATCGTTTTTCTATCATTCTCATCCAGTACTTCAAGCCCAGTCGCTTTCTGTCTTTTCCCAGATTCAAAAAGATCTTTGGTATACTTATATAGCGGAGGATAATTTTGTTCTAAGCCACTAAAGTGTTTATCTAAACAATTACTTTTACTGACTCCAAAAATATTACAAAACTGACTATTTACAGTTTTTACATAACCTTCTTTATCAAATGTAATGATGCCATTATCCAGATTTTCAAAGAGTAAATTAAAGTAGTTTTTCATACTATAAACTTCACCGAATAGCTTTGCATTTTGAATAGCAATGGCTATATGTGAAGCAAATCCTTCCATAATTTGAAGGTCCTGATTAGTAAATCTTCCTGTATTTTTATTTATGACTTCAATGACCCCGATTAATTCATTATTAGTGTTTAATACAGGAACGCCAAGAATTGACTTAGTTGTATAGTTAGTTTTTTGATCAATCTTACTATCAAAATATGGATTATTGTGAGGGTCATTTTCAATAAGCGATTTTTTTGTATGGGCGACTAACCCTACAATACCTTTGTCGGTTTCTATTTTTAAATTATTTAAGCCTTGACCAAAATGTGTCATTAACATATTCCTTTTCTCATCATATAGGAAAAATGTACTTCGATCAGAATTAGTGATTTCAGAAGATTTGGTTATTATTAACTCTACTACTTTATCAAGCTCTAATTCAGAATTAATAATAGATGATACATTTAAAAGTGTATTGACGCTTTCTCGCATCTGTTTAGTGATCTCGTATAACTTAGAATTCTCTATTAAAATACTCGCAGTAGACGAAAATCCATTGATAATCAATAAATCATTCTTTGAAAAAAATCCATCCTCTTTATTAAGTGCTTGAATAACACCTATGCAATCGCCTACCTCATTTATAATTGGAACACAAATAATCGTTTTCGTCGTATAGCTTGTTATGCTATCATAATATGGATCAAATGAACTATCCTCATATGCATTATTTGTCAGATACAGTATTTTACTTTGTGCGACTCGACCACATATACCACGTCCTAATGGAATCGTTAATATTTGCTCATTTTCTATACCAGAGGCATATATACATTCTAAAATATATTTGTCCTTATTAACGATATAGATACTAGTCCGATCTGCTTTTAATGCTGCTGAGATACTATCAGATACCTTTGATATTTGTATCGATAATTCACTACTCTTCTCCATAAATTAAATAGATAGATTGTCAATCCAACTTCTGGTCGTTCAATCAATAATTAAATGTGACTACGCTATTTGTCTCTTTGCAAGCATTGAGAATAATCCATCAGAATTAATGAGCTCATCATATGTACCCTGCTGAACGATTCTACCTTTGTCCATCACGATTATCCGATCCGCATTCATGACAGTACTCAGTCGATGAGCAATAATAATTCGAGTTGCTTGTAACTTATCAAGACTCTGTGATACGATGGTTTGGGTTCGATTATCCAGCGCACTTGTGGCTTCATCCATAAAAAGCATTCTTGGTTTATGGACAATGGCCCGAGCTATCATTAATCTTTGTCTTTGGCCTCCAGAGAAAGTACTTGCCCCATCACTTACGACAGTGTGCATTCCCATTGGCATATGCTTGATATCATCTTCTAAGCCTGCCATGTGAGCGGCTTCAGTCGCCTGCTCTAATGTCAGTTCTGAATTACCTATAATATTTTGAAATATAGAACCAGACATAAGTGATCCATTTTGTAACACAACACCAGTCTGCCTTCTAACCATTTCTTTGTTAAGTTCATCAAACCTTTGACCATCGAAATAAATCGATCCCACTTCAGGCTGTTCAAAACCTAATAGTAAGCGCATCACTGTAGACTTACCAGATCCAGATGGACCGATAAAAGCGACCATTTCACCTTGCTTAATTTTTAAGGATACATCTTTCAATACCAAAGGTTGGTCTTCTTGGTATCTAAAAGAAACTGAATTCAGTTCAATATGACCTGAAAGCTCTCCAGGGTCCATGCTATCTATAGGCGTCTCAGGGTTTTCTTCTAAAATGGGTTTTACTCTTTCATATAATGGGATCATATTCAGGGAAGATATTAAGGCTTGACTCATGTTCAGACAGTCTCCTAAAAACTGATTAAAAGCTGAAATAAAAGCCATAAAAATACCGACAGACATTAATTCACCAGTATTCAATCCAGAATATGACATGACATAATAAATAAATCCAAAGAACATTATATTAGTCACTAATGGATAGGTTCCATTAAATACCTCCACAAAATTTTGATAATTACCAGATTTAAATCCTAAATTTTTAAAGTGCGCAAACTTAGATGCCCATAAAGCAAAAAATCTCTTTTCTGTTCCCGCTATTCTAACTTTTGAAATTCCACTTAAAAATTCAAATAGTAAACCCTGCAATTCTCCATGATGGTCAGATATTTGACGATCATATTTTAACTTTAAAAGTCCCATGATGATGACAAAAACCACTGCTATCGCAGCTAATGCAACACCTATTAAAGCCAGCTTCGAGTTATAGTAGAACAGTAATCCCAAATTAACAATAGAAAACGTTCCACTCAAGACTGCTGTCAATACGACACCCGATAAAATCTGCCTGATGGTATTAATACCTAATGCCCTCATCGTCAAATCGCCAGCCGTATACTTCTTAAAGAAATTAACTGGTAGTCTGAGTAAGTGGTCCATTAATCCAGCTTGAATTGTCAGATTTGACTTAGTCTCTACTCTGAGCAAAAGAACCCCTTTGATAAGTCTGAGCAATGAAGAAATAACAGCTAGTAAGACCAGAATGCCAAAAATATCATATAGATAGTTTCTATCAGCTTGGGGAACGATATCATCATACAATATACCTGTTACAACTGGAACTAAAAGACCTAATAAACTACCACACAGAGATGCAATCAATATCCAAGCAGCATCTTTTTTTAATCCTTTTATGGCAAAACTCCAAAGCTTCGTAACCGTTGTCATTTTCTCATCAAAGGAATATAGAAACATGTGAGAGATAGGGTCAATCGATGCGGCAATATCTTTATCTATCTCCGCTACTTCTTTGGTTCTAGGGTTCTGTATTTGATATCCGCCTCCCGATTTTTGTATGAGTGCTACCGGGTCTTTGTTTTCTTTTAAAAAAGCGAATAAATGTCCATTTTCTTCCTTCCACCACTGACCTCTTAAAATAACTTTACGCAGTCTTATATTAGATATTTTAGCGATGTCGTTTAGTTGGCTAGTTAAACCTCTATGATGGCAATCAATATGCTTTGGCTCTTTAAAGTCAAATCCAGTTACATTTCCAATCACCTGACATGCTCCAAGGACTTGATTTGTATTAGTGATTTCACTAAATATTTGATCGTTATCCTGTTTATTGACAATTGATTTTAATTTATTTAGACTATGATGCAATAAATCATTATCAGCATTCTTCTTTGTCTCAAATCCTACTTCATTATTTTCTTTCTCAATTTCTAAGAATGCAACTAACTTCTCTTGTAAATATGCATGTAAGTGTTTTAAAGCAAATAATATGGTGATCTCATCCCGAATAATATCTATCGTCTGGTATATTTGGATTTTAGATTTTTGTACGGCTTCTATATAAAATCCTTTGGTCACAGGAATTAAGTTATTCTTTATAGACTGTCCGCTTAAAAGTAAATTTTGTCCATAGATTTTGATATCTCCTTCCTGACATAATATCCAAACTGTCCCATCAGAAGGATATGATATCGCATCTTGATTCAGTTCTATCTCATCTACTCCTTGCAAATCTACATACTCCTTCGGCGGAGCAAATCCTTCCACATAATTTGCACATTTAGTGATCCATTTATCAACTCTCCCAGCTAAATCGATGCTCTCTATATTTTTTATATTTGATTTATTTAGCTCTAACAATTTGGCGTCTTCACTTGTAACAAAAAGTGAAATAGAGCTTTCATCACCTCTATCTTTCATAGAGAACAACATTTCCCCTGGAGAGACTGTGTACATATAATGTCGAGCACTAGTCGCATTTCCTTGTTTATCTCTTTGTACAAAATAAACATCGACTTGACCTGTAACCACTAACCAAAAGTGATCTGTGCTATCTAAATAAAATGGTTTGTTTCCTGCAAGGAATTTATCTGTAACACTTAGTTTCATTTGTCTTTATTTCTATTGTCTTTTGAATACTATCCAAGAGATTTAAACCCTCCTTGTCTCGATATTTATCATCCCTTAATTATTGAGTCATATCCTTACGTTTCTTATTATCTATTTGGAACTAATCAAATCGGAGTAAAGACCACTCTTTGCCAATAATTCCTCGTGTGTCCCACGTTCTACAATTTTACCGAAGTCCATTACGATTATCTCATCACAATCTCGAATGGTACTCAATCTATGAGCTACAATAAGACAGGTGCATCCTCTTCTTCGGATGTTATCCATGACTATCTTCTCAGACTTTGGATCAAGCGCACTAGTTGCTTCATCCATGACCAGTATGGATGGATTAAGGGCAAGTGCTCTGGCGATTTCAATTCTTTGTTTTTGCCCACCACTAAAATTGCTACCACGCTCAGCAACTGCACTGTCATAAGACCCTACTCTGGAAGCGATCATATCATGAATGTTCGCATCTTTTGCAGATCTGATTATACTATTCTCTTCTAAGGTGCTGTCCCAGAAAGATATATTTTCTTTAATCGTGCCTTTAAACATCATAATATCTTGATCAATGACAGCAAGAGAATTATTAATCACATCTCTTGATATCTCGTTCTTTGGGACGCCATCGAAAAGCAATTCTCCTTCCCAAGGACTATAAAGACCAGAAACTAATCTTGCGATTGTCGATTTTCCACTACCTGATCCTCCGACTAATGCGATTCGACTCCCAGGATCTAGCTTCATACTGAAACCTTGAATCAATGGGTCTAAGGCTGTCGAATACCCAAAAGTTATATCCTTCAGCTCTACACTGCCGGTCAGCTTAGCCTTACGAAAATCATCATTACTACCTTTGTACTCTTCTTCAAATTCTTCGCTGACTTCATAATTTAAAACATCGTCGATGACATTCATATCTCCTTCCGTCTCTTGAAGTAGACTGCCGACAGATACAAGTTGATTCACTGGTCTGATAAAGCTATTCATCAGAAAAATGAATGCAACAAGCATCCCAATAGTCAAATCTCCATCCATAACCTTCATAGCTCCTAAGCCTAATACCAATGTATTCGTTAAGGACATCAAGAGTGGCGGTATGATATTGAATTTTAGTGTGATGTATCCAAGCTCTTGCTGTACATTCAGTACTTTTGCTAAGTATCCTGACCAAGAAGAAAAAAAGTCGCTCTCTCTACCAGAAGCCTTTAATGTTTCTATCATGCTGATGCCTGACATCGTATTACCCATCAGTTTATTAGATTCTGATGTCAATCGCCTATTACCATCAATTCTGGCACGCGACACCATTTTTAATGCTAAGACATTCAAAACAGCAGTCACAATGCCTACTGTAGTCAATAAAACATCATAACTAAACATCAATAGTGCATAGAATATGACCACAATCACATTTAATAATGCATTGGCTAAGTCCCCACTTAAAAGCCTGGCCACCTTATCATTAAGTGAGACTCGATTACTGATGTCTCCTGCGAATCGCTGAGTAAAGAATGTTATAGGCAAGTGAAAGGTATGCCACAGGAACTGGCTCGACATAGACAACGCTAACTTCGTCTCCAGTCGTAATAGATAATACTGCTGAGCAAATATTAATATTCCACTCATGACTAAGACCCCGATCATACCTAAAAGTAAGGGCATAACAAAACTTGTCAAGCCATTGATTAAATACTTATCAATGAATATTTGAGTAAATGAAGGAATGATTAATCCAGGTATGACAAGAAATAAACTGGCTAATAAAATGTATGTGATACTCAACTTAGAGTTAGATACTCTTGGTCTAAGTGATGGGACTAATCCCTTCTTATCATTCTGTTTTACAAAGTCCGGCCCTGGGACCAAGCTAATGACAACTCCCGTAAAAGATTCGTCAAACTCTTTTTGATCTACTGTATATCTTCCTTGTGCTGGATCACTTAAATGTGCTTTACCTTTAGAGAACCCTTCAAGAACAAGAAAATGATTAAAATTCCAAAATATGATACAAGGCATTTTCATTTCCTTGAGCTTCTCGACGGACTTAGCATAACCCTTTGCGACTAGACCATATGATCTGGCTCCCTTCATCAGATTGGTAGCCTTTAATCCATCTCTGGACACACCACAGGCAATTCTCAATTTTTCTAAGGGGACATGCCTTCCATGGTAACCTAAAATAATGGATAAAGCTGCTGCTCCACATTCTACTGCTTCCATTTGAAGTACAGTCGGTGTCTTTACTGGGACAGCTGCAATTTTATTCTTCCTGGTAGGAAGAGAAGCCTTTAGTTTGTTAATGATATTCATTGTTATCGTTTTGACACAGATTCTCAATACCCTAGTCTGTTGTCTTTATTATTAAAGTGTAAGCACATGAAGAGACATAAACCTGCGAAAGTGAAAATGATTCCTAACATTTTAATTAATATAGGTCAAAGAAATCCTTAAATGCAGGTACGATCATTGCCACTGGCGTTTCTTCTTTTACCGTAATTTTACCAATACATGAAGTGCCAGTATTTATTTTAATTTCAGGACCCTCTGATGAAGTCCAGGAATAGCCACTGTAGGTAGAAGGGTCTTTGTGAAACTCTACCACCACTTCGAATGGAGCTCCTAAGCGCAGCATACTATTGACTAATTGATCATTCTGCATAGAAGCCATCATACCCTGCTGCGTTACTGGAAATTCTGATACATGTCGTACGGTCGCCAAGATATAACCATGCTCTTGTGGCTGTATTGTAGAAGGCACCACAAGTGCTTGCATCCCTACAGTTATCTTCTTACCCTCCTGTGCAGGCACATATAGAACACCTCTTAGAGAAGCATCAGATTCATTCTTAGTCTTAATCTTGAAAAGAGCGGATCCTGGACCGACCATCATACCGCTACTTGTCAATACCTCGATCACCTCACCGTCATGTGGGCTTTTAATGTAGGTACTTTTTTCGTATTGTTCTTCAAGTTGTTCTAACCTCAGTTTCTGCTGACCAATTCTTTGACTGATGCTATTTTTCCGATTATCTAAGTCAAAGCTATTCGACAGTTCTTGTGAATTGATTTGCACTTTGTTTGCATTAAAGCGTTCTATACCATTATTGATTTCATCAATTTGCCTCTCTACATTGATCACTTGTGTTTTTGTGATTAATCCTTTTTCCAGTAAATGCCTATCTACGACCAGTTCTTGTTGTAATTGAGCTTTCCTCTTACTTAGCGAAGCGATTTCTTGCTCGATGTTTTCTCTTTGCTTGATCACTAGCTCTCCTTGTATTCTCGAATCCTTATTTCCGAAGGCATTTATTTGATCCAGTTCATATCTTCTTTCTGACAGAGATGCACGAGCTGCTTCTATTTGAAGTAATAGATCAGGTTGTTCTATCTCCGCAATCACTTCGCCCATGTTTATGATGTCACCATTGGCTACATTTAGTTTGACCAACTGGCCGCGCGAGGTAGATACGACATCATAGACCTCTCCGCCGAGAAGAATTCCCATGGCATTTATTTTCGTTTTCACCTTGCCATTGATCCCCCATACTAATGCGCCAGATATGGCTATGAAGACCATGCTCAAGACTAGCCAAGAGTTCAAGCTAGTGATTTTTATAAGCTGGTCAAGCTTTTCGGGTGTTGACAGCTTTTCAAGGGCTGCCTTTCTGAAAAATCCAGGAGCTGACATATACTATATTATTTTTATTTTAATAAATTGTTATAAATGTTCCCGTTTCAAGGCGAATACAAGGGGTTAGATTTAACTAATACTTAGTTAGGTTTCATCTATTGAAACCCTAAATAATTAAGACAAAAACTCACACTATTTAGCTAATGGTAATTGGTAAAAAACGCTTTTATCATTTATGGTTATTTCTCCTTCATTCTTTTGCAATAAGGTACCTGTCTGATGCCTTAGCCGAGTGATCGTCATCGCGAGTTGTTGCTGATTAAATAAGTATTCTAACTGAGCAAAAGTCAACCTCTCTTGAAAAATAATAAGATTTAAAATAGTCGATAATCCATTTTTGAATTTCAATTGCTCGTTTTCAAATACCTCATCATAATATTCAAGTGTTCGCTTCGATTTATTGACGGCTTCAATCGAATTGAGTAAATTGCTGTATTCGATGGACACGTTAATCTCTATATTCCGTATTTGATTGTCATAGATCAGATCTTGATTTAATTCATTATTCTTACTGATCAATAGATTTGCTTCTGCCCGATGATTGCCAATGGGTATGTTATACCGCACCCCCATGCCTATGCGATAATTTCTTCCATCATCTTTCACAAGTGGACTCACGATTCTGTGGATGCCATTGCCTAAATCACTGCCGCCATATGATAATGAGCCGACTAAGTCCAGACTTGGCTTCGATTCGTTCTCGGCACGTTTGACCAAGATTTCAGACTTATCCCTCTGATGATACAGAGCATGTACATCACTTCTGTGTACCAGAGATAATTGTAACACACCTTGAAGATCACGGATTTCGATCTCATCTACTGATGGAAACTGATCCGATGGCGCTCCAATCAGAGATACATCCTTTTCTGATACACCTATGAATCTAGCCAAATTCTGCTTTGAAGCATATAGGCTTTGCTTAGCTGAGATGACCTGTCTTTCCTTATCTAATAAGTCAGCTTGAATTTGTATTAAATCACTAGCTGGCTTCTTATTTGCGTGCACTAATTCAGTCGTTATCTCTAAAACACGATTGACTCTCTGCACATTGGCTTGATAAACATCAATCCGCTGGTAATCTGCAAAGTATTGCCAATAAGCTAAGGCCATATTTTGTAGCTGCTCAGATGTGTTAAACTCTAAAAAGCTCTTTTCAATGACAACATCAGCCTGAGCCAAATCTATCAATGCATTATTATAGCCCTTCCCAGATAATCTTAACAATGGCTGACTAAATGATGCATTGATACTGGTGGTATTGACACCTGTATGGCTACCCACGTATTCATTATATGCGCTCACCGGTATGTTGTCAGAAGTTCTTTGAAACTCCATACTTGTCCTTACTGTCACTCCAGTATTCAGCTTTTTGCTTAGGCCTCCACTGAGCTGATAGACATCAGTATTCAGCATATTGCCAATCAACTGTGATCGTTGATCAAGTTCATTCAGATTGACCCCGGATCGGCTAAAGTCAGCTGCTGAGAACAATACTGGGTCAAATTCACTAGTGACTACATCGACTGCGTAAGTAGCTCGATCTAGATTATACTGCTGACTCACAATCATTGGATTTATCTCTAATCCCAGTTGACAGATGTTGACAAGATTACAATCAATTGATTGCATCTTGTCCATCTGCGCACTTATAGAAATCAAAAGACAGAAGTAGAACGATATCATATGAAATACTTTCATACTAGTTGATCTCTGAAAATTTATTTAATATCCTGCTAAATCGCGCACCTGCTTTACCTACTTGATTCAATATATTCACATTCAATTCATCTACTTCGTCTTCTAGAATACCATAGCCTAACTTACTTGTCGTCTTCCTCAATCGATTAGACAAGAACAAGGCAATTGAATAATAAAAACTTGCAGCGAATCTCGTGTCTACCTCCAGGCGCCTTTTTACTACATCTAAAGGAATAGCAAAGACAGAAGAATCTCTCATTGCCTTGACAGATACAGATGGCGGCCGTTCATCTAAGAATGACATTTCACCTATGATCTCTCCAGACCCAATCTTAGCAATCTCCAGATCAGCATGCATTTCGTTGTAAATATTTAGCTTTCCTGATAGGACGATATAGATATGATCAATCAGCTCACCTTGTGTGACAATATGCTCCCCAGCTAAGTATTGCTGTTTGGTTCCATTATCGATCATCCATTCGATGTCATTGTCGCTGAGTTGTCCTAGGACGAAGAGTACTCGTTTCATAAATTGATATGTTGAAATTATGTAAAGTGTGTAGTTAGTATCAATAAGGAAACTCTAAAAGCTTTCTTTAGGCCTTGTAGAATTTTCTATATCTTCTGGCCTAATAGGAGGGGTATTCCATGGACTCCCACCAGGAAATATACTACCGCCGCTACGACCAAATTTAATCTTCGCAAAACCTCCCCCTGAAACAACTTCTAATTCTTCTTCTGTTAATTCAATATTATCTAAATTTGGTTCAGCGGGAATATTGATATAGACAGTTGTTGGATTTGACTCATCGACTACCTTAATCGTGTCTATTCCTTCTGGTAATATTATTGATTTTCCAGTTAATGTTTTTATTGCTTCTTCTGGATCAGCGATAAAGTCATTTTTAAACTTTGGATTGCTCCAGCATTCACTGATGACTTGTGATAAAACTTCTTGTAGATTCATAATTTATTCTATTAAAATTGAGATTATTTTTATAAAGCATATATTCTATTACTTATCAGCCATAGCCTGTTTTCCAGTGTTAATAAGTACTTGTTAGATATAAATTGATGCCCTATCTACCAATCATGTCTATAATCCTGTCAATCAAAGGTCCAAATGGGTCTTTCCAACCAGCTGAAATCTTTTCCAACTCCTCATCTGAAAGTTCTCTCAAAATATCGGAATTTTCAGGGATAGAAATAATAATTTCTTTATTTGTTCCTTTCATAATATTTTTACTGTATAAAGGACTATATTGATCAACAAATTTCAATCTTTCTCCATTTGAATAATTAAGTGATCCTACTTGTAAAGTCCTTACAGCGCTCTTATAATCAGATAAGAGAAGATTTTTAAAATCACAATCCATAATTGCCCTTTCCAAGGCCTTAGCGATTATTTCATTGTTGTTATACATAGATTTATTTGTATTGATATGTGAATAGTTTGTTCTACTTATTTACCTGTTATCTTATCAACTAACCATTTTAATGGAGCAATAATTAACCCTCCCGATACAACTTCCATTTCACTATCTGATAATTCAATATCACTAATATCTCTACTACAAGGAATAGAAATTATTAGAATACCTTTCTGAATTTTAATAATATCATCGCTGAAGAAATTACTATTAGAATCAACAAAGCGAATATTATTAATATCAGGATAATGTAGCTCATGACTGCTTATGCGTGAAAGCGCACTTTTATAATCAGAAAGCAATTCGTTTTTAAATTTGTTATCAGTAATAGCTTTAGACAAAGCCTTATAAATAATCATTTGATTACTATTCATCATTTTAGTTTATCTTTTAATTTCGATTGTTGTTGGTATATAAGGTGGAGTCTGATGATTATCTTTTGAGTCCCACTGTGGTAAATGATTAGTACCGCATCTAATCCATTTCAATCTAAATATGTCTCCTTTTAAGCCCCCTGATACTATTTCTAATTCCTTTTCAGAAAGTTCAATATTATCTAAATTTGGTTCTGCAGGAATATTAATATAAACTGTTGTGGGATTAGATTCATCTATTACTTTAATTGAATCGATACCTTCTGGCAGTATTACCGTTTTTCCAGTTAATGCTTTTATTGCCTTTTCTGGATTTGAAACAAATTCTGACTTAAAATTGGAATCGTTCCAACATTCACTAATAACTTGAGTTAAAACATCTTGTAAAATCATAATTTAATATTTGTTTATACAATGATAGACTAAAACCTAAATCAGAAACTGCCAATGATTATAAGTTTTAAAACTATAAAAGGGTTCTTGAGAATTTATATCACTATTAAATGAAACTAATGTAGCATTGAAGGATATTTATCAAAAAACTGGTAAGACTCTGTGAGAAGTAACCAATTATAGAATATCTAACAAGATAAGTACGAGTCATAAATATTATAGATGAATTTAACCGAGAAGCCTTTTCGGTTGAATCACATTATAGATATACATCTGATTCACTCGCTTTCGGTGCACTGTTCACACTTTCATAGTAAATTTCTATGGGTATTCAAAAATAAACTTGCTACTGTAACCTCCTCCAAGTTGAGACAAGTCTTAAGTTAGTAATATTCATTTAGGTAACTTTTAGCGGATCATCATTATTTTTGTAGACTTTGTCATGGCTGATATTCATAGGGAATCATTCATTTTAGTCTTTATTGATTCGGAATAAATAATTCCTTTGTTACAAAGTTCTCTAAATACTGATGGGATTCTATAGCCCAGGTATATATGGGGATTCTTATAGTTATAATTTTATTTCCATTTCTTATAAATAAAATATATTAGTCTTAGTATCCAATTAGATATACATCCAGTGCTTTATATTTAAAATGTCTATTCAATCTCTCTACATAGTAGTTTGTGAATAATGAACCCTGGCCAGTAGTCAACCTCTATTTTGTCTGGTAAACCTCGTTCCACTTGGAAATCTTCAATGCTCAAATGACAATCTGATTACTTTAATAGCCAAAAGAATAGATCTGAAGTTAAGCATATGAATTCTAATTTTTTGATAATATATAACATGATTACTACCGAATTAAGTGAATATATTGGTGAGATAGTGTGGCTCAGATGATAAATAACAATCACTACGTCTTCTCTAAATCTCAGTGGCAAGAAATATGAAAAGTAAAGGAGGTTTCTAACCCACAGTAAATTAAATTATTCTGATGATAGTAAGCTTAGAATTATGGATATATACAATATTGATCCTTGAGTATGTTTAAGATTCGACTTAATATCCTAATTTTTCTTATCAAGATCTAATAATTCATTGTGAATTTTCTTTTTAACTTCTTTCCATTTCAGATAAAAAAAGGCAACAACAGATCCGATTACTGTTACAAGTAAACTTATAAATGAATTAGAAAGAAACTTTGGCCTAAACTCTTCTGTTAATCCAAAGAATACCAATAAACATATGATCAACGCACCCATAAATATTAAAGACTGTAACTTTCGCTTCTCCTCCAAAAATGTGTCAATCCTTTTATCTGATTTGTCTTCCATTTTTCCTATTTAGCATTCTATATACTACAATAAATTTATTTCACATAAAAATAGTAAAATAATTATACTTTTATTACCTATGATTTAGCCTCATAAAGAATCAAACTATGTTATGGTATAAAAACTGTAACATTATGGAAGTGAAAAGTCCAAGAAAACGGTATAGTACCGAAGAATAAATCAAAATCGTAAAAGAAGCCAGCACGAAGGGTGTAAGATCTACGCTTGAAAAGTATGGCATATTTCCAGCTACGTATTATTCATGGAAGCGCAAGTTTGAGCAGATGGGCGTACAAGGTTTTGTACATGGCATGACAAAGAAGCGACTTGCACGAATTTATGAATTGGAGCAAGAAAATGAATTACTCAAACAATTATTAGTTGAAAAAGAATTGGAGAGTCGGCTTAAAGATGAGTTGTTAAAAAGAAGTATCCCAAGGTGAAAAGAAAGTAATCATGATAGAGCATGTCGCCTTAGGAATGAAAACAAAGAAAGCTCTAAAGCTTATCGAGTTGAGTGTTCATCAATATTATTACAATAATAAGCCGGGTAAAGTTGGTAGACCTTCAAGCACTCTTACAATTCAAAAGACAGGAGAAGAGATATTAGAAGTGTCTAACCAAGTTGTCATCACAAAGATGGAAGAGATCATGTCGATCTAGACTTGAGTTATGGCTATCCCAGAATGATCTCACATCTTCAGTTACTTGGTTTTATTATTAATCCTAAAAAGGTTTATCGCTTGATGAAAGAGCAAAGTATGCTCCGAGATAAAGCGAAGAAAGTTTGTTAAATACAGGATTGTCAATCCTGAAGTACCACTATAATGTTTGGAAATGGATAGCAAGTTTGTATGGATAGCATCTAGGTATACACGTGTTTATGTATTAAGTGTGATCGATACCTTTACACGATTTGTATTAGCTTGGCATGTAGGTATGAGTATCACACGGCACACAGTAAAAGAAGTAATCTTTAAAGTGATAGTCAATCATTTACAGAAAACATGTTGTGCTCAACAAAGGCCTCGATATTGAAATACGAAATGATAATGACAAGCGATTTGTAGCAAAACCAGTTCAGCAATTTTTCTAAGACAATTATTTAAATCAGGTGTTTACTCATCCATATGCGCCACATGAAAATGGACATATAGAATCTTTTCATGCGATCTTGTTCAGGTAATTGGACAGGTTTATTTATCTAAAAACTCTCTTTTAACCAATCCTAAAGTGCCTGCTAACTGAGCTGACACTCATACCGCCTCTAATGATAACATCACATATTCATACTTAAGGGCAAATGAATTGCCAAGAGCCGCCCACGGAACTTCTAACAACTTTACTTTGTCATTTTATATTCTAACCCGTGAAACGCGTGCATGAAACTCACATTTATGGTCAAAGATATTAAGATGAATCTCTGTACACTCTTGATCATCATATACTCAATATTTTTATTCTGAATATATAAATTTAACACCCTTCATATGATCAATATATATATAGAATCATTTCAGAAGAACTCTTTTCTAAGCGTACATACTTTACATACCAAAGATCTATCAAATTTAGCAATAACGACCATAGCTCATTTGAATACATTTCTAAATTCAAAAATATTCACTAATTTCGGATAAGACCATTTAGGATACTTCTGATTCAACGCCATAAGAGATATCCTAAATTTTCTTGCCCTTAAATTATGTAGTATTTTTACAATAATAATTAATGTAAAAAGATGCGAATAAGTGATTCATAAACAAATAGCTTAATCGCATCTATTAATAATAATATACTACACTAAGTCAAACAGACTATATATCATCTGTAAATCCTTCTGTCAACCCTACAATAAAATCATTAATATGATACAAAGCTGTTCCTACTACAACAATAGTTAATATAGCAGCATCATCTAATCCAAAAAAACCACCTGTTACCTGATCTAATTGTTCCTCTGTTAATGCTAAATTCTCTACAAAATCCTTGTTAGGCAAATTAATATAGAGCTTATCTTGTTGAGTTTGATCTACTATCTTTAATTTAAAACCAACAGGGAGTACTAGCTTCTTACCTGTAAACTGATTAATCGTACATACTGGATCGCTAACAAGCTTTCGCCTAAATTCAGCATCACTGTGACATTCAACAATAATATCGTCCATAAATTCTGCGCCAATATCTGGCTTTAATCTACTATTCATAATTAATACATTTTTTAATAACTAGGTAAATACCATGGCATATCAGGTATATCTAATTCGTTAATATAATCAATGCCATCTTCTATTTTATTTGCTAACCATACCCCGAAATCTTTTCCCGGTCCTCCACCAACAATCATCTCTAAATCTCTTTCATTAAGTTCAATATCATTCTCAATAGGAGGAATATTAAAATATATAGTATTTCGATCTGTTTGATCAACAACTACTATTTCTCTACCAAAATCAGATTTCATCTTATAGCCTACTAAATTTTCAATTGTTTCCATGGGATACTCTATTAATTGATTCTTGAATTCTGGTTCATCCCAAGATCTATCAATAAGTGTTTTTAATAAATTAGCACCACTAATATTATGGGCTTTGTGTAAATTCATCATAATAAATATTTCTATTTTTAATTATTAAAATATTAAAACTAATTGCATCAGTAGTCTATATATCATCTGTAAATCCTTCATATAATCCCGAGACAAAGTCATTCGCATGGTATACTATCAAACCCAAAATTAATGCTCCACCTATTGCTAAATCATCAATCCCAAACAGGCCACCTGCAACTTTATCCAATTGTTCTTCAGTTAATGCTAAATCCTCTAGCATAACTTTATTTGGAATGTTTATATAAATCTTATTTTTTTGTGTTTGATCAACTACTTTTATCTTCGTTCCTTGTGGTGCAATATACTGCCTTCCAATAAACTGGCTAATGACATTTTCAGGATCACTAATTAGTCTTTTTTTAAAAACATCATCTTTATGATATTCTGAAATAATGCTGTGTAAAACATCTGCGCCCATCACTGGCTCTTTTTTATGTTTCATTTCTAATTATTTTATGTGTATGTAGGTGAATAATATGGAGTATCAAGAGGTTCTATTGACTTTAACCAATCGATACCATCTTCAATTTTATTAGCTAACCATATCCCAAAATCTTTTCCCGGTCCTCCACCAACAATTATTTCTAATTCATTTTCGCTTAGTTCTCTATCTTCCTTTAGTTGAGGTATATTAAAGTAGATAGTATTAGGATCTGTTTGATCAACAACTACAATTTCCATACTAAATTCGGGTTTCAACTTGAATCCAGTAAAATTTTCAATAGTCCTTTCTGGATTTGAAACTAACTTTTTTTTAAATTCTGGATCACTCCATGATTTAATTATTAAATCACTTAGTAATTTTGAACCGCTTTTACTTGGCTCCTTTCTCAAATTATTCATAATTATTATTTTATGTTTATTAATATTATTTATATTGAATATATATTACCGACTTTTAATTTTCTAATTCTCAATAATTAGTAATTAACGAATTTGGTGTTGCGCCAAACTCACTTTTAAATTTACTCGTAAAGTATGACTGATCTGGCATGCCTACCCTTAAAGCTATTGAATATATGTTCCTACTGTCGTTATCAATAAGTAATTTACGAGCTTTGAATAATTTAATTTTACTGAAATATTTTACTGGAGTAAGGCCTGTAAGTTGTCTAATTTTTCTAAAAAATGTCCTTTCACTAATTAAAAATTCAGGCAAGTAAATCTGCAAGTTAAACTTTATACAATCACAATTACTTAAAATTAATGCCTCTAATCTAATCAACCATTCAATATCTTCCTTAAACAATACGATACTTTTATCCCGATATTTATTAATCAATTCAGGAAACTGAAGGCTATCATTTATTTTAATCTCTATCTTTTTCTCTTTCTCAATCTTAAGCATTTCAGCAATTAGTAATTCGATTGTTTCACTATTTTGAAGCACAACTTCATTTAAGTTATTTAATTCAATTGAATTATTGACCTGCTTCATTTCTTGTATTCTCTTAATCTCATCTAACGGCTTTCTAATCTTTAAAGCGATGTCTGAGAGAATGGTAGAAGAGCTAATGTCAATGTGATGTCGTAAAGTTTCCATTTGTCATGTTATTGTAAAGTGATGATGTAAATATGCTTCCTTTTATTCCTGTAAAACTGCCAATGATTATAAGTTTTTGAATTTTTCACTATATTTTAATCTTTTTCAAAGCCCTTGTATTTCCCTTGATCTCAAGGAGAACATTTACTCCTTTTATGAGTCGTGATATCTTAAGTAATTTTATTACTTAATTCATAAATGTATTTCTGCTCCTTATTTATTGCATGGTTCTTTTTTCAAACCCCTCTGTATCTCCCTTTAAGTGGGAGACCTTGCCTTTTTTGGTATTGAGAAAGTGAACGGTGCACCAAAAAGATATTATTTAGTTTATAATTTGTTTTCCTTATTTCGGGCAAAACAATGGCCCTCAGATTATCTGTCATTTTAATTAAGTTTCGTGTATCTATTGACGACTAATCAAAAGTCAAAGAATCCATAATCCGAAACAGCAGGCTGCGATCATCGGTGATGATTTCTACAGTAACCGTCATTCCGGGATTCAGTATTAGTTCTTGTTTATACTCTGATGTCACATTGTCATCGACTTTAATCATCGCTTCATAAAAGCTATTTTGATTATTGTCTATGTATTCTGGAATGACGGCTATTCTATCTACAGTAGAAATATAATAACCGAACTCCTTATAAGGATAAGCATCAAATTTGATGATTGCTTTTGATTGATCTTTAATCTTACCTCTCCGATAGGATGGGACTTGCGCACTGATGAAGCGAGAAAGTGAGTCTGACTTCTTTGATAGTATTGTCCCTATTTCTGTCTGTGTATTAATTATTTTATTCTCCTCAATGGCAGTAGGCAGTTCTACTATTCCAACTCTATCTGAATTAATGAAATAGATGTCTTCCCATGATCGGAGTGTGGTATTTAGTCTATCCCAGAGTTCTAATATTTTATTTTCTGAGCTTCTTATCTCGTCAGTATTCGTTTCTGTGAGTAAGCTTCTTTGTAAGCTGAGCTCTTGGGTCTTAATATTGTTATTGATGATTTCTTTCTGGAGCTGCTCATAAGATTGATCAAACTGATTGAGGGCAAGCTGAGATTTTTCTAAGTCTTGCTCACTGATCAGGCCTTCCTTCAATAAGCTTTTATTTCTTTCGACCTCTTTGATGATGATGGACTTTTCCATCTGAGAAGCTGATACCTGAATGCCTAATTTTTGATTCAGCTCCTCTATGTAACTGATCTCACGCTCTAGCTTACTTAGGGTCAAAGAAGTCGCGTCTTGATTAATGATTTGTTGCTGTGACTGATACGCTAGTTGTAAGCGTCCAAAATCTTCTTGCATCATGCCCAATGAAAGAAAACCTGGAATACTTAGACCATCCGTGATGCTGCCATCTTCATTGATAAGATTTTCTAATAATATCTTAAGAGATGATACATCTTCTAGATTCGCCGTATTCTGGATGTATATAATTCGCTGTCCTTGCGCTACTGTATCTCCTGTGCTTGCGAACATTTGCTCGATTCTTCCTTCTACTTTAGATTTAAGCACCACTGGAGGATTATCACTGGTTAAGACACCGCGACAGACGATCTTATCTGGATATTTCAACAGGCTACTGAAGAGGATGATGCTTAAAGTGACGATCGTGATGAGCATGATCCCACTTCTCATGAGCCAGCCTGGTGTTTTCTCTATTAAATCATCGACCTCAGTACTGGAGTAGATATTGATCTGCTCTTTTAGATTATTCGCCTTTGGATCATTGACATTTTCTGGAGATTGCCTCAAGTACAGTATATCTTGATTAGAATAGACCAATGGTGTAAAGCCAGATCTATATAAGTCAGATATCAAGTCCGCATCGTATACATCATCAATGATCACGACCAGCTTCTTATCATTTTCATACAGTGCAGGTATGAGCTTCTTTCTTATATGCAGACTGGTCTCATATTCTATCTCAGTGCGCTTAATAAAGATGGACTGAGGGAATTTCGATTCCAGTATCTGTTTTAATAGTTCTATGTCTTTTACCTTAGCCAATCTAATTACCTATTTCTAATTGATTCTTGATTAATGTGTAATAATCTCTTCTTGCTTTGACTAATTCAGTATGTTTGCCCATTTCTACAATTCTTCCATCATCTATGACTATGATTTGATCAGCATTCTTCACAGTGCTTAATCGATGTGCGACGACCACTGTTGTTTTATCTTTTAAAAATTCATTCAGGTTATTCATGATGACTCTTTCATTATTTGCATCTAATGCGCTGGTCGCTTCATCAAAAAATATTAACTGAGAATCTTTATATGCGGCACGTGCGATTAGTATCCGTTGCTTTTGACCCTGGCTCAAGCCATTCCCTTTGGATCCAATTCTTGTATTAAGGCCTTGAGGTTGTGTCTCTATGAAATCCATGATATTAGCAATCGTGGCGGCATGGATGACTTTCTCCATATCTATGGTGTCATCGCTTTCTGCAATATTAGCGGCGATCGAATCTGAGAATATATATCCATCCTGAGCGACAACACCACATTCTGACCTCCAGATCTTCTGATAGATCGAATGTAGCGGATGATGTCCGACAGTGATCTGACCAGCTGTCGGTTGGTAAAATCCTAATAATAATTTAATCAGGGTAGTCTTACCACTACCACTTGTGCCGACAATAGCTGTGGTCTTACCCCTTGGTATCGTAAAGTTGACCTTGTCTAAGACAAGGCTAGAGATAGGTGAATAGCTGAAAGAAATATCCTTGAGGATAATGTCTCCTTCAGGTATGATCGAGACTTTCTGTTCTTGTGAATCTTCTTCATTCTGCACACGATGCACTTCAAATAATCTCTCTAAACTGATTTTAGCATCTTGAGCGGATCTTATAAAGCCGACTAATTGCTGCAGCGGCACATTCAGCTGACCTATGATGTATTGGATAGCAAGCATCATTCCTAAAGTCAATTGGCCATCCAGTACAGAAGTGGCTGCCACAAAAGTGATGAGGATGTCCTTCAATTGACTGATCGACATGGCACCTGCATCTTGATACTGAGATATACTTAGAGATTTCATCTTTGTGCGAAATAACTTGGCTTGAATGTTAGCCCACTTCCATCTTCTCTTCAGCTGACTGCCTTGTAATTTGATCTCTGGAATGCCCTGTATGAGTTCTATCAATGAGCTCTGATTATCAGCTAGCTGCTGGAATGATAAATAGTCCACAGCTCTCCTCTGCTTCATGAAGATCAGAATCCAGATAAAATATAAGGCTGAAAATCCCAGGAATATCAGAAAGATAGGGACAGAGTAAATGACTAAGACAATCCCAAATACAAATAAACTCATGACCGATAGTAGTACCGATAGCGAAGACTCCGTCAGAAAGACCTCTATTCTCTTATGGTCAGTCACCCGTTGCAATAAATCTCCTGTATGTTTCGCATCAAAAAAACCAAGTGGTAGGGCCATCAGCTTCACCAAAAAATCAGCCACCAGGCTTATATTGATTCTGACACTGATGTGCAATAATATCCATGACTGAATAAAATTAACAATGGTTTGACTTGCAAAAAGTATCAACTGCCCCAATAAGACAAGGTGAATAAAATTTAGGTTTTTGGTGTCAATGCCTATATCGACAAGACTTTGAGTCAAAAAAGGGAAAATCAACTGGATAATAGTACCCAGAAATAGACCTATAATCAGCTGAAATATTAGTTTTCGATGGGGCGTGATGTATGGATATAAAAAGCTCCATCCTACCGTCTCTTGCACATTGTCATCGTCTTTATGAAAATCTGCAGTTGGTTCTATCAGCAGGGCAATTCCCTCTGATGAGCCTTTTAACCAAGATTTTAAAAATTCGTCCTTTTTTAGTTTGATTTTGCCATGAGCAGGATCAGCAATCCACACAAAGCGGTTGCTGATCCTGTATACCACGACAAAGTGATTTTGATTCCAATGGACGATCAATGGTAAAGGAGCTACTGATAAACTTGGCTTATTAGCTTCGTTCTCGAATGATAACTTAGTTGCCAAACTTCGTAAGCCAATCTCTTCAGCTGCTTCGCTGATGCCCTTGAGACTAACGCCATTCTTATCCAAATAACTCTTTTCCCGCAAATAACCTAAAGAAAACGTTCTACCATAATGCTTCGCAATCATGCGTAAACAAGTCGGTCCACAATCCATGGAATCAAACTGATGGTAAAACGTAAATTTCATAGATTCAAAATCACATTTTTGTAAAGTTTATAAAACCACGTTCTAAATAAATTGGGGCCTATAATATCTGATGACCAAGGTAGTTGGCATCCCAACTTAAAAAAAACTGAATTTGCGAAAATTAATGAATTTTACCTGCTAATTTATAAATTTGCATATACTTATTTTAGTATATTTAACTGATTATCAGTCTTTTAACTTAGAATGTCCCAATCTAGCCCGAAATACCATTTTGCTGATACTTTTTACATCAGAACACCTACTTTACCACTAAATTTCTTCTATAATCTTGTCAATCAACCTGAGATATCAGACGAAGAATTCTTAGTAAGATGGAATATCCCTGTCATAAGAGAAGCGATCTATCTCGCTTCGCCTGATCTCTATGATGCCATGGAAGATTGGGCTGCTTCTAAGCTCACTAAAGCAAAGAGAATAGAAAGCATCAAATCTAAATTTCTGTCTTATCTCATCAGAATGAGTACGAGGTGCACACCCTTCGGACTATTCGCAGGAGTTGGAATGGGAAAGTTTGGGCATGAATCGATGATCATCAAAAAACCGCTGGGTCAACAATCAAGAACAACACGATTAGATATGCACTTTATATGCAATGTATGGGATCACATTGCTGAATCTGAAGCAATCAAATACAAAGCGAGATATAAATGTAATGACAGTCTATATGAAGTAGCGAATCACTATCGCTATATGAAGTATACGTTTGAGAAAGACATCAGAAAGTATAACATACATGGCGTCACAAAAACAGAGCACCTCTCCCAAATCATAAGCAAAACCCATTCATATACAGCTTTTGAAGAAATTGTATCCCTACTAGTGAGTCAGGGACATGACGCTCACGCGTCAAAAGATTATATCCTTAAACTTATCGCTCTTCAAGTGCTTACTAGTGAATTTACGCCCTCCGTGACTTTAGAAAATATGAAATCTATATTGAATCTCCAGAAGGTGTACCATGATAAGGGGTCAACTAATGCTTTACTTAAAACAGTAAAAGGTCTTTGTCAGGACTTGGATACAACTTATTGCTCTAATGCAAAAGATAAGTATACGACTATAGAAAATACAATACAAGAGCTTGGTCTAAACTATGATAGAAAAAACTTACTTCAGACTGATACATTTCAACACTTTGATCGATGCGAGCTTAATCAAAGATTCGGATACCAGGTATTAAGAGCTGTACAAAAAGTGAATTTAATTTTCAAAAGCAATTCAAATAAGCATTTAACCGAGTTTAGGTCAAAGTTTATAGAGCGCTATGAGCATAAAGAAGTTCCATTGAATACCGCACTAGATGTAGAAATGGGTATTGGCTACGGCAATTCTGCTAAATGGAATTCCAGCAGCTTCCTTAATGAGATATTTAAATTTAATGATGAGGCCAGTGAAGACATAGTGGAGAATAAAATAATAGAGCATATCAAAACATCAACTTCTCCTAATAAACATGTCATTAATCTGTATGATACATTATCCAAGGTAGAAAATAAGGAATTGAACCTTAGTCATAACTTTTATGTCTTATCAGAACTTCTTGAGGAAGATGGCAAAGAATTAATATACATAAAAGCCATTGGTTTTTCTGCAGCAAAATTATTATGTCGATTCAGTCACCTTAATGATGACCTTAACTTAGAGATTAAAGACATGAATAATTATCACAATACAGAGAGTGATATCATTTATGCAGAGATCGTACATTTACCTCAATCAAGAATCGGAAATATACTGCATAGAAATAATTCACACGAATATGAAATTCCATATTTATGTAAGAGTTCAAAAGATGACAATCATCAGATACCAGTAAATGATATATTAATATCAATACAAAACAATAGAGTAATCTTAAGATCTATAAAGCTTAATAAGCAAATTATACCACGGAATACAAATGCCCATAATTATTCCTTGAATCCTTTACCAATTTATGACTTTCTCTCTAGCGTACAAGCTGAGCATCATTCATCATCTATAGGTTTTAATCTGTACAATAATAAAGACCAAAAATATACGCCAAGGATAATATACAATAACATCATTCTTCAAAAAGCCAAATGGACACTTGCTTATGAAGATCTCAGTGAATTAAAATCTATCATACATACTCCTAATTATGAAGATAAGGTGAAAGAATGGAGAGAAAAAATGGCAATTCCCTCAGTTGTATTAATTGGTTCTTCAGATAACATCATTCCCATCAATTTTCAGAATATAAATTGTATTAAACTTTTACTTAGCAACGTATCTTCTGGAACTCAAAAAATACTGACAGAGTTTATTAAGCCAATTAGATATAATACAGATCATGACTCAAACCTATATACTAATGAATGCATCTTTACATACAAAACACATTAATTTTGGTGTCTACAACTGAAGTACAACGATCATTTTTTCCAGGTGATAAATGGCTATATCTTAAAATATATGTAGGTAAGTTCTCAGCAAATGGTATTATTACCCAAGTATTCTATCCAATAGGTAAGAAGTTAATTAAGGAAGGTAAATGCACTAAATGGTTCTTTATCAGGTATCATGATCCAAATCACCACCTTAGGTTTCGATTAGAGCTAACAGATGTATCCTATCTTATGGAAGTCCTCTTAGATATAATAGAATCCATTAATGGATATATCAAAAGCAACATCATCTGGAAAATTCAAATAGATACCTACAACAGGGAAATAGAACGATACGGCAAAGAGAGAATGATTATGTCAGAAGAACTCTTTTATGAAAATAGTATGATCGTTTCTCAGATACTTTTAAAAGTGTCAGATGAGAAACAACATTTAATCTATGCGATTACTATTATTTTAGATCTACTAGAAAAACTTGATGGGTTTGACGGTAAAACTTTTCTCTCATATAATGCATCGCAGTATAAAAAGGAGTTTAAGGTAAATGCAAAGACTCAGAAACAACTTAAACTGAAATATAAAGCGATTCAGGATGAGTTAGAAAAATTTAGACTTGACATCGGTGCATCAGAGATAATTAGACTAAACATACCTTTCAGAGATAAAGTGACTAATTATTACAAGGCTGAAAAAAAACGTGAATCTTTCAATCTGTTTTTATCGAGCCATATTCACATGTTTGTCAATCGCTTATTTAGTGAGAGGCAGAGAGAATTTGAGTTGGTTGTTTATGATTTTTCGTACAGGCAAGTAAATAAGACTATCAATCCGATGAAGAAAAATATGTAGGATGTTGAATTTGATCAAAAGCGAAAGCTAACATTCGTACTGTCTCTTCAATTCTTTCATCCTGCGTTAAACCAAAACCATGACCACCTTCTGGCAAAATATCTAACATGGATTTTCGGTTATCAAATAACTTATTAATTCTCGTATGAAATTTAGCTGAGTGGTATGCTGGGACTCTCGTATCATTCAGTGATGCCCTCAAATATATAGCTGGATAATCAACATCTGATTTTAAATTGTGATAACAATCCATATTAAATATTGATTCAAAACCCTCCTTTGTTTCTATAGTTCCATACTCACTTAATACATTTTTCACCCCTGGCTCAGACTCTCCTCTCATTGTATTTAGTTTCCCATTTATAAATATTGCACCTGCATATAAATCTGGTCGATCTATCATAGCACGACCAGTACAAATGGCACCAGCACTGCCAGCCCAAGACACGATTTTATTAGCATCAACAAAATTATTAGAGACTAAATACTCTGTCAAAGCTATAAAATCTTTCCAAGTGTTTGGTTTCAAATTCTTCTTACCCGCATCTCTCCAGCTTTTCCCTTTTTCTCCACCACCACGTACGTGTGCTACCGCATAAACACCTCCATTCTCGATCCAAGGTAAAATAAATTTATACTTGTATGGCTTTAAAGAAGATCCAAAAGCGCCATAACCATTTATAAGCAGAGGAGCACTACCATTTGTGATGTTAGTGTTGCCTTTCTTATAGATAAGTGATAATGGGACCATGACTCCATCAAAGGATTCCACTTCTGTTTCAAGTATTTTATAGTCATCAATTTCAATTCCATCATCCTTAGATTTAAATCTAACAAAAGTATCTGTTTCATTATTTAGTAGGAATATTTCATTACTACTCACCCAAGAATCTACTTCTATCCACAATGATGAACAGTTCCAGCATCGAGAGTTTAACTTAACTCTTCCAGGAGTCCCAGGTATATCAATTATACTTTCCTTTCCCATGCTGCTAATACTAACTAACTCGGTCCTAATACCGTTATATACTTTAGTGAAAAATCCAATTGTTTCAAGTTTAACTAACATTTCAAGGGCGAATATTGTGTATACTAATATGCCTTCTGGTCTTATAGGATCCTTGTGGAATATGTTATCTTTATAATTAATTATTTTACCGTCAATTATCCTACTTCTAATGTCATCTTTATAGTTATTTAGTGAAAAGGGAACAGTAAAAATATGCCTTCCTTCTGGTTTTAAAATTCTATAAATCTCTTGAAATGCTTTGTAAGGATTTGGAATATGTTCAAACACTTCAGTGGTAAGTATTATATCTATCCCATTATTAGGCAATTGTGTATCTTGAAGGTCTATATGGAGAGTATTGTTGTGTATTGTTCCAGATTTATATGAGTCTCCTAAATATTCT
>ENA-ORXT01001817-ORXT01001817.1-marine-metagenome-genome-assembly--contig:-NODE-1817-length-27340-cov-8.946998_pt1 | contig 27340 bp, 37 predicted proteins | sample MGYA00237868_ERZ511482 | MGnify/ENA metagenome assembly ERZ511482
CCTGACGAGCACGTTTGGGCACCCCACCCGCGCGGAATAGGTCGCTGACACATCTGTAAGCCCTCGGGTCAGCGCGAGGGACACCGGACTATCAGCTTCGGATTCGTTTCGTCTGTTCTGAGTGACGCAACAGATCCGTAGCCTTGCGTACACATGAAGGCTTCAGGTCGGCCATCGATTGAGCAGTCTCTTTCTGGATAACCAATACCATCTGAACTTTGTCACTAGGGAAAGATGACGGGGAATGCTCCATCTGACTCTGCAGCCCATGTCTGAGCCAAGCGAGGACGCCAGCTGTAAGACGAGCTCCAGGAACTGGTGGAAGCTATCGAGCAGCAGAGGCAAGAATACAAGTGATTGGGTTGCACAGCGCCGCGGATACGGGGGGCACAACTGATCTTCCAACAGCACCGAGGAACGCTAAAGAGTTCATCACCGAATCAGTCGGAGCCCAAGCGAAAAACCAATCACAGGCGCCAAATACCACTTCGGTTTTGGCTGCGCGTGTGAGCACCCTGTTGCGCGAGTGTGCCGAGGCGCGAACCCAGGCTGATCTCTAGAGGCGGCGCATGAGCAACCTCACAGCAGTTGGAAGCCGTTCAGCCGACCCCGCGGTCAGAGTGCACCTCGGACATTCTGGCGGCATTGCGCAAAGGGGATTTTTCAAATGACCGGGACAGGTCGGTACTGCAGACTGTGGCCGTGACCTCTTTACCCCGCACCTGCCCGCCGAAAATTCGACTGAAGCAGGCAAACGGTCGCGAGAGCGTCTACATTTGACAGGCTACCCCACAAAAGCCAAATGTCAAGCGCAGTCAGCGGCACCAGCGGCTTTCCATCGGCTTGTGTTTGTTCTCTGCTGCCGTAAGCGCCCCGACTGACGCTTCTGGAGCGCGCGCTGGTGCAAGGACTGCGAGACCCACAGCGATGCGCACTAGCGGCTGCCAGGTGTGGACGGCAGCGCCTATTCCTTCATCCCTCAAGCAGCAACTTGGCATGATTTAAGCCACTGGTGTGAGCTTCATGGCATTCAATGGTGACGGTAACTTCTACGGGAGCCTTCTTGTCTCAAGGACGCTCTGACGGAGAAGCTCAATGCGCTTTGGGCTTCAAATGGGTTGGGAAACGATTGATTTGAGATCAAAACCTCAACCCGATTCCGCAAGCACGCGAGCACGAACCGCCAGTGACGGGGGCAGTGGACTCAGCCGTGGCGTCCACGTCGCCTGACGTGAAGGACATACAAATCACACTGGGGCTGGAAAATGGGGGCGCCCCAAGCTCGGTGAAAGTTGTGCTGAGAATATGAAAGCAGGCGCGCGCACACAAGCTCAAGAACACTATCCTGGTAGCTGTTTGCCGGGCCAAGAAGAACTCATACGACGAAATGTCCGACATGCTGCGAGAGCACCTGAAGCAAGTACGCGACCTGATACGCGAAAACGTTTGCTACAATGGCGAACGGCGCGCTGTCCGGCTGTTGCTCGCTGGGGATTACGAGTCTCTCTGCACTCTTAACGGCCAAGAAGGGCCGAGTGGGGCAATGCCCTACTTGATGTGCTTCAGCACGAAGGCTCCTGGCGCGGCGCGCGCGGACTTGGAAGGCCGATTTGAGACGCTACGAGACGTAAAGTTGCCGGCTCCAAGCAATCTTCAATCATCTTTTGATTTTGAAGCAATGGTCGTGGCATGCTCTTTCGACGCACTACCTCGCGAGACCACGGCCGCATTGTCCCAGGACGGTCACCTGTCAAACTCTCACGGTTACTACGACTTTCAAGTCGAGCTTATTATATCGTGTTGCTGGCTCACATGCTAATGTTGGGATGTCGGTCAATTTGGTCAATGAACAAAATCGGTAAGGGTCGGTATCCCGATCGACAATCGGTATCGTCGATTTGCTCGACGGTCGGTACATGTCGGTATGGTACTTATGTTGGTATTGAATCCTGGGAGCACTCGACCGAAGCCAGGCAACGACAGAGGTACTCGCGAGACCCACGAGTCGCGAACCAGATGGACCAGCAAACCAGGCACGATACGTTTTAGAGCGTACAAGGCTCCCGTGTTTGGCATACAAACGACCCCGCCCACACCAACTAGGTCTGTGGTCACGCCCAACGTACGCACCACCACTCGCCGGACACCCTACTAGGGGTTGTCTGGATATGCTTTTCGAGGCGAAATAGGATACGGATACACGCCGATGCTGTGTATCTGACTATGCAGAACTCGCTCGACTCAGATTCGTATACGGATATTTGCCTCCAAAACCGGATTATTACGTAGAATATATCCGTATTTGAGTACGATGATTGTATCCGATTATATTCCTACAAATCCGCCAGGTCGCTGAATCAGGGGCAGAGAAAGACGCCATTCAGACACTGGTCGAGTGCGATATGGTCTTCAAGTACGACGTGATATTCACATTGCATGTGTGCGCCTCAACGGGAGCGGTCCAGGCAATTCTCCGCCGTTTTTGTAAATTGTCGTCAAAAGAACCATTCTGAAACTCGTGTCACACTTTGCTGATAGCGCAAGCGGGACCAGTCGCGTCATTCAAAGGCCTCTTTCGGGTCGGGCAGGATTGCCGCTTGTCGCTGCAACATATTTGCACATGAATCCCCTGATTGTCGGATTGTGCAAAGAGAGAGGTAGACTGCGTGCTTACCGGAATTCTGCCTGGGCGAGAAGTGTAAGAATTTTGTATATCCCTGTATCCTGACTCTCATACCTGGGATACGGATCCCAGAGCTTTGTTCAGGACGCGACTCTGCTTGGTCCTGCCAAGGAGCACTGCAACGCTCCGTGGGCACATCGCTGCCCGCCCTTCTTGCCCCGATCTTTCCCTCTTATCTGCACCCCCCCAACCCCATCACGATGCAGACCACGACGATGCTCGGGTCTAAGGCGCTTCGACGGACGAGCGAGCGCTACTGGCGGGCGGATGGCAGTGCGTCCAACTCCAGCGTGGCATTTTGCATTGCGTGTGAGCGCGCGTACGAGCAGTACCAAGAAACTGTGGCTGCTTGCCAGGACGACGACCAGGCGATTGCCGCGATTGATGGCAGGCGCCCCGCGGAGCGTCTGCCATGGCGGTATGATAGGAAACATCCTCATCTCAAGACCTGCATGTTTATGGACCCGACCATGCTCGTTGTCAATGCGGATGGACGTGGCGATGATAAGATCCACTCTAGTCCAGCCTCAGGGTCGCCCGCTTGAGCAGACGTTGCCTCTCTGGAGGCAGAGGCGGCTCTGTGCCGCCCCATGGGCCTGACGAGCCACCAGCTTCACGGTGTGCGCAGCCACCTGATTGGCCAGACGGAACAACATACGCCCGGGCCTAAACGGCGCAAGGCAGACCCGACGCTCGAGTCATTCTTCAGCCGCAACCTGTCGGCAGCAGAGAAGAGGGAGTTAGGCGATCGTCTTTTCCGGCTGGTGGCTGATCGGCGTTTGCCGCTTTTGTTTGTGGAGAGCCAAGCACTCATCGATCTCGTCGGTCTACATCGGCAGTCCGCGGTGAGCAGGCTTTCCAGTGGCCGCCAGCTCGGCGGTCCCATCCTTGACGCTGCAGCCGCAGAGGCCAAAAAAATGTCCCGCACTGCGGTAAGGCCCTTGCTCCAAGGATCAGCGCAAGCGACTTTGATGCTTGATGCCTGAAAAACAGCTAGCAACACCCTTATGCTCGGAGCTGTGATGGGCATTGGTGCGGAACGCTACATTTTGGACTCTGAGGAGGAGGGCTACCAGCATCACGGCGTAGCGGCGGCGTGTGAGATGGCGTCCGTTAGTGACAAGCTGGAGGCGGATGGGGATCCACCTATCGGATTTCTTTTAACGGACGATGCTGGGCAGTGCGGCCGCGCTCGCCGAATTCTAGCGTTGCGGTACCCGAAGCTGGTTTTTCTAAGATGCTTGTCTCACAGAAACAACCTTTTGATGAAGCACGTCCTCTAAGATTCCAGTCTACGACCGACCTCTGAGGCTGCTGTTTCTGCGGCCAGCCTGCTGGTCCGGTCAGCGGCCAATCTCCTCCCTCAAGCAAGAGTCTTGATTTACAGACTGTACGATATCTCATTGGCTATCCTAGGCGTTCGCCAGACGAGGTGGAGCTCGTTACGAAAGTGCATAGCAAGCCTCCCTCGTGTGCGCGGGGCCTTGCGGTGCCTCCTTGTCAATCTGGGGTGGGCAGCTCCCGACGCGCTTCTCCTACTGAATTCCGACGAATTATGGAGGACGCTGGTTGCCGCCGAGTAGGTCATCCGGCCCATCGCGCATGCATCCTTCTTTTTGGAGAGCGACGACACAGTTTCCTTTGCGTCATCTTGTTGGCAGCAGGGTTGGCGTGAAGTTGGTTGTCAACATGTGTGCTTTCATCCGTGAGGAAGAAATGTCATGGCTCGTAACGCAGTTAATTCATTGACGCTGGGGCGAAAGGACGAGTGCAAGCAAGCCCAGGGCGGGTACGGTCGAGGTTGTGACGCTCATTGGGTGGAGTGCCGAGACGAGCCGTTCGTACGGCAGGGGTAAAATGGTGGCCGTTGCAAAGTGTGACAGAAGGCGCGAACGCGAGTGGAGCTTCATCCACACATCCAAAGACATCGCAGCTATTACGAAAATTAAGGGTACCGAGATCTCGGTACGAAATCGGTAAATCGGTATACCGATCGGGAAATGGTATCCAAAATCGCAACGTTCGGTGTATACCAACCTTACATATGAGGGCATTCTTACGCCTACAATCAGGCAGAGACGCTGCGAAATGGGGAAGCAGGGCCACACGTGGGCCATCGGACCGCGACAGCTGATGGTGCCGTTTACATGAATGGTCCGCAGGCGACCTCGCCCTGCAGGCGGGAGAGGATTGAGGAGACCCCTCCGCGCCATTGGATACGGCTAGTGGGTTGAAGAGCACGGATTCGCTCCCCCCTTTCGACTCGCCTCAGGGAGGCGAGCGTGTAGCCCCACGTAGCGAGGGGGGCGGAGAGGCAGGCGCAGCTCGACGTAGCTCTTTGTTCCGTCCTCCGGCCTCTCCTGTCGGGACGGGTGGACTTTACCTTCCGGCGAGAACGACTACGGCCCGTAGTGACACCGTGGAGTCCTCGTCGGATGCCAACACACCCCTCGGCGCGAGACTGTCGTACCTGTCAGGGAGGCCGGATGGTGCGTCTTGAGCTGCGGCCGGTGAGTGAGAGCCACGGTCTCGTACAAAGCCCGCGGTTGGGAGCTCTGGTCGTGCGCCTCGCGGGTCTGTGGGTGGATTAGTCAGCGTGGGTCCTGCGCTTCAGGACGCCATCGCTGAGGTGGTGCGGTCTGAGTTTGCCCGGTCCCTGCCGTTGACGCCCGCTTTGGCCCGGAGCCCAAGAATGCGTCCAGATCCTCGATGAAGCGGACAAATTCAGTCCCGCCGACGACTGCACTACTCGTCGCAGTCGTCGGATGGCGAATGTTCCGTCGGAGACTCCTCTCACGGATATAGGCAACGGCGTACAACTCGGGATGCAGCCCAGCGCGTCCCGGTGCCACGGCGTACTTGCTCGGAGCGGCGCCCCGAGAAGGTAGTACGCATTGTGCCTGAAAAGATTGCTGTCAACACTCCGAACTATCGGGATTTGTTTGCCTGCGAGACGTACGCGGTGCAGAACAACTCGGTCTCCTTCACGCGAAAACACACCTATAGTATGGGACAGCTCAACAAGGATGTCACGCACGAAATCTTTCGGGCACCTCTCAGATTGGACCGGTGATCAACTGCAGAAGACATTCCAATTCTTTCGCAAGTTTTGCAAGGCTTGCGACGACAATAATGTCTCGGAAGGAGAGGCCTTCTACATGCCACAAGATTTGACCACCGAACCACGACGCTCCGAGTGTGGCATATCTTCGCCCGCATTTGACAATGGCCACCTGTGGCTACAGGAGCCCCCTGTACTGGTAAAATTCTGCGTACTGTACGAAAGGGCCTGTGGCATGCCCTTTGGGGGGCTACTTCTACACTGTTCATCTTTTATTGTTTGCTTGTCTGTCTTATCTGTATGCCGGCGCTCATTACGATCGCTTGTGATCAAACGGTCGATCGACCAGTGGCCTCGTCCGTACTAAGTCACTATGGGCCCGGTGTCGCCGTCGTGGGCACAACCCGGCTACCAATCGGATGACCTCAAACAAAAGGCCATTCTTGCTCGCCGCGACGGCGATAGAACTCGCTTTGTTGCTTAGCTACGGTCGGTTCCAATACACTGGTAATTGAACCCGCGTTGTGAATACCACATTTGATGGAGCAGCTGGGGATACTCTTGCCTTCAGCGTGCCTGGCGGCGCAGAATTCCCGAGACCTTTCTCGCTGCCTCGCGGCACTATGACGGTGTTGATATGGTCGTTTGGCGCGCGGGGCGTTTGCCATCGACTTGTGTTTGTTGTGCCGGAGGCACCACGTTCGTGATCTTCGACTGGCGCGGACGGCATTTGCCACGTTGGAACACTCTGTTCTGGTCCTAGAGTGTCTAATGGCGGGGAGTAACCGGCGCTGCTGTTGGCGCTGGCGGCGCTGGCCGCGGCCATCGGCGCGCCGCCGTTTGGGCGGCGGAGCGCCGCCAATGGCCGGCCCGCCGCTGGCGCCGCGTCGCCGCCGGCTGCCGCCGACCGCCACCCCACCACTGCCACGGCGGCAAGCCGTGCGGCGGCGCCGCTGTGGTGCGCCGCCGCCGCCGCCGTCACCACGGGGCGGGCGGCGACGCCGCGCGCGGCGAGCAGCGGGCGGCGGCGGGCAGCGGCAAGGTCGGCACTGCGGCGGCGGTGGCGGTCGCGCGGCCGGCGGGCCGCGCCGAGACGCGCGTGTCGGCGGGGGGGGACAGCGAGGGGGTGCTGTCGCTTCAATGCTTTGTCTCTTGCTTGGGTCTGTCCCTTTTTGTTGTCACGTCGTTTATTGCGGCACATAGGCCATGTAGCGGCGAATGGCGGCCTTCACAAAGCCAGTGCACATGTCAGGTGTCACGTGGAGAAGCATGGCCGTGAGTTTTGTGAATGGCCAGGCAGAGAATTGCTTAGACGTGACATTGCGTCGCAGCCAGCTATTCCCGACGGAAAAGACATCCTCCACCGGGTTGAAGTCTGGACTGTATGGGGGCAAGAAGCGCACCATCACCCCCGCTGCCTCCACGACTGCGACCGCGAGATTGTCGTGCACTCGGGCGTTGTCAAGGATCAGCACGCAATTCGGCGCTTGGTCATCTCAAGGGAGGGCGGGGTTGTACTCGTTCATGGAAGGCAGGACCGAGTTGATCAAAAACAGCAGAAATTCAACGGAGGACTGTCCAGGGGGCGGCTTCGTCAGCTTCCAGTCCACCAGCCCGCCGTGCGCTATGGCCACGATGAAACTCGTCGCGACCCCCTTGGAAGCGTCAATGTAGGTCTCTGCCCGGGCGCCACGCAACGCCCACGCCCACCTGCGGTTGGCCGCCCGTCCGCGGCGGTGCGCCTCATCGACGTACACGCGACATTCCAACGGGATGACCCACTGGGCAGCCACCCATGCGGCCCGCGCGGCCTCATTTCGTTGCCGAAAGTTCATCTGGATGACCTTGCGCGTGATGCCATTGGACGCGAGGATACGCCGCACAGACTCAGGCGACACTCGCACGTCGTCCGCCATCAGGGCCTGCACCTCATTGACGACGACGGTCGCCTCATCGAGGAGGGCCTCCGGGTACGCCTCGACGGCGGAACATACGGCACCGCCAATGCCCTCGTGATTGCGCAGGTTGTCCTCGTAGACTACGCGGGTATCCATGTTGCGGTGGATGTCCCCGTGAACGCGCTCGTACAACAGAAAGCGCTCTGCCGAGCGCAAAGAGATATGCAGCTCGGCGGCCGCGACAGCGACTGGCTTGTGAAGCTCAACCACTTGGTAGACAAGTTCCCGCCGCATGTCGTCTGGAATCGTCATCGTGGGGGGTCAAAGGGAGGACAGGGGGTCAAGGGGGGGGCAGGGGGTCAAAGGCGCGACGGGGGGTCGAAAGGGATAGGCCACGCGAGAGGGAACAGAGGCTGACGAAAAATGCGATGGTGACTTGCATCTGCCAAGACAGAGGCGTGATGAAAGACTGTATCGCAGCTCGAGAAATCTTCCGTTTTCTGAATATCTCTGTGTTTTTGTGTGGGCTTCGCCGCGATCGGCATCCTTTTCCAGGAAGGACGGGTTCGGAGGCGCGAGAATCTCACGGAATCTCCAAGAGGTTGCAGAGCGCCGCCTCACGAAGCACAACCGACAGCTGAGCAGCACAGAGCACGGATTTCAAAGTTTATCGGAGGAGCAGTGCACTGACAAAAACATTTAGACAGTGGAGCAAGTCGTTTCATCACTCTTTTTGTCAAAACTGCAGCGCCTCACAAAAGTTTACGGATTTCCGGACACATGCTCGCACTCTGCAACCACACTGCAACCGCCAATTTTTGGAGGTTAGCAATAGTAACCGTACGCCTTGAGGTAGAACAGCCGGCAGAACTCCCGCAGCTCCTTATCCATATTGCGAAAATCCTCTTTGGTCTTCCTTAGGGGAGCGAAAATGACCCGAAATGCCCTGGGAGGCTCATGAAAATCGCGTAGGCTTCGTCAGGGATGCGGCCAGCAAGAACAGCCGGCCATGCGCTCAGAGTTTAAAACATCCAGTCCATTGCCTTGTACGACTTGTAGTGTGTTGCGATGCTCCAAAAGCAGCGGGCCTGCTCCAGTGCTACTGTTGCACGTGCGGCGGCTACAATAAGCCCAGCAGCCGTCACAATGGCCTCACTTATCGCCCATTGGTGCGCTGACCCGTCAGAGGTCTTGCGCTTCCCGGACAAGAGACGCCAGAGGTTGGGCACGACATTCAGGAGGGTAAGGGGTATGACATCGTACGTTGATACCATGGGTCCCAAGCCTCAGAAGTACTTCATGTTCGGGTACATGGTGCGACGGCGATAGCTGGGGCAGAAAACCATGGCGTAGCCGTTGAAGCCGGTCTTCCAGCAGATCTCTTCCACTAGTGCCTTCCTCCTCTTTTGCCGCCCGGCTTTCTCGATCTTCTCCACGGCTTCGGTGATCGTCTCGATGACCCTCAGTTCTGCTGCTGCGTCTTCAAGCGGGAAAACAATTCTCACCGGTGACAGGATGTAGATAAGGGAAGTAGTAGTGCCGGTGCTGGGGGCTCCACTACCCACATAAGGGGTGGAAGCGGCCGGGTGACATCCCGTTGGACCCATTGGCGTTGCACAACTTGTCGCCGGCCCGAATGTCGGCAGTGACTTGAAGCTGGAGGACACGCAGCTCATGAGCGGCGTCACTCCCATGCACCTTGAGCCCGCTGATGCCATTTTCCAGAACGTTAATGTCTTCCATGATGGGATGTAGGAGCAAGTCAAGGTATTTGGGCTTCCTGGGGCCCGAAGTTACAGTCACAAGTAGCTGAAAGGCCGTCTTCAATTGAGAGGAGATTGACATGCTTAGAATGGTGCCGATAAATGGCCACCCCTGGAAGCCTCCTAGGCGCTACGCCTCGAACCCGTGTGCCGAGATGCTTAGGGCGACGTCGGTGTCGGAATAAGTCTTGCCCATAGCCAGAAGGATGCGACAGATATCTGATTCGCACCAATCGTCACGCGACGTTGACCTAGAAGCCACGGCAAGTCGAGGTTGCCGCATCATGTCCATCATGTCATGTCCAATGTCCGGGTTCGCCAGCATGGTGGTCATTCACGCCGCAATGCTGATGAATTGAGTGGTCCTAGCCACCTTCTGGTCGGCGTAGAACCGATCTGACTTGAAAAATCTCGAAGACCGTCTGCTGGGAGCGCTTGCTCGTGTATGCGAGACGACCCTTGCGACAGCAGTCCACTACCGTCTCTTCCAGATGTACAGACTTGTGGATGTATTGGTTGAGCAGGAACGGTGACCTACGCTTCAGCGAGGAGTGCATCCTCTGCTTGAGGAAGGCTCCGGAACCCGACCGTGAGACGCCGTTATCTGTTAAAAAGCGGAATGCCGAAATTTCGTCCACGTGCGACTCAAACATATCCGCGGGCAATTTCACCTCGTTCGTCTTACGGGATCCTTGCTTCACTGGGCCTTGTGGTGTAGGAGGCGCACTTCCCCCACCGACGAAACCCCCTGGCTCCTCAGCTACGGGGGCTTCTTCCTCGTCGGCGTTTTCGTTGTTCCAGTTCTCCTCGGCGTCCCCCGCGCCCGACCTTTCTTCATCATTCTCATGCTCGCCTTCGTCAGCATCAAGCACTTCGTTGTCATAAAGGTTGAAAGGTAGATCGTCAAGGCAGAGTCCAGTGCCACGGACAGTATCACTGCAGTATTACTTTGTATATTCGTCCGACAATTCGGACTCCTCTTCTGCTTCATACGCAGCTGCTGCAGTAACTTGTTGAACGCCTGCTGTCCAACATGGAGCATCATGCGCAATGCCATGATTCCTGTGACTTCCTCGAGACCCCTGGTTGGGACCTGCTGCACCTCGTCGGCCCCATACAGCCACGATAATGCTTCCAGCGCCAGCGATGCTGCCATCGACAGCATTGCGAGGAGGATTCTCGGTAGACGAGACGGTGATGAGGCCAATCCCAAACCATCGGGGCCACCGACGTCAGGACCAGCATGCAGATTGCGCTGTTTGGAAGATCTACGCCGGTTGTTGCCGTGCCGGAACGAGGCTACCCGGCTCACCAACTCATATCCTGCGTTAGCTTTCCGGCAGTCGTGGCAGTAGCACTTCAGCTTTCCATCCATGGTAGGCTGGAGGTAGTCCGCAGATGATGGTCGCGTCGTGGCCTCTGGGGGAAACGCTTGCCAGTCCCGAAGTCCCTGGGATTGGAAGTCACCGCCTGGTAAGGATGGTGGGGATGATGGTGATTGTGCGACTGGTGGGGATGGCGGTGGCAAAAGGGTGTTGGGTGCGATGACCGAGCAGAGACGATGCCAGTGGCGGTCAGGTGGTAGTGGCCGATCGCCTGCGGTCGCCGATTAGAAGCGACTGTGGGTGCCGGGCACGACGGCGGCGACGGTTTTGAATTCGTATGGCACTGGATCACCTGATGTTTCTCGAAGACTACTTTGACAAGTGCACTTCCAAGAGCCCACCGTCATGGGCTACATCAAAATAGATCTGACGTCTGAACAGCCGACAGTTTACAGCTGATACTTTGGCCATTTACGGTTAAGTGTGTTGCGGTGTATTGCTAACCACCAAAAAATGGCGGTTGCAGAGTGGTTTCAGTCATTCAACAGCGTACGTGGACCAATAGAAAAACTAGAAATCATCTGAGCTCATTACAAAGTCTCCCCATGTACAGTGCATTCTCGTTATAACGTCCACGCTGGTTCACATAAATCTGCCAGATTGAAGTTTGAAGTCGCTTGTATCCGATTCGCTGAAGAGATTTAAAGCCTTCGAACTACGCTGCGGCGGCTCGGTTTTTGAGGCTTCCTTTCAGTCTTGTCGCGTGCGATTGAAGCGTGAAGGGCGTTGTCACGATCATAATTAATTATCTGGCAGCGTCCCCCACTGCCCCAGCGCCTTTTCTCGGTCAGAATCCTGAGACCGTTACCTGTCGGCTCACTCCGTCCTCACATTGTCTGATATGGAGCCCAACTGTCCCACACCACCAGGCCCCGCACCACCAAATTTGGAAGTGTCAGAGGCGGTCCGATCCAGAAGCCATGGCTTTTGAACAGCATCTGGCGCCTCAATTCGTTACCCAGCGCGCATATGATTTACGCCAACTTCGGTTTTGTTTCGCATAAGTCTCTTGTATCCGTGGACGTTATACCGAGAATGCACTGTAGCTCTTCGCACTGGAAACGCACATCAGGATCTCAAGAAATCTACAGAAGTTTGTTGATCTCATGCGAAATGACAGGCCTGGCCCAGAACCCTCTCCATGCCAGGAATGGGGGGAGTATAATGATAGTTTGATCATTATCGAGTAAATTTAACATGCTTTTGCTCGTGCCTCAACGGACCGTTGATAAGAACTCAAAACAAGCTAGCAAGCTACCAACGTACGAACAAGGAAAAAGAGGTCCCAGCCTAGCAATCAATGAGAGGCCGAGAACTGGGTACCAGGCGGGGAGTCATCATCGGCGCTATGGTCGGCGCTTGTCAACTCACCTACTGGTCCTCCTTCCACATCCGCCGCCACTGCGCCTACTGCATCAGAGGCGTCCAGGCACCCATCCGGGTCATCGGCGCCGTATTCCACCCCATCGAGCTCCACCGTGTGCATGCGGCTGTCCAAAGGCGCCGTCAGGCTGGGCAGCACCGAAGCCGGCACATCCGGCACCACGCGAGAGTTGTAGTACACATGCAGGAGCATGTGCAGCGTGGTGTGCGACAGACGTGTCCGCAGCAGGCTCTGGATGTGAAAGGCATTTGAGAAGGAGCGCTCGCCGGCCGCAAAACGGACCAGTAGCTTCATGACCGGAGCAGCAACTTCGCGCAGGTGCGGCACGAGCTTGGCCCACACAGTCCACCAGTTCAGCGGATCCCGCACGGTGCCTGCCTCCCACGTCATGGGCAGTGCGAAGAAACTGCCGGCCTTGGACTTAAACGTCGTGTACTCCGCCATGATCTCCTTCTCAGTCTCGCGACTGTAGTCTTCCGGCAACTTGTTGGCCGGGCACTAGTGCTCCTTCGGTCCCATTTTGATGTCGTGAGCACGGGCCATCGACCTTAGCAGGTCGATGGCCGCGGACAGTTCGTCCGCAGCCAGCTGCTCCTTCTTGTTGACGTAGCGCGCTTCCAGCAGGTAGACTAGGGAGTGGATGGGACGCAGGGTGTACTTCCTACGCTTTTCGACGGCCCGCAGCACGTGCTGCGGCAGGCCTGTGCCCTCGATCGTTGGCGGATAGGAGAAGGCCACCAAGTGCTCGTGGAGCGTGAACAGCGCGCGACGCGCGGCCCCCAATCCCCGCCCATTTCTCTGCCCCACGTCATGAGCCACGCCCAATGGTTGAAGAAACTCGTCGACAAAAGCAATATTGTCCCGATTGGTCTGGTTCTGCGCAGCCGTGCACGCCTTCAGCACTGCCGCCCTCTGCTTCGCGGTGCCGCCGGAGAGGCACTCACTCTTGAATACCGCGTCAACAACAGCTTTTTCCATCGCACACTGCGTCTTGAGCAGCGCCTTGGTCTCTATCAGCTGGGACTGCCACCGAGTGTCGCCGGGATGCTGCAGCTGGACCGTCTTTCCGTACTCGGAGAGCTGGGACCGGTTGAGAATGGCGTTGGCCATGCTGGTGGCGCGGCAGTAGTGCGTCGAGCTGGAGCAAAAGTCCAGCGCACTCGCCATGTAGGGGTGCTTGCAGATGTCGCCGAAGAGGAGGTCGAGGCAGTGCGCAGCGCATGGGATTGCTAGCATCCACGGGTACTTTTTCTGCAGCAGCGCCCACATCGCTTGCATCTTGTTCTCTGTGTCCGTCACGATGGCCACCACGTTGCGCGCGCCCAATGACTCGATGCGGTGGGAGAGGAGCTCGCGGTGTTCTCGGCCGAGTTGCGCGCTTCCCCCCAAACCTTGGTCTCGACGTACAATGGGTCGGGCGTGAAAATCATGACGGTACAGATGCTGTTGTTCAATCGGTCCCCCCAGAGGTCGCCCCCAATCACGACGTCTCCTTCGTTAACACAGCGGCGCACGAAACAGACCATCATCCGCTGCTGGATGTAAAACTCTCTTGTAAGGAGCGTCCCGGCCATGGAGTACCGCGACGGGGGGTTGTACGTCGCGTTGAGCGCTTTGGAAAAGTTGATAAAGTCGGGCCACTCGGTGGTGCTCAGCGGAAGAGCCCAGCGGTAATTCCACCTGGCGCACTTAGTGTCGATCGCCTTAACCTCGTCTGTGGTGAGTCGGTTGATAAAGGATACGATGGAAGAGCCCGTGCACGTGCCAGAGGCAGGTGCCGCTTGTCGCTTGGCGGCCGGCGCGTCCGTTGACACGTGCCAGGCCACGTCCATGGCGTTGAGCGCGCACTGGTAAGGACAGTCATCACGGGGGTTCTTGCGCTTGTTCTCCGTCAGGCGCTTCAGAGTCTTGTACCGCACGTCCGCCGGGGGCATGCAGTTTTTGGAGGCAATGTGCTTCTTGAGAACCGTCGGGTTGCCGAATAGCTGAGAGGAGCAAAACTTGCACTTCAATTAGTTGGGCTTGATGCCGACCTCCATATAGTCCCATACCAAGTCCTTGGGGGCGCCAATCCTTAACGCCGGCACGTGGTAGAACGCCTAGTCAACACGACACGCACGCAAGCCACCCGTGAGGGCGAAGTTGTGCGAGGGCACAGCGACGGCTGGTGACGCAGAGGGAGGAGTAGTCGCACAGCAGGAGGCGGTGGTGGTGTTGCGGGGTGCGGCGGTGGTGTCGTGGTGGGAGGCGGGAGAGACTCTCATCTTTGTACGATAGGGAGTGCCGACAGGCCACACAAGATGAGGCCCGCAGGCAGTCCACCTGTGCACCACGCGGACAATCTGCAGACGGCGGGCGAAAGCAGCGAGAGGAGACACTGTATCGTAAGAAATCTGTTAATGGGGTAGCAGGGCCTGCTCAGAGGAAAAGTCAAGCGCCCAGTCCCACGCATCGGCCCTCGCGCTACTCTCTTACGCGACGCGCACGCCAGGCCACGCACGTTCTCAGACACTCTGGTGCCCACGGTCAGGAGCGGCTACGAACTTCGGCGTGTGCAACGTAGCGCGCTTGCGCGCACGCCCTTCTTCTCCAGCGACGCAGCCAGCAGACCAGCGTGTCACTCCCTGATTCTCTGGAGGGAACCCGCTTGGTAGCTGGGTCCAGCTCGTCGCGGCACAGTAAGGCTCGGCGTCCGTGGCAGGCGTAACAATAATTATCAGTGGATAGTTTTGATAAATATACATGAAATGGTTAGGAAAAAGTTTATTACAGACAGTAAAACCTACCATCCCTGCTCCGTGCCCTCTTCAGGACCACGCAAGCGACCCAAAAATCTCAGGAAATCTCATTGTGGGTTGCAATGGCTCTGCGTGACTCTTGCAAGACACAGGGATTGGCTTGCAAGATTCCTGGCGCCAACTCTCAGCCAATAGTTCGATCGTGGCTTGTCGAACAGCCAATTCGACTTCATTTCTACGCCCTGTCGTCGGCTCCGCCTCCCTTCTCTCTGCAACCGCCATTGTTGCAATAACACCCTTTAATCCGAGTCAGGTCTTCAACTCCATCCGAGGTGACCCCAGTTCGGTCGCAGGAGCAATTACGGGAGTCTGCTTGGCCCGTTTTTAGGATGTTGAGCTTTTTCAATCCGGCATGTCCCGCAGGGTCGAGTGTGGCCACGATACAAAGATGAAAAACAGAACAAACTGTGAGCCTTTTAGTTCCTGAATAGCGGTCAAAGAGCAACGCGGGCGTACTCGCAGCCTTTTACATGTGCGCGCCGTAAGGGCTCTGTGTTGCACGGAAAGAAATCATGTGGCATGGGTGCTTGGTGTCCATGCAGTCGTGAAACGAACAGGAGATTATGCTTTTTTGTTGGCTGCCCGTGACGGCGCCGTCCGGCAGCATGGTCGCAAGAAGGGGGTGCCCGTTTGGGCTCAGGCGTCACGCTGGGAGGGCCGGGCGGTCAGTGGACGCCTCATGCAGGCGAGCAAATTAGGATTGTGTGCACCAGGTGCCTTATGGAAATGAGGAGCGGAGAAGATGAAATCGTATTTCAAAACAACGAAGAGAAGAATAAAAAGGAGCTATAAAATGCTGTGAAGATGGATTGAAAACGGATGAGCCCTGAAAGATTTTATGCCTCGCCCGAAGCGGATGATCATGGGGCTCAGAGCGGTCCCCCGTGCACGTGCCGTGTCTAACGATCGGCTGCGCAGTGGGGCTTAGACCGTGTACCTTACAGATCTACGAATCCTCTGCAATGGCGTGTTGCAGACTGCTTGCAGGTCTGGAAAAGTGGCCGCGTGAGCCACGAGCAGCATGATTTCCTGCAGCAGAGATCTGCGGAGCAGCTCATTGTCGTGCATTTATGCAAAAAAAAAACGGAGGACCGGTGCTTTTCTTTCATGGAAAGCACCGTGACGGTGCGAGGATCTTGTGCCAAAAATTTCCAGCGTGATCCCCCGTTTTTTTCTGCCCACGATAAGCCTTTATTGTTTTTGACCTGCAGGAAACCTGCTGGTAAAATGTTGCAGGTCGCCGCCTGCCGCTGCTGGTGCGCCAGTGTGGCACCCCCCAATTTGGTACGTAATTTTCAAGGTAGGGGGACTACTGACAAGATTCGGAAACTCGCTTGAAGAACGTGGGATAGCGTATGTGCTGACTTCCAAAACTAAGCGAATGGCGTATTTGACTGGGCACACGATTTCCAAGCGAATGCGAGTTTCGCTTGAAACTTACGCACGAGATACGCTTGGACTACTTACGCTTGGGAAACCCTGGTGACAACATCCAAGCCCCATCTAAAACCCGTTTGGATGGGGATTCTGCCGATGGTACGTACCCCATGATGGAGGTCGCGTTCCAGCAGGCAGCGGACGGTGCCCCGGGGATCATCCCCAGACGGATGATCCGTCTGTCACGACCGGCCGCGCCGCCCGCCGCGCGGTGAGTCGGTCGGTCGCGCCCGTGACGCGCTGGTGCCAAGCCGGACCGTCGGGTTGGGGGACGTGTCTCGCCATTGACGCTAGACGCGGCCCCCACGCACGCGCCCGTCGGGCGACGCGTTGTCGTCGACAACGGCGCGACGTTGGGTCCCCGGCCGGGCGGCGCGTCTCGGCCCCCCAGCGGTGGCGGGCCAGCAGCGCCGACACGGCGAGCGCCAACGCGCCGACGTGGCAAACGTCGCACAGGTCCGATAGGGCGCCGACGCTCGCAGATCATCTGCCGATGATGCCAGGGCCGCCACCGGGACGGTTCGCAGCCTCTTTCGGATATTTTCATGCGGTTGAGGCCAGCAGGCCTGCACACGCAACTAGAATCTATGCAAGATAGGATATGATCTGGCGTCGCAAGCCCACCTCTCGTTTGTCAAGCACCCGGTGGGTCCCGAACAGGTGGTATCGCCGGAGGAAGGACGCCTACTGGGGGTGCTGGGGCCTGATTCTCGGGCCACTGGTGAGCCAGGAATCGATCCGTTCCCGCCAGGCCTGCCGCACAGCTGGCACGCTTTCGTTTCGGCGAAAAAACAAAGCAGTCGCGTCGTCAGTGGTTGATGTTTTCCCCAACATGTCCCAAAAGCGTTGGGACTCGTTGTTCCAACAGGCACCCGGTTCGTCGGGGTTTGTTGGGGGACATGTTGGGGAATCGGGCGCGTTGGGCGCGTCGGGGAACCTCCCCAACGCGCGCAGTCACGAGAGAGCGTCCCGTGAGACGCTCTCCTGGCCAAACACTGATATGCACTCTGGCTGTGTACTGCAGTTGTCCGTCAGTACTACTAGGCTCAGAGTGGGAATGCAGTTGAAATGGGCCCCTGCTGCAATCGAAGTGCATGCGAGCGGCAAGTGGATAAGCCCGGACCCAGAACCTGGTAGGAGCTGTCGGAGGTCGCCAGGCGAGAGCGGGCGCTGTACCACGCCATGGTGCACGATGCGGTTGTGAGCGCTCTGACAAGCGCTACAGCCTTTCTGCAGCTTTATCCCGCTTGGAAATGATTGGCACCGGCTGGGGAGCATGGAAAGGTGCAGACTGATGCATTTTGTCCAGGCCCGGCCGAGCAATGACACGCGGAACCGGGGGGAGAAGAATAGAAAAAGTGGGCTCTGGGTGCCCGCGATGGCAGAGCACTCACCAGCAACCGCCGCCGTACGGCGCTCCGTCTTAACCCGGTCGACCAACCCACATGCGCTCACTCCGAGTCCTCCGAGTCCTCAGAATCCTCGCCACTCTCATCCGACTCGCCACCCTCCCCGCCACTGCCCTTCTCCTCCGAGCCCTCTCCCTCGGTGCCCTGCTTGTCACTCTCACTCCCACCGCTGCTGTCGTCCCCCTCGGCCATGTCCCCGTCGCCGACCAGGTACTCGTCCATATCAAAGTTGTGCCCCCCCCGCGCCTTGACGCCCGACTCGCCCCGCCGGCTCCCGCCCGAGCCCCGCCCGTTGGAGAGGTGGCCGTCCGCGTCGACGCTTCCCGACCAGCCGCCCGCCGGCCGCTTGTCACGTTTCTGCTGCTCGCCACCCAACCGGGTGCCGACGAAAAGGGCCTCGTCAGCGTCACCGCCTTCGTACTCGTCGGCGCTCTGGGCGCCGGCGTTGGCGTCGCGGTCGAGCACGGCCGCGGCCGCCTTGGCCTCGGGCGCGGCGGTCGAGATGAGCCTGGCGCGCTTCGGGTCCTTCCCATCGGACAGCTTCATGCCGCGGTGGACGGCGCCGTCTTTTGGCTGCCACTTGTGCTGCCGCGCCAGCTCGTTGACGTAGTTTTCGTACACCCCGTCGTCGATCCCGCTGCGGCGCATCGGCTTGACGCCGGCCGCCTTCTCGAACACAGCGCGCATAATGGCGCCCGCTAGCGCCGGGTAGCCGAGGGGGCAGAAGATGTACTTCTCCTCCCCCACGTTGGTCGGCATGACGATGCGACTCCCCGCGTCCAAGAACGCGGCCATCGCCTCGCACGAGGCGACGATTCCCTTGAAGCCGCGGTCCTTCTCGGCATACGCCCTGCCCTCCAGCCACTCCAGTGCCTCTTTGCGGGGGACGATCGCCCGCGTGGAGCTGCTGACGGAGGCGTCGCCGTGCACCCCCGGCTGGTCGGTGGCCGACGCGGCGCGCTTGTGCTTGGAGCGCTCAGCCAACGAGGCCCGCGCGTCGGCCTTGACCTGGGAAGACGCCTTGCCCTTGAACCTAGATTTGATCTCGTCCGAGGGCTTGCCGCCCCGCTTCTTCGCGGCCGCCGGGATGGGCGCCGTCGAGGCGCGCTTGGAGCGCTTCTTGGGGGTTGGCAGGGAGATGCCGACCGCCTCGCAGTACGCCTTGGTGACAATCGTGGTCAGCTTCTGCGTCAGGTGGTTCTTGGAACGCAAAATGACCTCGCTCACGCGCTCACTCGCACAGTCCGTCTTCGACTGGTTGGGGAGCTTGATGAACAGCATCGCGTAGGCGCCCGCCTCCTCCTCGCTCATCCGCTGCGACTCCATGATGCACTGCAGCATCATCTCGACGTGATCGGCGCTGCACTTGAAGAAGCGCGCGGTGACGTCGGTCGTACCCATCTGCTGCTTGGTGGTGCGCTGGAAGTGGTTGCGGGACACCGCCAACTTCTCCTGGTTCTTGAGGGCCTCGGCCATGTCCGCCTCGTGCGAGTTGGTCGGCTCCTCCCGGTCCAGCGGCTTGGTTAGATCGATCAGGTTGATGTTTTTGTTCATCACGGCAACGTTGGACGCGACGCGCTGGCAGAGCTCGCCCTGCGTGTCGGCGCCCTTGGCCAGCCGCTTGACGACGTGATTGAGGTCGGAGAGGGAGGCCGCCTGCTCCGCCAGCTGCACAAGCGCCGGCTCCAACAACAGCAGCAGCACGTCGAACATGGCCTTGCCCTCGGCTGACAGCTTGCTCGTATCGAGCCGGTCGACCGCCACCACCGCCGTCGGGGGGGCGGCCGCGGCGGCGCCGGCCTTGCGCGCCGCCTTGGGCGCCCGGCTGCCGCCCGACTTGACGGGTGCCTTGCGCTTGGTCGCGCGTTTGGACGGCGCGGCCGCGGCGGACAGCGACGCCGCCTCAGGGATGGACGGCTCGTCGTCCGCGCCCACTGTCGGGCATCGCTCCGACCGGCGCCCAGCCGATGGGCGCCGACACGCAGCCGCAGACCGAGCACGACGGCCGGGGGCAGTTGCTGCCGGCGGCGGCGGCGGCGGCGGCGGCGGCGGCGGCGGCGGCGGTACGGACACTGTCGCGCTCGGCCCACGCCCAATCTCGGGTGCAGGTCGACGGGGGGGTGGCGTCGCCGCCAAACGGCGAGCAGGCGGAGCAGCAAGAGTGGAAGGCGGCGTGGTTGGGCGCGATGGTCGGTGGGGAGCGCGGGGGGGAAGCCCGGTGGGAGACGTAGGCCGCCGGTGCCCCGTGAGGTGGGGGGGGGTGGCCAGTAATTCGTCCACGTTTTCCGCGCCGACGCCGTTGGGAATTGGCGGCACCGAGCCAGTCAACGAGTACGACGCGCCCCGCCCGGGCCACTGGGCAGCGGCGGCCGGGCTCGTTGCGGCCATACCGGCCGAAGCAGACCAGGTCTGGGACTGCATCACCGGCGGCGGCCGGGCAATCGAGCGCCCCCCGTACACCGACGCGGCCGACCACGCGCCGCGCGCCATGCCGTCCGGGTGCGTCGCCATTGGCCCAATCGGCGGGCCCACGTAACCGTCGTGGTTGTCGACTTGACGCGAGAAAGACTGCGTGTGGCACGCCTGCGGGCCCGCCGAGTACCCGCCGGCAGCTGCGCTAGCCCCCAAACCGCCAGCAAAGCTCCGTGCCCGCGTGCCCGCAAGGGGCACCCCCTCGAAGTAGGGATGCCCGTCGCCGGGGGTGGATCCAACTCCGCCGTACGGGTGCGCGGCAGCCGCCGAGCCGCGAGCGGCATTGCGACCACAACCAGGGCCAAGAGGCACCGGCCCGACGAGCGACACCTCGTCGTCGTCTACGATTGCCGCCGCCCTCGCCTGCGCGCGCAGGTTCTCCTTGGACTCGTAGTCAGCAGGGGTCGGCCGTGACGAGGCCAGAGCCAAGCCCATGTGGCCCGCCGTCACCGTGGTGCCGAGCTGCCGGTGGTAGCCGTTGTGGCCATCGGCCATCGAGAGCAGGGGGGGGAGGGTGGTGAAGTTGACAGTGGTGGCACCACGAGAGCGGAGGATATCGCCCAGGTGCGAGCACGTGCGACGGGGGGGGGTTGAGAGCGCACAAACAAAACATGCGACAGCCCTGAAGGCCCGCCTTTTGAGCTGTGGCCGGGCACATGCGCTCCTACCAGGACGCGCGGCTTTCGAAGCGGGGAGACTGCACGCGCAGCCCCTCGGCGCAATGCGCGCGGTCCCTCCTTGGACAGCGTGTGACGGAGGTGGGGCCTCCCCCCGCCATTGGCGGACTGAGATGCGCCTGCTGCCGCTTGGCACCCATGCTAAAAACCGGCGAGAAGCAGGCAACCACAACGGTCAGGGCCAAAAAAGGCGGGCATTCGCGTGGGGGGGGAGGGGATGCACGCGCAGTTTCGATCCCAGCGGTGGGCGGCGTTAGCAGCGTACAGTGGCGCCAGAGACACCCGGCACCTCGGCCGCTTGGCCGATGCTCACCGAGCGGGCCAGATCGCCCCTCCCAGCGCTCCATGCCCTCATGCGCCAAAATGCAGACCCCAGACGATGCCCAAGAGCCCCTCCCACGCACCGGGCACGCAAAAGGATGGCGCAAGAAGGCGGATCCCACCCGCCGACAAATTCCCCGGTGGCGCGGTGTCACCCTGTGGGCGGTTGGGAGGCACTCGAAGAGGCCGGAACCGCAGGAACGCCTCCGGGACACACCAAAAGACCGCCTCTCGCGCCGATGGGCTTGTGGGGTGGGGGGGTGGTGCGCTCTTGGACAAAGGACAGGCACGCCGCCGACGTAGTCGACGTTGGGAGCGCCTGCGAGTGTGTCAGCGCCGGTGGCCTCGATCTCGCTCAATGGATGAGGGATCAACCACCACAGGCGCATCCGCGTGGAGATCGGCCGACCAGCGATCGATCGACCTAACTATAGAATTTATTTGGAGTTAAATATACTCGGTACGACCAGTTCACAGCGATGCTGGCCTGGAGAGGCTAAAATCAGTGGACCTCGCTGTGTACGAATTGCCCCAAGACATGACTTGGGGACTAAGTCATACACTTGGAGGTGCGCTCTGGTCGATTGACACCGTTCTGTCAACGCTGCTGCTGTGGTGAGGCGTGCAGCAGTGCACGTAACAGTGCCCGCTGGCGTCCACGCGGTTCCAGACTGCGTCCGACAGCGCCACCCTCTGCAGGTCCCTCTATTGCAACGCGTTGGGTGCTCGTTGGGTGTTCGTTGGACTCGCCCGACGTGGTCATCACTCGGTGGTCCCCCCCCCCCCCCCCCCCCATGCCTTCTCAGGGCCAGCACGACAGCACACCGCTGTCTGACGATGCGCTTGGGGATCGTTGGCCGTCCCCACACGCATTGCCTCCCTCTGGGTGTCGTTTTCGTGACTAGGGCGAGGAATCATTGGCACTGTGCGCCGCGTGTGCGGGTTTCGGGCGGTCGCTGGGTCACACCGTCCGTTTTTTTGGGTGTTGAGGGGCACTGCGGCGACCGCGGGGGGCGTGTGCGGGGGCCCCGCGGGGTGCGCTCTTGGCCTGGATTGCGTCGCTGCCCGCTTTCTGGAGCTGCTGCCGCGCAGCGCCATCCTGCGTCGTCCGCGGACACCGTCGCTGGGGTGGCGCATTCCCTTTTGCTCCCCGCATGGTGTCGTTGCCTGTAGGATTGGCTGCTTCGCTAGGCGCCGTGGAGGTTTGGTGCTGGGTGGGAGCGGTGCTTTCGTCAAGTGCAGCTGAATGGTACGACTGGGGGGCAGGCGCGTGTATGGGGGGTTGTGCGCTAAGGGCACGATGCGGGCGCTGCCCATGTCACCGTCGTTCGGTTGCGTGCGCTCATGATGATTTTGTTCGACCGAGCCCATCTAATGCCTGCATGCCGTTACCTTTTCCTGCTCCTCCCTTTGCTACCTCCACCGGAGCATGATGTGTCATTCGTTTTCGTTCCCGGCAGTCAAGATGTCGGACGTACCGCCGTCGGCGTACGAGTTTGAGTGTGCCCTGTGCGATGACTTTAAAGCCACAACCTACGCGGGGCTGCGGCGGCACCTTTTGAGCCAGGTACACAACCAACCGCGCGTACACCTCCCTGATGCTGGAACTGCCGAGGGGCAATCACGCCGCCGCGCCAAGCTGGTGTCTGCTCGCGTGGCGGCCGCCATGGAGGGCGGCGCAGGGGGTGGAACGGACGGGGATGACCAAGCAGCAGATGATGGCACTGCAATTGGCGACGGCCAATGCGACGATGCCGGCACCGCCGGTCAGCCACCCGGCCCGCCACCTCCACCACCTCCCACGTCGGCGCCGGCCTCAAATACTCCAATTGGTGGCCTGTCCGCACCGCCACCGACTGGTGGTGCCCCCCCCCGCCCGTCTCAAGACTCCGTGCCCGCCACCGTCCTAAACGGCCGCGGGACGCGCGCACAATTGCAGCGTAGCGTGCAAGCCGAAATTGACGTCCTGATGGAGTGCACCGCCGAATCGGACAGTGAGTCGTCGTCCTCCGAAGATACGACGCTGCCACCAGCCTCTCCCGCCAAGCGGCGGCGCTCCAAGCGGTCGTCTGTCCCGGCATCGCCCAAGCAGCCCGACCGCGCATTTTTGGCCGCCCGGGTGCGGGCACTGTACGAGCGTCTCGAGGACTGGAAGCGGGTGGAGCCGCTCGTGACGCTGCAGAACCAGAATAAGGTCGGCCAATTCAACACGGTCCGGCTCCGAGCGCTGCAGGAGTTTGTATTGAGCGTCGGCGGGGCGGGTCTGTCGCGCGCTGAGCAGCGCCGCCTGTATGAGTTTCTTGAGATATGGGACGGAACCAAGGCGGGCATGAGCAGGGACGACACGGATGGGGTGCCGCTGAACGAGACGTTCGACTCGCCGACGTCTTTCACGGACGCGATTTGCGCCGACGTGGACGCCGCGGTGCATGACGCGGGCTGGATGAAATGCAAGATGAGCGAGGGCGGCCAGTCGTACACTGGCTTTTTCACGCCAATGCTGGAGGCGGCCATCGACTTGATGCGTGGCACCAAGAAGATGCGCTACTGGAGCGGTGCCAACGGACCCGCCGAGCCGACGACAAGACGGGAGTCGCCGCTGGACGGCGACGCCTTTCGATTGTGCGAGGCGGACGTTGTCGGTCAGTACGGGCGGCTCGCTTTCGCGCTGGGCTTCCACCTCTACAGCGACAGCACGCAGCTGTCGTGGTCAGGAGGTACGTTGGGTGCGCCTCCTTGTCGAGAGAAGGTGGTGGGGGGGACCTCGACATGCGGCAGCCGCTTTTGGTTTTCAATCTGCCGACACTGACATTCGTCTCCGTTTAGCTGTTTCTGGCTGTGGCTCTTTCTTTTTGTCGCTCACGTTTTGGACACCTAACGCAGCCCACAAACTTTACCCCGTGCGCATGAGGATTGTGAACCTGTCGGGGGAGATTACTTGGACCACCATCGCGTACATCCCGGTGATACCAACGCTCTCCGAGACTGCTGGCGCCGAGCGTGCTCGGCTGCGGCGCAGCGCCATCCTGCAGCGGATGCTCTACTTGACGCTGCGGTCCGCCATCGGCGCGAGCCACTCTGGAGTCCACATCTATGACGCACAGAACAAACGGACGCTGACAGCGTTCCCGCGCGTGCTCGCGTACATTTGCGACCAGCCGGAGGAAAGGGCAGTGCTCTGCCTTAAGGCAGGGCAGTGTCAGCAGCCCTGCACGAGCTGCTCGGTGCAGCGAGATCTGGCTGGTGCTGCCAGTGCAGCTACTGCCGCCGACCGCGATGCAATTGAGATGCTGGGGAAGCAGTGGGAGGCAACAGCCCATCGCACGCTCGCTGTCAAGCGCGCGCGACGGCTGCACCTGGAGGCCACCAGTAGTATCAACAGCTTCATGCCCGCCCTCGCCTGCATGGCCGGGTTGTCGACCGCCCCGCACCTGATGTACAAGATGACTGGCTTTGATACTCTGCATGTACGTCTTCTGCCAACGTTAGTAGTGTCTCTGTTTGTTTTTGGGCTCGCAATGTGTGCGTGCCCGAGTGCGGTGGGTGGGGCTGGGGTCAGCACTGACCCTCATGTTCTTTTGTGTGTCTGTCCGTCGCTTCAACGCATTCTCTCTTCTGTATCCTACGTGGTCAGGTCCTCGACCAGGGAGTCACTCGACTGATGGTGCACCGCCTCGTAGAAATTTTCCCTCCCGCCTGCGCCGGCGACATGCCCGTCCTCAAGTCGGCCGCCGCCACGAAGCGGACGACCAACCAGCGCTTCAAGAAGCTTGGTCGCCGTAGCCTGGCATCCACAGTGGATCCAGGGTGCGTTTGGGAGAGTCTGGCAGGCTTGGTGGATTGTTTTCCATATGGAGTGTTGTCTTTGACGTCGTGTGTGGTCCGGAAAGCTGACCCCTCGCCGTTTGTGCGCTCATTTCTTTTTGCTGAACTTGACGTTCGCTGTCGGTTGAAAGTCTGGCTGTCGGGTTCTCTTTCTACTGCAGATATATTGTCTCAAGAAAACAGAAGCAGAACACATTCACCGGGAAGCAGCAGCGGGATGCCGTGAACGCGTTTCCCTTCACGGTGCCCGGAATATTCGCACGTATGGGCGGAAATCCACAGCCGGAAGAGGTGGCGGCCGGCCAGCCCACGAAGGCGGATGGGGCGCCCGCGCCAGCCGAGCGTGCCGCGGGCGGCGGCGCCGCGACTGTCAACGCGGCGCCTCCGGCCGAGGGCAACCAAGGAAGCGGTGGGGCGGGGGACGACGGCGATGACGCTGACTCGGACGAGGACGCGGCGAAGGTGAAATCGGGCTTCAAGTACGATTGGGGCGCCTACCGCGCGGCGTTTAAGGACACCCCGTTCGACCAGGCGGTGACCGCCATGTTTGCTGAGTACGCGGTGCTGTACGCACGCATCGCCGGGCAGGTCGGCGAGTCGTTCCCCCCCACTATGACGCTCGATATCGGGGAAGAGATATCCAACCAGGCGACGGCGTGGGTGAACAATTACGTCACCCCCATCCTCGGCCAGCTCAACAGCACCAAAGTCCACAAGCTGCTGCGGCACGTCCTGGACGCCATCAAGCTGCATGGTAACCTGGTCAACGGCAACACCGCGTCGAACGAAGCGCTACACAAGGACGACAAACCTTTTTACTTGCGGACCAACAAAAATCCTAAAACGTTCACGCAGCAGCTGGTGCGGCAGGCGGTCGGGGCCAAGGCCATCATGGCCAAGCTCGTTGCGGAGCGCCAGGCCTGGCGCCTGCCTCGTCGGCGCGGGCGGCGCGGGCGCGCGGCCCACCGCGTGCGCGGATCTGTGTGCGCCGCCGCGGCCCGGCGAGCGCAGCAGGCGGGGAGCAGTGCCGCAGACATGTCCGGCGCGGGGATAGCGGTCAAACGGTCCTCCCACTTGCAGAGGATGCGCATTGAGGCGCTGGCAGAGCATCCGGGGCTCACCAACGTGGGGGAGCTGCTGGGGGTTGAGCACGCCGACACAGTGACCGTGCTGAAGCACGCGTTCATTGATGCCGTTTTTGAGTGCGGTACCGTGCGTCGCCAGCACGTACGCGCCTCCCCCGACTGCCGCGGGAAGCCCTGGTTTGACAGTGTGTGGTACCAGCCGACGGCGGGGGTCGCGCAGTACTGCATCGGGGAGGTGCGTGCCATTGTGCGTACGGCATCGGGGGACCAGGCGGTCGTTGCTGAGATGGTACCGGTGGCAAGCGAGCCGGGCTGCCCCCTCGTCGAGCGCGGGTGTACGCGGCTGCAGTGGCACAGGCGCGCTACCGAGACCGACTGTGCCGTGCGGGTGGTGCCGTTGGCCCGTGTGAGGCGGGTCATCCACGTGGTGCCCGACTTTAAGGAGCTGGCAGACCGGCGGGGGTTTGACGCGGCTCCGGCTGAGATGGACGCCCCGATTGAGGAGCGTCTTGCAATGCATTATTTTCTCAACGTCTTCCGACCGTGGGACGTGTGACTATCGATTTGTGTTTTTGAGGTGTCGTCCGACTGCGTTTATCCCTCTGTTTAGAATTCTTGAGTACCCGTGCACTGTTGATATTGCCGTGCCCGGGCGTACAGGCTCTGCGCCGCACACGCTCTGCTCCATATCCGAAGTTCAACGCAACTGTACAGCATTGTGTCCCGCCTTCATGGCTCTGTCCTTGTACACAACGCATGTTTTGAGAACAGAGTACCCCATTTGCTCCTCCTGCACTGTTCACCTTCTTTGTATTGCTTCCACGGGGGGGTCATTGTGTCGCTACCAGCACTGCAGGCCGGCCAGCCGTATGCTCGACGGAAGCGTTTCCATGGGTCTTAAGTCATCAATGCTGATCAAAGGCAATGCATCTGCTTAGCATTGGCACCGGTCCTTATATAGATTGAAACGTACTTTGATTCTGTCTCGACGTCCTTAGGCCGCACCTGCCGCGGCTCGATAGGCCTCAGTCGCGAGAGAGTCGTGCGAGAGGCCCCAACGAATCCGGGACATGTCGGGCTGTTTGTTGGGACATGTTGGGCCCCAACAAGCCCCAACGAATGGCGGGGTCGTTGGGTCGTTG
>ENA-ORXT01001818-ORXT01001818.1-marine-metagenome-genome-assembly--contig:-NODE-1818-length-27339-cov-5.775108_pt1 | contig 27339 bp, 24 predicted proteins | sample MGYA00237868_ERZ511482 | MGnify/ENA metagenome assembly ERZ511482
CTTTAGACGAAACGTGGGATAATTTTATCAGCCGCCACGCGATAGCGTCCGGTCCTACGCGCTAAAAACCGGACGCTTTTCCGTTGGCGGCTGATGCGCAGATGCGTTGCATCAATCTAAAGTAAGTGGCATTGGGCTTGCGCCCTACCGCTACCCGTTGTCGGAAGGCTTGCGCCGTTCCATTAAGCAACGGAATCTACGACGCCCCCAGTTCCTTCGATCGACGCGTCGCGGATTCGACGGCTTGGATCACGGTGCCGCGGAAGTCGTTGATTTCCAAAACCTTTAATGCTTCGATCGTTGTGCCGCCGGGACTGGTGACGCGATCACGGAGAACGGCCGGATGATCGCCCGACTGTTCTACCAACTTCGCCGATCCGATGACCGTTTGAATGGCAAGTCTTCGAGCGATGTCGCGCGGTAGACCGTTAAGCACGCCGCCGTCGATGAGGGCTTCAATGAAGGTGAACACGTAGGCGGGACCCGAACCCGAAAGGCCTGTGACCGCGTCTAGTAGATGTTCCGAAACCGTTGTGACGCATCCGACGGATGACATGAGCTTGGAAACCGTTTCCAATTCCTGCTGAGTGACGTCAGGGGAAGACGCGATCCCCGCAGCGCCTTCCATAATTAGGCTGGGAGTATTTGGCATGACACGTACGATACGCTTGAGCCCGGTTACCTCCGAGATATTCTCGATAGTAACTCCCGCCATTATCGAAACCACCAACGGAGACGTATTTGATTTGGATAATGCTTTTTCAATATCCTCCGCGTTAACCGCGTCGCCAAGGTACTGAGGTTTGATGGAAAGAAAGACTATATCGCACGCAGCGAATAGCTCGGGGTTGCTGTCGCGGACTCGGGTCGATGATGCGATTTTCTTTTTGAAAGCGTCTTGAGAGGCTTCGCTTGGATCAGCTATCTCAAAAACGATTGAGGAATCGGCTGACGAAATGCCGCTGGCGAGTGCTTGGGCCATTTGGCCGGCTCCGATGAATCCGATGGTTGTCATAGAGGTCGCCACAATTGAGTTGAGAAAGTGATTTGAATTGAAAGTGCTTTGAGTCGATGCATTTAATAGTCCAGTATGGCAAAAATGCTATCAAAGAGAAAGTTGTCTAGACCGCAGTTGCCAAATTTGAAAGACTCCGTCGAGTTTGCTTTTAACGAATTGTAGAATTTGGACGCATAAAATGAATATGAGACCACTCACCACACTGGTTGCGATTCTCTTTTTGGTAACAATCGGGCAACAATGCCGCGGCCAAAATCAAGGGTTTGGAGGTTGGGGCAAAATCGTTCAAGGAATCACGGGCGATCGCACGCCGAGCAATTTGCAAAATGTTCAGGGCCTGCCGAGTCTTCAGGGTATGTCCGGTATGTTTGGAGGCGGGAATCAAGATATTGGTTCGTCACCAAGTCCATTTGGTGGACTGCAAAACTTATTTGGTGGTGGAGGATTGCCGAAATTAGGCGGCGGTGGCCAGACCGGTCAGTCAGATCTGCTCGGACGAATGAACCAGAAATCCAAGGATGCCATCGACCGCACAACACAATGGGCTCAGCAGAAAAAGCAACAGATGAGTGCGAAAATGTTTTCGGGCGCTTTTGATATGCTCAAACCCAAGATGCCTCAAGCAGCTCAAGAAGGGCAGGGCAATGGTATACTTCAGGGAGCCAGCGGCGCATTCGATTGGCTCAAGCCCAGCAGCAATCTACCGATGAACCAGCCGCCAATTCAATCGGCTGAAAACTACGGTCAACAACCAAGCATGCGGTACTAAACGAAATCGTGATTCGGGGCGTTCAGGCAGGAGTGGGGGATGAGATGCCGTGGTTACAACACGATGACAGCTAAAGGTATTATCACCCAAAGAAACGTAGGCGATTTACTTCGTGTTTCGATGGATTGTCGCAATTTGCTGATCGCTTTCTCGACAAACTCTAGAAGTTTTGTCGCCAAACGTTCCTCGCGTTAGCCAGTCGCTGAGTGAGGTCTGCCGCTGGAGCCTGTGACGGAGTCCGCGATTGACTATTTCTTGCCGGCACTAAGGAGTTGACCGTCCTCGACCAGTTGCTCACTCAACGCTGCATAAGAAATGTCTTGAACGGTGCTTGCGCCCTCAATTGCAATCACGGCGGCTGTTGCTGACGCTTGGCCTAACATCATGTAGACCGGTACCATGCGAATCGAACCGTAGGCGTTATGCGAAGCAGAAATGCAGGTCGTCACGAGCAGGTTGGTGCACTCTTGTGCTTTGGGCGTGATCGCCCGGTAGCTGATTCCGTAAGGACCACCGACGCCGGTCCACTTTGGCGTGTCGGCGTGAAGAGCTCCGTCACTGTCGACCCAAAGCTGCGTCGGATGACTGTCCATGCCATACGATCCCAGCGCGACAGGATCCTCAATCTTTCGTTTCTTTTTCAGTTCGTGCTCGGTCATGACCAATCGGCCTAACATGCGACGACCTTCGCGCAAGTAAAGCTGATGCAGAAAGTGGCCGTTGTCGACAAATTCGTCTTTGGCAAAGCCTAGTTTGGCGGCACGACGGCGAACGGACTCCGGGACGCGCGGATGATTCTCCAGCGTCCAAAGAAAACTTTTATGGTAAAGGATGTGTGCATCGGTGATTTCCTTCCGCTTTTGGTAATCGGCATCGGGTAGTCGTCACACATGCCAATATAGTCGGTGGAAATCCACCCCGCTTTGTTGGTGTCCGTCTTGCTGTTGGGGATTTTATTGGAGCCGAGAGGAACGTTGCGCGTGTTGCCCGCTTTGAGCCACCGGAAAAGCAGTTCGAATTCGGACTCGTCGTAGCCCTCAGGTTTTTCAAAAGGGCACTCGATTCTTGGAGACGCTGGTGAGGTAAAGCCGATAGTTGTAGGCTTGCACGCGTTGATCTCCGTCGCCATTGCTGCCAACGACATCAGGCAGAAGCCCCTTAATGACGCCACTGTTGGGATCGCCTGGGGTGATAAAGGGATCCAAAGGTTTGGGGCCTCGCCGTGAAGGTTCGGTCGCTTGGACGCCGTTGATGCTTTCGTCGTACTGGGAATTCGGCTCGCGTCCGATGACGTAAGAAACGCCTGCCTTGGCCATCAAGTCGCCTTCGTAGCTGCAGTCGATGAATACCTTGGCGGCAAATTCACGTCCAGAGTCCATGCGGATACGGACAATACTGGCGCCGTCTTTTTCGATTTAATTGCTCAGGTCGAGCCTTTCCCCAAAGACGACCGGCACGTTGGCTGCTTTGAGCATCGCACTGAGTTTCAGTTCCGCGACATGGGGTTCGAAAACAAACCAAGCGTCGTCTGTGACTCGGTCTCCTTTCCACTTGTAGTTTTCTTGGGTCTGGAATTTCCAGTGATCTGGTTCTTGATACCAATCACGAATCGACTGATAGAATTCGCGGGTTACGCCTCCGATCCTCGCTTGTTTTCCGATATCCGTGTTCCCCAAGCCACCGGAAGTCATACCTCCGATGACATTGCCCGGTTCGATCAGAACGACGCTTTTGCCCATGCGAGCGACCTGCACCGCCGTAATAACGCCTGAAGCAGTGCCGCCATAAACGCAAACATCGGTCGATGTTTCCTTCGCACAACAGTTGGAGCCTGTCGCAAGATAGGCCAGAACACAACATAGAGTGAGCAATTGATTGATGCTTTTTGGGGTAACGGTTCATCGTGTTGTCAACTGTGAGGTTGAGATGTAATTGATGTTCTGTTCGCTTTGGGACGTTCCGCCGCTGATTGCACGAGAGATTATATCTCAACTTGGCAGGCCATTCTTGCTAAGAGAGCGTGATTGTTTTTAAGAGGGAGAAAAATGGAGACACCTAAAAACTGTTTTTCGGCAGGAAAAGAATAGGGAAACCTAAAACGGTCTTAAAACGATTACTCAGAATTGCACAATAATTATAGAAGGAAACGGTAGCGTCACAAAACACGGATTGCATTCTTAGTGAGCTCTGTTTTTACCTGTTGAAGCTTGAAATGCATCAAGTATCTCAAGGCGGGTAGTGCAATGGCTTATTTTAGTATGCCTGCGTCGCATTCGATTGGCTCAAGCCCAACAGCAATGAACCAGCCGCCAATTCAATCGGCTCACGAACTACTATCAATAACTAAGCATGCGGTGCTGGTCGAATAGTAATTTGGGTTGTCGCATAACTGGCACTAAATAGCGGATTATACCAACGCACCGTTTGAGTGGCTACTTTGACAGTAGAAGCTTTCCAAACTTCGTTTTTTGTAGGCGATAGGTCGATCCATCTTCGAGACGAATTATCACAACCTGATCCTGGCCGTTAGTTAAGTCGCTGAAGTCAACGACACGCGGGAGCCGCGCAGAAATATCTTCCTGCTTCAGATCTCTTAAAGGTTTATCATTTTTTGAGTTCACAACTGTTCCTGCCAAGCAGGTAGCTTTATTCATTGGGTCGGGAGTTTTGGGCTTTGTCGCTTTACGCAATACAAAATGTCGCCTCGTCGCAACAACAGCATCGAATTCGCACTTGCTGCTGCGTACAGTACGGAGGAGGTTCCCACGTCTGGCTCTTCACCTTCGGTTTGATCTTCCTTTTTTGTTTGGTTGGGCATCCATAGATCGTTCTTGGCAATCGTTTTGAAGTTAGCACCTGTCTCAATCACTGACGTCGTGCCATTCTTGCCAAAGAAGTACAAGCCTTCTTCGCTCGCCAACGGAGTCGCCCAAATTGAACCGCTGGGTAGGCGGCCAATAAAAATCTTATCCCCCGTTTTCAAATCGTGGCAGTGAACAATACCGGTCCGATCGACAAAGTAACCCCGTCCGTTGAAGGCCAGCGGCGATCCAAAAGAGCAACTGGCTTTGGGCGCTGTCCAAAGCCAACTCGCAGAAAACTTATCGTCGACAAGTTCTATTTGAATTACACCACAGGAGGGAACAGCTTTCGCGCCTCCTCGGCCATTAGAACCAAGCAAGAACTTCCCATCTTCAATTGGAATTGGCGTGGATGAAGTGTTTCCGGACACATTTTCAAACTGCCACAATCGTTCGCCATTTTTCGGGTCTATCCCCACAATTAATTCCGTGGCACTAAGTACCAGGTGATGTTCGTTTCCAACAGGGACTAATCGTGGACTGCTCCAGCTGGTCTTTCCCAGCCCAACCTTCTTCCAAACGGTTTCACCAGACGCTTTGTCGATCGCCATCACGAAAGGCGATTCACTCCGTTCGGCCCAAAGAAAGATATTGGACCGATTCTGCTCAAGTGATGCGGCCAAACCATGCCGCACCTTAAAATCGCCAAACTCCTGTTTCAGGTCACGCTTCCAGCGGACGTTGCCTTGATGGTCGAGCGCACAAATGTTGCCGCTTTCAAAAAAGACAAAAACTCCATTCTCATCAACCGCCGGTGTGGGAGCCGCGCGGCTGGTCATTACGTTGTTCTTTTCAGGCGAACTGTTGGGGTGTTCGAAGATCCACTGCGAGTCGCCCGTTTCCGTCGAAAAAGCCTGAACGTTCAACGTATCTTTATTCGGGCCCGTTACTGAACAAACGTACGCCAAATCTCCAAAAACGACCGGGGACGATTGACCGTAACCGGCCAACGGTGTCTTCCAAGCAACGGTTTCTGGCTCCCAAGTCAATGGTAGTCGCGGCTGATCTGCGACCAGTTGACCGCCATTTTGAAACGAAGACCACTTCGTTTGGGCATGGGCAAACTCGGAGTTTAGTAGCAGTAGTAGCCCGAAAACCAGCATGCAAATTTGGCTCTTCTTCATTCTATTATCTCCATCATTTCTAGTTTTGGCGTTTTGCTGACAAATTAATCGCTACTGAGATGAACGGGCATGATCCGTTCGCTCTGGGTATCGACTGCTAATTCCTTAGTCATTGGAACCTTCCAAAATTTTGACGGCTTCAAAAACTTCAATGTCAAAGTGGCTACCGGTCTCCATGTGTGAGCCACCAATAAGAGCAAACCGATTCTCGGCCAGCGGCAGCATTTGATGGAAGAACCGCCCATCTTCTAGTTGATGAACCTTCACCCATCCCGAGCTGTTATCAGCGAGTTCGTAGATCCCACCGTCGTAGGTGCTCGTCAAAACGCTGCCGGCAACCGAAGTTGTTGAACATCCAAAGGCCTTCATCCGCCCGGCGGCTGGAACTGCGGGGCCAGCGCTCCACTCTCTCGTATCGAGATCATAGATATAGACTTCGTCCGTCGGACCGCCGTCATCCTTTAGGCCGCCGACTGTGATCAGCTGGTTGTTGTGTACTTCTACCGAGAGCGCCCGAGTTTTGAAGGGAACGTCAATCTTCTCCCACTCACCGCTGGGGTTGCTCAAATCGAATTTCAGCATGTTCGTCGCCCACTGTGGATCGTCTTCTCCCATCGTCCAACCACCAACGACGTAGACGTTGCTGCCGACAACACAGGCATCAATTGATGAGCGACCTTCGGATAACGGCGTCAAATCTGTCCAAGTCTTGGTGGGTGGGTTGAACTGTTTGAAGTCGGCGACTGAGTGCAGGTCATCGTCTTCATCTTCGGTGTTGCGGGCCTCTAAGCCGCCAATGCGGTAGACTTTGCCGCCATATCCGACAATTGCTAACCCTTGCAAGCCATGGTTTTCGCCAACGGTCTGCCACTGATTGTTGCTACCATCGATTGCCAGAGCGAATACATCTTTGTTTTGGTAGGACTTCGCGTAAGCGTGAGCTCTACCTGACTTGCCTCCGATCACAAAAATCTGATTCCCCGCGACGGTTGCTCCAAAACTAGTCATGCCTTTGGGGAAATCCTCAAACGCTGTCTCGACGGCTTTCAAAGTCACCCCGGCTTTTTTGGACGGCGTGTCCACCCCCGTGGTTTTCGGTTTAACATCTTCGGTCGCGATTGAATTAGTATCAATCACCAGCGTACAGTAGTAGCGTTTTTCGTCGTATTTGGCGCCATCTAATTCACCCGCTTCGACAACAACGTGCTTGCCACGGATGATATAGCGACCGGTTGAAGCAACTACGGCATGACCGGTCAGATCGGTCTTCACAACATCTATGTCGCTTGCCAGACGTTCGACTTCAACTTCGACACCCTCGATCGGATAACCGTTGAAGTAGGCCGCAATTTTCAATTGCCCTCTTTCAAAACTAGGGACCAAATCCAAGGCCAGCTTTTTGCTTGGCGCGGCCGAAGTACCTTGCGTTGTGTTGATAAATTTTGCACTGTAATCCAACAGCATCGATTTGTCCCCGCGCATAAAGACACCGTAGGGAACATGAATGTCGACAACGCTGCCTGATTCTTTGATAGACGTTTCAAACCAACCCAAGCCATCGTCGGTTTTTTTCTCAAGGTCAATCAAAACCCGTTTACCATCGACGACTTTGTAGGCCTTCATGGTTTTTAGGCCACTCAAATACTGAGCCTCGTCGGGCTCTAGGCCCTCTCCAAAAACGACTTTGACTTTGCCGTCCGCGGCATATGCCCAGACGAAGTGGGCGTCAGCAGTGCTAGTAGTCGCGAGCGATAACAAGCAAAACAACACCGCAATGGCGCGGTGTGAAAATCTTGGATTCTGGGATGTCTTCATCGTCTGACCTTTTAACGTTGAGTTAAGTTTTTTGATGTGTAAAGTTCTTTTTAATTTAAAGTTTCTATGCGAGCAAAGAAGGACGTTATTCAAACGCTACTGTCTCGCCCCCGGCACGCGTCGCTGCGGCCTTGAGAACATCCGGGTCGACCGAATCACCGACGAACCGCGTCGAACCGTCAACCATGCAAAAACCTGCTCCACCGACATGATCGCTGCGAAATGAACGGAAGGACTTTTGATCGCCTTCGGAAACCGGACCGACCAAATTGAATTCGGCTTCTAGGTGGGACTGTGAATTGAACCAGTAACCCTGCGCCCAAGTGTAAAATCCCCACTCGCCGGGGATCGGTGAGGCTCCCTCCCATTCCACGCTATTGTCGGTTTCTCCAAAGAATATCGTGTTGCTGGTACCATCGCGAAACGCTCCGATGCGAAGTCTGTAATTCTGCCTGGATGATTCCGGCGCTTCGTTGAAGGCACCATCTACGACGCTTCCAATGGCTGAGGGCCGAAACTTGGTCGCATAGTTAATTAAGTAACTGCCTTCGCCAAACGAGCCGGAAGTCTCATGCACTTCCATCGAAGGGCATAGATACAAATCAAGCCTATCAGAAGTGAGTTCAAGATTGCCGGGAGCACTGATCGGTGCTTCTAAGTCATATTGGGCAAAACGATTGCCTTGTTCGACGTAGGGCAGTAAAACCACAAACGTAGACCCGAGCGTATTGAAGTCGCCCACTCCGAGTTTCGGTGGCGGCAGATGGCCCATCGCGGACTCATAGTTGAGCGCAGACAAACCAATCTGACGCAGCTTGTTTTGACAAGCAATCTGTCGCGCTGCGCCACGCACCGATTGGACCGCAGGCAGCAACATGCCAATCAAAATGCCGACGATGGCAATCACGACTAATAGTTCAACTAGAGTAAAACCTGCGGGAGATTTTTTTTCTGATATTGATTTCATTGTTTCCTTTTATCCAAAACACATCCGAGACGCCCCGTAAAGAACGTCCCTGAAAAGTAAAACGAACTAGCTCCTTCGGCGTCGCGTGATCCACAATGGCAGCAGCAAAGTGAGCAGGGCTGCCGAACTTGGTTCAGGAACAGCAGAAACTGTTAAAAACGTCGATCCAGGAAGTTCAGTGTTGTTACTGAATCCGTGTAAGAAGCCATCACCAACCTGCACGTCGTTCTTGCCGGTCAACGCGATCACGAACTCTTGATTGCTGCCTGAAATCCAATCGTTGACGATGTTAGTGACGTCGAATTCAAAGACGCCAAATCCGTTGATTACCGATAATGCTTCAGGGCTGGCAGCGAGTATGTTGTTATCAAAGAAATCATCCCAGGCGATCGTTCCCGTAGGATTGGTGTCATCAATAATGCTCGTGAACGGATTGGCATCTACAGCATGGGCAGAAACGATAAAAGGAGACGTTGCACTGGCATCAGCTCCAAAATTGCCCGTCACGCTGGTCAAGGAAAGTGAGGCATTCGGGACGGGATTGGTAAACGATGCGAAATCAGACTCACCAAATAATAGATAAATGGTCTCCGGCCCACGATCAAAATCGTTGTTGCTGCTGACTCGAAAGGTTGGTCGATTTTCGCCTACATAACCCCTGACCAAGTCTGCACCTTGGAAGAATGCAGACGTCATGACATCTTCTGTGGGAGCGATCGTTTGCGCCGAAGCTGTGCTAGGAACTAGCGAAGGAATTGAGAGCAGGCAGACAGCAAGAATATTAAGTTTCATAGTTGTATATCTACAATAAAGTTTTTGTTTTGAGTGCATTGAGTCGAAAGGTTTGAGAAGACCCTACGAACCACTCAATATTGCGATGAATCCTGCGATGTCTAAGAAGTCGACGTCGCCATTTCCATCTATGTCCCCTTCGGCTTGAAAATCACTTGTGGAAAGAAGTGATATAAAGGGGGAGATATCAAGGAAGTCGACCGTCGAATCCAAATTTACATCTCCTAGCAGCGTAGAAGATGACAATACGTTTGGAGCCGTGACGTTGATGGGCGAAGCCGAGTTGAAGTAGTCGACTCGAATTCCAGTTAAGCTTTGATGGGTCACTGAGTTTGCGAAAGTGATCTCAAAGTCCGTCGAGCTATCCAGCTGCCAAAGCGTCCAGTAAAAGGTGGTGTCAAACGGTGCTGATCCACTTCCGTGCAAAACATCTTCCACGGTGCCAAGTTCCACGAACTCAGTTGGGGCCTGACCGTTAATTTCAAAACCCGAAAATGAACCGAGTGCGGACAACTGCATCACAACGGTGGTGTGAGCTTCGGTCATATTGAGACCTGACAGGCCGACTGTGAAATTAGTCAACGTCCCACCTGTGTAGATGTTGCCGGTGGAAGTAACCAGAGCCAAAGGCGGAACATCTCCCGGTTGAGCAATGGACATTAGATCCAAGGTCGCCGAACCAATTCCCGTCGCTTTAAAATCTGGCGCAGGTCCAAAAGTCGTAGTAAAATCGTCCCATTCGAAAACGCCTGTCGACGTTGCAAAAGGAGCCTCGTAAAAATCCTGAACGACTTGTGCTCCGGCACTCTGGCCACAGCTGGCAACTATTGCCAACGCGCAAGTTACGGCAATAACCTTGCCTCTGAAAGCCGTCGTTGCAGAAGTGTTAACTACCCGAAGCGCGCAAACGCCTATAGAAACAAACATAAAATCTCCAGTCCACGTTAAAAACGCCGGATGATCCGACGGATTACCTGTTCGTGGCTGGCGGAGACGGCAGAAATCATGTTCCTGCCTGTCACTGGCTTGCTGCGTAGACGGCAATCTAAAATTGAACAATCGAAACAGTTTCGATTGCAGGTTGCGAAAAATCAGTTTCGCGTGGTATCAATCCAATCGGTCTCTGGCAGAGACAGCATTTGGTGCCAGCCGCAGTTGTGATCCCAAACAAAGGACAATCAAACCGGACGACACGCAGCAATCGATCAAAATGGTGAAAGAAGAGCCGCATTGACCACGAGTAACACTGGATTTTCAGCGGATCACGGGCGTGGCTGGCTGGAGAAGGCTTCTTGGAAAATCAAGTAACCGTAAAGATGGCTCGCTGCGTTTGTGATCTATTTTTTTTGACTCCGGAATTCCGAAGACTGCTATTAACCTACATAACTAGTGAAGAAAGGCAAGCCTGATTTACGAAAAAGAATATAGAGTTTTCTTAAAATGGAGCAAACATGTGACCAGAGGGATCCGCTGGGCCAGACTTGGTCTCGGTTCAAAGCCTGATCTGAAATATTGGCATCTCACATATCAGATGCTTTTTGCTGGTTTCACTTAGCATGCTACCCAAATTCTGTAGAGCCGCTAGAGATATTCATCATTGACGCGCATCTGACAATAGCTTTCGTATCGTCTTGCGTCGATCTTGCCGTCCGCGACAGCCCATTTGACGCTGCAGTCTTCTTCGTGGGTGTGCGTGCAATCGGGGAAGCGACAAAAGTTAATGAAGGGGCGGATCTCACGGAAGTAACCTGCAACTTCTTCGGGGATGACGTCCCATAACTGGAACGATCGAATTCCCGGCGTATCAATCAAGTGCCCGCCCGCAAAGTCGTCACCCTCGTCCGATTGATCTCCCAAAGGAATCAACCGCGCGGCGGTGGTCGTGTGACGCCCCTTTTGATTCTCTTGAGAGACTTGGCTGACCTTGAGCGCCAGCCCCGGTTCGATCGAATTGAGAATCGAAGACTTACCAACACCGCTTTGCCCGGCCACTACACAGTCGCGCCCGATAACAAGTTCGCGCAATCGTTCAATGCCTTGTCCGGTGATTGTCGACGTCATCACGACGGGATAGCCCAACTGGCTCCATACGCCCGCCAGTGGTTGAAGGTCGACCAAATTGACTTGGTCGATCTTGTTGATGACGATAATCGGTTGGATGTCTGATTTTTCAGCCGATACGATGAAGCGGTCGATCAGATTGGGCTTCAGTGCTGGTTCGACAGCGCTGGAAACGATGAAGGCAAGGTCGATATTGGCGGCGATGATCTGTTGGCGTTTGCGGCTGGTGCGGCTGATTTGATTTCGCCGAGCATTAACGCGTACGATCACTCCCCAATTTTGTTCCCCCTCTGGATCAATTTCGATGGTCACAAAATCGCCCGCGACGACGACGTGCTGTAAATCGGTGGCCAGCGATTTCAAAATGCCTCGGACCGTACATTCGTAAATGCTGCCATCGTCGATTCTGACAAAACTGTTGAGCCCATGCACTGACAGTACGCGTCCAGCCCGCGAGTATTGCGAATCGATATCCAGATCGACTTCGAAGCCTGATTCAGTTTGATCGGAAGTTGTGCCAATCACGGTACGTTTGCGAGAGAGAGCGCCTTTTCCCGAAAGCCGTTCGCCGGAGATGGTGTTATCCAACGATTCGGCATCGGCTTTGAAGTCTTTTGTGAAGTCTGTCTTCCGCACGCGCGTGTTTTGGCGCTTGCGAAAGTTGGCTCGAACCTTTGATTTGTTTTTCTTCTTCTTCGCCACGTGAACTCGAATCGTTGTTACTGATTAAGCGTTACATCATAGCAGCTTTGTGGCCGGCGTCATGTAATTGCGTTCCGAGGGACTGTATAGGCGTCTAGTGTTTTGCGTTCTTCCTTAGTGGTGTGGCGGGCGTGTTGATTTAGTTGGCCGTTTAGTTGTAAGCGGCTTGTTGATTAAGTGAGCCGTTTAGCCGCTAGCCTCGGTTTCGTCATTGCAAAACCGGGGCTATCGCCCAAACGGCTAATGTTTTGAATCGAACACGAACCTCAACAATCCCGACTTTTGGAGAATACGGTATTAGGTTGGGAAAGTACGTGTTTCCGGTGGGACGATCGTGGGAGGCCACCGTCTGAAACGAGGTTGGGATTAAGACGATTTGCAACTCAAAGAATCTAGAAAAATGTAAGTAAATGATAGAGTCTGCGTTGCCGAAACAAAAGAGTTGGCTACCATTGATTCACTCGGACGTTTTGATGCGTGTCCGAACCACCATGCTTACCCGTTAAGGCGATCTCCCGTGCCTAAAGTTCTTATCGTGAACGATGCCGGAGACTCAAATGTCTCGGCTCCGCATTTTGACGATGCGACTCAGGTGGTCGAAACTGATTCGACCGGCAACGCCATCGAACTGCTCGCCGATCAGGATTTTGACGCGCTATATCTCTGCGATTCAAAGCAGGGCAATCAGGCGCTCAAGCGGATTCTTCAAAGTGATTCGATCTTGGATTGCATACCTTTCGGTGTCGCGCTATTGGATTCGCAGAAACGAATCGTTCGCGCCAACCGCCGATTGTTGGAAGCGTTGGAGGCGACCGACTTAACCGGCCAACCCTTCTACGATTGCCTTGGCGAAACAAGCATCGTTGGTGACGATCCTAGTCCGCTGAGTTCGGCGATGGCGAAGAAGGAGGCCGTCAAAGCGACATTGAAGGTTGGCGATCGTTTCTTTTCCCTCTATGCCACGCCGGTCCTTAGTTCAGGAGGCGTCTGTGATCAGATGGTGGTGACGTTGCGAGAGTCCACCAGCCAGATGATCCAGCGACAGAAGTTGGACGCGCTTCATCAGGCGGGGTCGGAACTGACGGATTTGCGCCCCGAAGAAATCTATCAGATGGGCTTCGAAGAACGCATCGAATTGCTTAAGGAGAATATCCTTCATTACACGGAAGATCTTCTTAATTTTGACGTTGTCGAAATTCGCGTGCTGAACACGGAAACGAAGGAACTTCGTCCTTTGCTTTCGGTAGGGATGGATTCGGGAATCACTCAGCGTAACCTGTTTGCCAGCCGAACCGATAACGGAGTGACGGGTTTTGTGGCGGCGACAGGGAAAAGTTATCTTTGCGAAGACACCACTGACGATGATCTTTATATGGACGGATTGATGGGGGCAAAAAGTTCCCTGACGGTGCCGTTGAAATATCACGACGAAATTGTGGGGACCTTCAACGTCGAAAGTCCTGAGACGAATCGTTTCTCTACGCGCGACGTGGTCTTTTTAGAGTCCTTCGCACGGTATATCGCGATCGCGCTTAATACACTGGAACTTCTAAATGCGCAACGCACTGATGCGGCGCTGCAGAGTGTTTCGGCGATTCGCAGTGCCGTGGGAATACCTGTTGACGAGATCTTGAACCACACCGTTCAGTCGATCGAAAGTTTCATCGGGCAAGATGCTGAGGTGATCAAAAGGTTGGAAACCGTGTTGGAGCACGCTCGGGCAATTAAGCGCTCCATCTGTAATGTCGAAAGTGAGATGGCACCAGATACGGCGTTGCCGACATGCGTGCAGTTTGAATCACGACCGGCGATGCGTAATAAACGCATCTTAGTTATCGATGGCGATGAAAATGTTCGAACGTCTGCCCACCAGTTGCTTGAGCGGTATGGTTGCGTCGTGGAGACCGCTCATACGGGCCGTGAAGCGATGATGATGGTGCGCCGTAGGAGCCAAAACACGGGCGATTACGATGCCTTGATTGCGGACATTCGTCTGCCGGATATCAAGGGTTACGAACTTTTGGTGGAGCTCAAGAAGTTCTACGGCGACCCGCCTTTAATTCTGATGACGGGGTACGGGTACGACCCTTGTCATACAATTCCCAAGTCGCGCGAAGAGGGGCTTCGGACCAACGCGGTGCTTTACAAGCCGTTTCGCTTGGAGCAATTGCTTGAAATTTTGGAAGCAACAGTTACTCGTGACGCCAAACCGTTGCAATAGGCGTTGTTCCAGCTGAGGATTAGGCTGGGGAGAGGAATGCAAGTTCATTCACTCTTCTAGGCGTCTGTCGTATTGAAAATCTAATCTCAGATCCGCGCAACCCCAAAATGAAACCATCACAACCCACAAGTATTCCATGTCAACTTGGTTTATGGGTAGAGAACGGTAGCTGGACTCGCCAGAGTTCAGGCTTTGTTGACAGGACCGAATTCTGAGTGGGTAAAGCGGAGGCCAAATTATTTTGGCCTCCACCTCCCCGTTGTCGCAACGGGGTCGATTCCCCATATTTACCGTCGTGCGGCTTTCCCGCACCGGGCGACCCCCGTTTCATTGCCTCTCAGTCGCAATCGCATTCCCACTGCGTCGTCGGTGATTGGGTGATGAGTCATTTTAGCGTCTTTCCATGGTTGTCGCGGTAAAGGAAAGCATGCTTAACAGCCCAAGCTTCTTGTCGAACGATCCTTGGCGTAGACGGTAGTTATCTTGCGAACACTTCCGTCTGAATTTCACACAGCGAAGCCGCATGCGAATCCATTTGTCCAGCTTTTGATAAAGCTTCACGCACGTCGAAAAGTCCGTGGCGAAGTTACTCGCCGTTGCTCGTATCACTTGGTTCAGTTCCTCGATTGCTCTGTCGTCCAAGTTATTACACCGACGCGTTAGCTGCCGAATCTTCGTCTTGAACTTCTCAATTTAGTCAACGCTGCTTCTGCCTGCTGTCGCGTTTTGCAAACAACAACGAAGTCATCGGCGTACCGCACAAAGCGATAGCCTTCTTTCTCCAGTCGGTGATCAAGCTTGTTGAGCACGATGTTGGCAAGTAGCGGACTGATGACACCACCTTGCGGGGTGCCAACGTTGGTGGGTTTGAAGACTCCATGCTCCATCACACCCGCTGCCAGAAACTTCTTGACTAAATTCAGAATGTTGCCGTCGGCGATTTCGTCTTCCACAGCGTCCACGATCAGTTGACGCGGGATGTTGTCAAAGAAACCAGCGATATCAGCGTCGAGTGTGACGCGTTCGCCTGCTTCGTGGAATGACAACACCCGCTTGATCGCGTGGTGACAACTGCGGCCGGGACGAAACCCGAACGAGCAATCGTGAAACCGTGGCTCGAAGATCGGTTCAAGGAGCTTTCGAATTACCTCTTGAGCGATTGGATCTCGCACAGCCGGAATGCCTAGCGGACGTGATTTCTTACCCTTGGCGTCTTTTGGAATCCACACGCGTCGTAGTGGTTTGGGGTTGAAGGCACCGCGTGTCTTCAGGTCCCGTTTAAGTGCGGTCAGATTGGCGTCGAGGTTGCCCTCGAGCATCGCAATACTGACTTTGTCGATTCCAGCGGCACCTCGGTTCCGCTTGACCGCTTTGAAGGCCGCTCGCAGCAGTCGGTCGTCGATACGACCGGTGAGCGAGTGGACTCTCTGCTTTGCTTTTCATTTATTACCCATGGGGCATCCTACGTTAAAACAACTGCCGTCCTCACTTTGACACCATGCTCCTGTTTTTAGCCATTGCCAAGTGATGGTCGGGCTTGCAGATCTCGACCACGCCATTTTGTGGCGCTTCACGCAGCGACTAACTGAGAGTGTCAGATGTCAGGTTTGGACGAACTAAATCAGGTTTCTCCTTTGGCTGTCGCTAACCGGGGGCACCTGAAGATGGCGGCCCTTGGTTGGCGTCAGTTACTACGGATCTGCTGTGGTCCCGTGATTTGAGTTTGTAAATTTCAAATCCCGTTTCACCGGAGAAACGCTGTGTGCAAATTGCCCTTTGCAAATTGCACGTCGGGGTGGATGTTGCTTCCTTGCCCCCGGCGTTTCTGTTGTTCTCGCGTTACCTCGGATTTCGTCGTCGACTTATGCGTTGGTTTACTGAGTCAACTGATGAAACATCGCTTGACCAGACGAGTTGGGACCTCACCGGTCAAGCTCACGAACCATTTTCCCGAGGTGAGTCCACCAGCCACCCTGACGCTTGAACAACGGCTAACCGCATCTGCCGCTGCCCGACGAGCTTTGAGGTTGCTCGCCATGCTTCACCAAGTCGCGGAAGTTGGCACTTCGTCTAGGCCGAATCGTGAATCCTCCCCAAATCCTGTCTCCTTCGACACCAAGGCGTTACCTTGGCCCTAGCTACTTACCTTCTATATTAAAAGTTCGAGAAACAGGTTCTCCACAGATACGGACCCGTCGAGGTAGGTTATGACCGCAGTTTGCGGTCTCTCCGTTTATTGCGAGGATGCTCATGCATCCCCCGACTAAGTTCGTGAGCCCTGCGGCTCACGCGCGAATCCAGCTACGGTTCTCTTCCCGGAAACCAAGTTGACATGGAATACAGGTTGGCTATTAAGTATGGACCGGATTCAACCCACTCTGTTTTAGTACTGCAAAACACTAAACTGAGGATACTTTGCGAGCTTTTTCTTGCCGTCTAAGAAACCCAGTTCGATCAAAAATGCACATCCTGCGACCGTCGCCCCGCAGGCTTCGATCATCTTACAGCACGCTTCCACCGTGCCGCCGGTGGCCAGTAGGTCGTCAACGACCAAAACACGCTGGCCTTTTTCTACACCATCGATGTGCATTTCCAGCGTATCTGAACCGTATTCTAAATCGTAGGTGTAAGAATGTTTCTCGTAGGGGAGCTTGCCCGGTTTTCGGATGGGCACCATACCGATGTTCATTTTCAGCGCAAGTGGGGGCGCAAACAGAAAACCACGCGCTTCAGCTGCTGCGATGACATCAATATCTTGGTCGGCAACCAAAGCGGCGAGTTGATCAATTGCGACGCCGAACGCCGTTGGGTTCAGCAGAAGCGGTGTAATGTCCTTGAATACGATCCCCGGCTTGGGGAAATCTTGAACGTTGCGAATGTAGTCACCTAAATTGATCGTTGCTTCGCTCATCAAATGGTCTCTCCATGTTGGTCGTATTTTAACGCCTTAAATATAACGCCGGTCCTCTGCAAGTTAAAGGTGCGGTTCTTGCGTTGGAGATCTTAGCCATAAGAATTATTTTTGAGCTGGTCTTTCTCACCGAATGTTTGGTTAGAATATGGCGACTACGAAATCATTGGTTAATCATCCCTTTCACCATGTCTTTTTTTACGATGCAAACCATGAAAATAAAAATTACCCAATTCGCGATCGTCAGTTTTCTACTCTCGCTGTTCGTCTGCCAAATGCAAATCGAATCGCGTGCGTTGGCTCAAGAAAGCGTTATCGTTGTCGCGGACAAACTCTGGTGCCAGTATGAAGGCGAAAGTGGTCCCGGAACAGGACTTCATATCGTTTTGCTTTCTGGTGATGAAGAGTATCGAAGCGAAGAAACGATGCCGATGCTTGGACAGCTTTTGGCAAAACATTACGGATTCAAATGCACGGTCCTGTTTGCCGTGGATCCTGAGTCCGGCGAAATTGATCCGGATAACCAGAGCAATATTCCCGGCATCGAATTGATCGACGATGCGGATCTGATTGTGCTCGGTTGGCGTTACCGCCAACTGAATGATGCGGACATGAAACACTTCGTGAACTATGTCGAATCTGGTAAGCCGATTATCGGATACCGAACTTCGACGCACGCATTTGACTACGATGACGACAGTGCAAGTCCGTATAAAAAATATGGAAATCGCAGTACCAAAGACTGGGTGGGTGGCTTTGGACAACGGATCCTCGGTGATACTTGGATCGCTCATCATGGGCATCACGCCGTTGAAAGTACGCTGGCGATCGTCAATGAAACGAATAAAGACCATCCCGTTTTACTGGGCGTCGATGAGATCTGGGGACCGACCGACGTTTATGCAATTACGCACCTTCCCGATTCTGCCACTGTGTTGATGAAGGGCCAAGTCCTCGCGGGGATGTCCGCTGACGATAAACCGCTCGAAGGTGCGAAGAACGATCCGATGATGCCAGTGGCTTGGTTGATGCAGCAAGAATCCCCCGAGCGTGTCACGCGCCGCGTCTTTTGCACAACGATGGGAGCCGCGACTGATTTTGTAGACCCTAGTCTTCGTCGTTTGATCGTCAACGCGTGTTTCTGGGGGCTGAATTTGGAATCAATGATTAAGCCAGATTCGTCGGTAGATTACGTGAATGAGTTTAAGCCCACGGAATTTGGGTTTAAGAAGTTCAAAAAGGGTGTAAAACCTGCAGATCATCAAGTCGACATTTCGAAGTAATACGTCTCCCAATACTCGTACGTTCAACCACAGTGCTTTTTCGTAATTGCAAATGATCTCATTAATCGGTCAGGACAAAACACAGCTCGCCGAGACGCTGTGCACCGTTGGCGTTGCTGCCTCCCAGGTAAGAATGCGGGCTCAGCAGTTGTGGCACTGGATTTATGTGCGCGGCGCGACATCGTTTGACGAAATGTTGAACTTGAGTAAAACCTTGCGTTCAGATTTATCAAGGGCGCATACAGTGGCGCTTCCCGAGATCGTCCAAGAACAAGTCTCCATCGACGGGACACGGAAGTGGCTGTTGCGATTCCCGGCCGACGGAGCCAACCGCCCTGCCCCGGTCGAAGTCGAAACGGTTTACATACCGGAGACCGAACGAGGGACGCTGTGCGTGTCGAGTCAAGTCGGTTGCTCGCTGACGTGTACGTTCTGCCATACGGGCACGCAGAAGATGGTTCGAAATCTTGACGCCGGAGAAATTTTGGCTCAAGTGCTTCTGGCACGGCACCGCTTAGGCGATTATCCCCACGTTGAAATTGATCCTGAGATTATCGCACCGTTGTCGGGACGGAAAGTCTCCAACATGGTGATGATGGGCATGGGCGAGCCGCTGTTCAATTTTGCGAACGTCAAGCAAGCATTGTTAATCGCTCTCGATAACGAAGCCTGCGGTTTCTCCCGTCGTCGAGTTACGTTGTCGACGTCGGGCGTTGTGCCGGCGATCGACCGAACCGCTGAAGAGATCCGCTGCATGTTGGCGATTTCCTTACATGCGGTGAATGATGAACTGAGAAACGAACTTGTGCCGATCAACCGCAAGTATCCGATTAGTGAACTGCTGGCAGCATGTCGACGCTATCCGGAGACGGCGAACTGTCGCCGCATCACGTTTGAGTATGTGATGCTCAAAGACGTGAACGATAGTTTGGAGGAGGCGCGTGAACTGGTGCGATTGCTTCAGGGCATACCCGCAAAGGTAAATCTGATTCCGTTTAACCCTTGGCCGGGATCGAAGTACGAGTGTTCTTCGAAAAAGCAAATTGGCAGATTTGCCAACTACTTGATGGAACAGGGATTTGAATCTCCGGTCAGGACCCCACGTGGTCGCGATATCTTTGCTGCCTGCGGGCAATTAAAAAGCGCGACCGAGAAAACGATCGCGCTGAAGTAGATTTTTAGTTTTGGGGGTTCTTTTTTATTCAGCGCGGTCCCAAGGATGGAAAGATCCGAGCTGCGAATGCTGTCGCTAACCGGCCAATCGTCGAGCAATTCGGTTGGTGGGGGCGGCTGTTTCGGTGGGTTGTTGAAAGTGATACTGCATCACGTACGCGTCTTCGACGGTGTCATCGTAGTAATCACGCAGGACTGAAATCGCTTGGAAGCCAAGGTTGCGGAAGAATAATTGCGCGGCAAGATTAGTCTCGCGAATTTCAAGTGAGATTCGATTACGTCGCTGTTGAGATAACTTCCCAAGAAGTTTGTTGACCATCTGCTGTCCAACACCTCGTCGACGGACGTCGGCTCCGACGGAGAAGTTAAGCACGTGAAGTTGGTCGCGGTGTAATTCGTAAATCATGAACCCTACAACCTTCTCGTCGTATTCGGCGACCATCCCAATACAATTGCGTTGTCGCAGGCAGCGAATGAAGTCCTCTTCAGACCATGGGAATTCGAAGCTACTTTTTTCAATCTCTAGCACTTCAGGCATATCTCGCCGAATCATCCAGCGAATATGCACGTTCATGTCGAAGTCCCGTTTAGCATCCATCAATGACATCCTTTGTCAAATGTGGGGTGTAAATACAACCCGTTGTTAGGAATCCATTCCGTCAACCGCCCCGTCCTAATCAGTCAATTTAAAACTGTCTATCGGACCGTCTTCGTGGTGGTCAATTCTTCGTTCAAAGGCACTGTATCTGACCGACAATCCTGTCAGCCACCGATGCGTTTGAGTCGCCGGAGATTATCACAATGACGCTTGAGTGCCAACATTGAACCCGCGAAAAAATGTTGCAATGGAGACAGTAGTGGAAACTCATTTTTTTTCAGTTTATTCTGAAAACCGCTAAAGTTTGGCGGAATCTGTTGCGACTGCTATTGTGATTCGATATGTGTGTTGATTTGATGTGTTCGGTGATAAAAATTCACTTTCTTGGGTGCCCTCCAATAGCTCAACACGTGGGCCTTGCCCCTTAAAACTGCTGGCACCTTTTGTTTGCTATTCCATGTAATGCGTATGTTGCTCAGAATCGTCACATTATCTCAAGCTCGTCAGCGTGAGCATCGATATAAGTTGAAGAGATGATGGTCTTGACCAACGTAATTTAGAGTTCACGTCAATCAAGTTTAGAAGCTCAATCATCCCGAATGAATCAGGATGTCTTAGAAGTGTTGTTGAATGACACGAAGAGAATTTTCCAAGGTCGGAAAGAAGTAAAATGTTATCCACTGCGTTTATGATCGTAACTGTGACTTGCATCGTCACCAGTTGGATTTATTCCATCGCATTTTTGACTTTGGTCGCTGAGAACCATCGCTTCTGGCGAGTTCACCAAAAGAAACCGGCTCCCAGTACTCACACGTACGCACGAGCTAACGTGATCATTCCGTGTAAGGGAATGGAGCATCAACTGCGTGAAAACCTGACAGGTTTTTTGCATCAGGATCATCCAAATTTTGAAATCACATTTGTTGTAGAACGAGCCACCGATCCGGCGGTTCAGCTCATTCGCAATTTGCAGAAGGAAAATCGCTGTATCAAGACACGGTTGGTGATTGCCGGTCGCACCGAGGAGTGCGGTCAGAAGGTACACAATCTTCGGCGAGCCACCGAAGACCTTCCCATCGACATTGATGTGTTAGTCTTTGCTGATTCGGACGCCAATCCAAGAAGCACGTGGCTGCGTTGGATTGTCAATCGTGTTGGTCGCGAAAATCTTGGAGCCCGGACGGGATACCGCTGGATGGTTCCCAAGAATAAAAAGCTGCCGACGTTACTTGGTTGTACGATAAATAACGCGCTGGCTTCATTCTTGGGTCGAGGCAAACATTATTTAGTTTGGGGAGGTTCGTGGGCGATTCACCGAAACATTTTTGATGCTGTCGGTATTCGCGAAGCCTGGTCAGGTGTGCTCAGCGACGATCTTGTTGCCAGTCGAGCATTAAAGACGGCTAACTTGGAGATTGAATTTGAACCGCAATGCGTTTGCACAACGACGGTCGCCTTTACCTGGGCTTCGTTGACCGAATTCATGCGGCGGCAACTACTCATCGGTCGGCGCTATTCGCCAATGTACTGGTTGGGTTCGCTGGTTATCGTGGTGACGTCTCAAATTGGGTTTTGGGGCGGTCTAATCGGCGGTTTGCTCGTGGTGTCTGCAGGGTATTCGATCGGTTATTGGGCATTGTTATCTACCGCGGGACTTTACTTGCTGGGGGTAGCGCGGGCAGTCGTTCGCCAGAACATTGGTCGCAGCAACAATCATACATGGAGAAGATATCGTCGAGCACGGAAGTTCGATATGTTCTGTGGCCCTTTTACCGGTCTTGTGACGGCTGCGATGCTGTTGGCTTCAGCTTTTGGCAACACGATTTCTTGGCGAGGTATTAAATACTTTGTCGGCCGGGGGGGACGAGTTTTGCTGGTTGGACGCAAATTAGAATCTGCTCAGTGGCCAGTCAACACGAAAGAGGGGCCAGTTCCGGCAGGATTTAAGGGGCATCCTCACCATCGAACCATCACTGCCAACGCAACGGTGACACGCGAATCTGCGAAAGCTAATTTGAATAACGGTCACTCGGGCGGTGACTCACGAGTCGCCTGAAAAGCAATGACGGTTAAATTTTTATACTGCATTTGAATGCAAAACGTTAGAACCTCTCAAACAATCGCATTAATCAAAATATGAACGCCGAAACCGCATATCGTCTCAGTTGACGTCGGTTTCGACTAATAGGAAGCTACCATGAAAGTATGTCTCTGGGACACTCGAGTCAATGACGTCCAAAAAGACTTCGCGGGAGGTATGGGCGTCGGAATGCCGACCGGAGCGGGGGGGGCACGTAGTCGATTTATCCGCCATTTGTACAAGCGCGACGTTCGGCCGACGGCACTAAATTTTGCGTACCTTGTTGCCGTCCTGAAGCAACTTGGATTGGAGGTTAATTACTGCGTTGATGAGATTGTGCCTGCGGATGTCTTCATCTTCAATCCGGCGTTATTGTCGCTGGATTTGGAGATGCAGACCATTGAGAAAATATCAGCGCAGTATCCCAAGTCCAAGATTCTGATCGTTGGACAGGTTGCTTACGCGATGGCAGACACGATTGCGCAAACGCAAGCGGAAAATGTAACAGTCGTCAAAGGAGAGCCGGAACAACTGTTGTTCAAGTGGGATGAGATCCTTCAAACGAACCAGCGGATTTTCGAAGTGGGAGTTGTGGCAGATCTAGATTTGTTGCCCCTGCCGGATTGGTCGTTATTTGAGTTTAGAAAGTACCGCATCCTCTATGATTTCTGGAGGTTCCCGTCGACCTTTATCCAGCAGAGTCGTGGTTGTACGTTCAAGTGCAATTACTGTCCTTACATTATGATCGAAAGTAAAACTCGTTTCCGCGATCCTGTTCTGGTGGCAGCGGAAATGCAGCATGGCATTGATCGATACGGGTTTGAATCTTTTAAGTTTCGTGATCCGCTGTTCGGTTTAAATCGAAAGAAAGCGTTGCAGCTGGCAGACGAAATTGGTCGGCTTAGTAAGCGCGTGCAGTTTTCAATCGAAACGCGTGTAGACCTCATGAAAAAAGAGACGCTGGAGGCGTTAAAAGCGGTAGGTCTGACCAGCATCACAATCGGTATTGAGACGCCCGATGAACATACCCTTAAAAAGTACGACCGCGTTGCCATTAATGATGATCGCCAAAAAGATTTTGTCAGATTGTGTCGTTCGATGGGCATTCGCACTGTCGCGGGGTTCATGGTTGGGTTTCCAGATGACACTACGCAGAGCATTTACGACGTGTTGAATTACGCGCGAAAGGTAAACCCAACTTATGCCAACTTCAACATTGTAACGCCCTACCCAGGCACCCAATTCTTCAATGAAGTAAAAGACGACGTGGCTGATTTTGACTTTCAAAACTACTCGGTTTATAAGCCAGTAATGAAGTACAAAAACCTGACGGCTGAACAGGTGAAAGAGCTTCACGGCAAATGTTTTTCGAAGTTCTACTTCCGATCACGCTACTTCAAAGAGAATGGTCGATTGTTGTGGCCGCAAGTTAATCGTTTCTTGCCTTCGGCAGAAACTGAGTCTGTGGGAACAGGGGAAGTGAAGCAACCGCTGAGGTCCGCCGCTTAGGAATTGTTACACCATTACTTATGCTGAATTCTGAGGCGAAGGGCGTCTCGGATTCAGCAATTGACCGAGAGGGATTCGACATCTGCATCCCTCTGTGGTCGGCCTCCGCTATGGTGTGCTCAACCGCTGTACGGTGCCTGTTTTATCAAGTGTAATTAGATAGGGCACTTCGTTGACTCCGCTTTTTTTCATCCATTGAATCGCCGTTGACCCATCGACGACTCTGAATTCTGAATATCGTTTTTTAAGTGAGACAATTTCTTCGACGGTGAGTTCTGATACGGAAACTAAAAACATCGAGGTCGACCAGCGATCGTACAGACGCGAATCTGAGATCCGAACGAGTGCATCGGTAGAACTACTTCCATCGGGATCCCAGAAGATAATAAGAATCGTATCTTTTTTGGGCGGTCCGATTTTCGTTCCGGTTACATCAACTCCCGAAACTGGAAACTTTTTACCTAGCAGTTTAATACGTGTTGTTTGTTTCTCAATTTTTGCGAGCACATTGTCGCGAGTTTCAGGATTACTTTCTGACGCTGCCGAGGTCAATTGGTCCACTACTTTCTGTGCGACCATGGTATTACCCACCTGTAAATATTGTTCTGGCACAGTAAGCAACAAATCGAAGGTCTGAGTCGACTGGGGAGGCGTCTGCCGAATTTGTTCAAGTAGCTGTAGAGTTTCGGCCTCAAATTTGGTGCCAGATTTGGCTTGATTGAACGAATCTTGATAGTAGTAGGAAAAGTTTGGGTAGTCCAATAAAGTTAAACCCAAGTCTGAAAGGCGTTTGCTACCGGAGATCCTAAGTTTTTCGCCCATCACTCGCAAAAGGTTACCAGCTGAGTTCTTGTCAGCACTATTCACATAGAATTTTAAACAAGAGTTGTAGCAGGAGATCGCGGTGGACGGTGGAACGGGAGTCGATTCTTGAATTCCGCTGATCGCTTCTATTGCGTCGTCATAAATTTCGGCAGCAGGAAGTGCGGCCAACGCCGTTAAATAGCTGACTACAACTAAATACTGGTGTTTATCTCCGTCAGTTGAAGAACTGGATAACTGCAGAGTTTGCTTTTTTAAAAGTTCTAGGTGGGGGGCCGGATCCATGCCACTTTGTGCAATAATGGCGGTTTTCAATCCGAATAGCGCTAACAGTTTCTCTTCGATTTTTTCGCTGTAGTCACTCTTTTGGTTGAGTAAATAGTTGCATCTCTGAATCATCCAATCAACTCTTTCGATTTGAACGGGTAGGGATGATTTTGAAAAATCTGTAGGAATTGTGACGGCCCTCATAAAGTCGTACTCGTCTGATTCTCCAGATTCAAATTGAGAGGTTGGAGCATCGGTCGAAGAAGGTAAAGACTCATCACCTTGGTACACGATATAAAAGATAAGTCCCCCAATAAGGAGGAAACCGATTGCTATTGATAGCAGGCGAGAAAGCGGCATCCCAGTTGACGTAAATATTTTGTCGGAAGTCTTCTTGTAAAAACTGCGACGTCTCCGTTTTTTGTGCGAGTTGGACTTGCTGTTGGATTTAGACTTCACACCCGGGGCAGACTTTTCTTCGATTCCAGGTTTCTCGCCGGTCTCAGTTTTTTTGACAGGGTTGCGTTGCTTGCTCATAGAATGCTTCTTAATATGATATGTTTCCAGAGCCTGCAATTTTCTTGATTCGATCCCAAACCCGTGTTCTTGAATCACTCTTTGCAGTTTAAATACGCCGTTCTGATTAAGATTTTATCAAGCAGTGAAACTGTTTACTATGCAGAAACGTTGAGTTTTTCATTTTTGGGGTGGTAACGATGCCAATGCGAGAATTAATTTGAAAGCGAAAACCCTAACTAAACTTGCTTGCAAATACGTTTGGAGTTTCGCCACCGGTTTGGTGATTTTTGCATGCTTGGGTTGTGGGGATCAAATATCATCCATAGGAACGATACGTTATTCTTCAAAGACGATGCGAACCACAAGCGGAGATATTTCGAAGGTTCCATCTGAGACTTATTCGGCGGAGGAGACGCCGCTCTTTCTGCAACGAAAAGGTCGTGCGCTTGAATTGTCCTTCTTGCATCAAGATCATTTTGCAGTGGTTTTGATCGACGCTGTTCAAATTTATCAGAACGCCGATTTGCAGGATTTCAAATGGGAGCGACTTACTAGGCTATTGGAACCTTATCTCGGTCGAAGGAACGCCCATCCAAGCAAGCTTTCTGCGGTTTGGATCCTTTGTGATCGAGAGATTGCAGATGCGGCCAAAGCTGAAGAGGCGAAAGAATCTGACTTCGTGGTCTTCGTAGTGGATTTTCTTGAACCTTTCGATAAAGAAGAGCTTGCAAGGGTGATAAAGACACGCTCTGAATCGGAATCAGATGACCGAGCTGATCAATGGCGTTCAAAAATTGAAGTGCGATCCGAGACACAGGTCGCGGTCGGTACCGCTGCAATGTTAAAGAAGCTGGCTTTCGCCGACGGTAAAGGAGATGTCGCTTTGGCGATTACTAAGGCTGGTCCTGAAGTCGATGTGGCATTGAGTCTCTCTTTTGGGCCTGTTCGAGGTGCACTAAAAGGTGTGATGGCAACAGCTACGCAATTCTTGGGTGCTGAGATGAAGCCACTTTTACAATTGCCTACATCGGCGCGACACTTTGATGCGACATTGTCGCTGACCTCGGAGCAGTTGTTGATGACCGATTTAAAGATGAGCTCTGCGGACGCCGCCGCACAAGTCGCAGATGTTTGGTCCAAGTTGCTTGATTCGGGGAACATTGGGCAACTACTGACGTTGTTTAGTTTTCAGTATGGCACACAGAAACGCATGTTCGAATTTCAAAGCCTCCCCAAGCTCAATAAAATTAGTCGGCAGATCGAAGCTTCCGGTTTGTATCAAGTTCGTAGTGAGGGACCTGAAATTAAATCTGAGTTCACTCGTCCTCGCGATTTTGGAAAGTTCCTCCAAAAGGCCGTGGAAGATGTTGAACGAACGTTATCACTTCGTGGGCGGATGAAACGAATGAAGGATGTTGCCGATGTGTTGAAAACTTATGAAGGTATCCATGGTCATCTCCCCGCACCAAACTTTCGGCTTCAAGCAAATTCTGATCTTCCCGCATATAGTTGGCGTACCGAGCTCTTGCCGTTGTTCGGTTGGCAGAGAATTTTTGACAAATTTGATCTTCAGTCGGCTTGGGACAGCGAAGTCAATCGACGCTATCAATCCTACATTCTGCCAGCGCTGCACGATCGAAGAATCTTGGAACCGACGTCTCCGATGCTACCAGTGAATGCGAGTTGGATGTTCCCGAATCGAGAAACGCCCGCGAAACTTTCATCGATCACGGATCGGCGAGATCAGACGGCGATTGCACTAGAGGTCCGAGTTCCTCAAGAGTATCACTTTCTTCAACCAACGGATTTAACGTCAGACGATCTATCATTGTGGGGCCGTGAGGACG
>ENA-ORXT01001819-ORXT01001819.1-marine-metagenome-genome-assembly--contig:-NODE-1819-length-27318-cov-41.329981_pt1 | contig 27318 bp, 18 predicted proteins | sample MGYA00237868_ERZ511482 | MGnify/ENA metagenome assembly ERZ511482
AAGAAGATGTTTGATACTGGAACATACAAGATCGGCTTCATCACTAAGAATAATACAACGATACAATTCACTAATCTCAAGGTGAATTAATTCTCAATAATGTTTGGTTTAGGTTTTAAAAAGAGATTATCCTATTGTGGGTAATCTCTTTTTTTATGAGTATTAACTTATCTTGTTATAGAAACTTCCACTACTCAGACGATAACAACCGATTGTCCAATAGGTGTTTGATTATGATATCTTATATTTATTTTCCTTTTCAAACTCCAAGACAACCTTGAGACAAATTATTTTCTTATTTCTATTCTTTCTGCATTACCAGATATCAGCTCAGAAGATAACTCAAGTGGTAACTAGAGACTTAGAGCATGGATTAAATGAGCGTATCATCAATAGGATAGCTCGTGATACCTTTGGATTCTTCTACTTATTTTCTAATAATTCAATTCAGCGATATGATGGGACAGATTTTGAAAATGTAGATATTCCTATCGGTGCTGAAGAACTTCTTAAAGATATTAGTAATGTCACTACTGATAATTATGGAGGATTATTATTGCATACAAAAAGTATAGATCGAGAACTACACATATCTCCCTCAAGCTTAACAGCTCGATATTCAGAGGTAAACGAAGATACAATTGGATTGAATTATTTAATAGAAATTGGTGGTGATTTGGCTAAGTATGTAATAAGAGGCAATGACACTATTGTAGCAAGTCGCGGAAGTTTTTGGAATTACAATAATGGGAACCTATCCCAATTAGCTTACAATGACATAAATAACTTTAACTGCAACGTAATAACTAAAGATAATTATGGAAATATTATTGCTGCTTTTGGATATAGTGCTGGTGCTAGTGATTTAGTTTTAGTATTAAGTCCTAATAATGAGATTTCCGATTATTCTGATGTACTTGATTATAATAATAATATCAAGGATATCTATTGTGACGACATAGCGCATCAATGGATGATAGCAACATTTAATGGTTTGTATATCTATTCCTTTCAGAGATCAGGTATAGAGATTTTTCATGTTGTAGATAATGTGTCTTCTAGTGAATTTGGTCATATTGTCTTAGGTGTCTCAGCTGATGGTCCAGATGTCTTGTTTGCTGATGAAAATTATGGCTTAAGAAAAATTAATAAATCTGGCAAAGTTGATCTTTTGTTTCCTGAAGAAACAGTTCACTTTTTTGATAATGAAAAAGTCTTATATGATGATTTAACAAGTCAGTATTATATAACAGCTAATTATACTGATGAGGAGACTATTATATATATAACCGATACTACTTATTCTAAGCTAGTAAAGCAGATAGTCCCTTTTACTGTTCATGACTTCATTGTTCTTAATGAGGATGAGTTACTCTTAGTAGGTGAATATAAAGAAGAGAATGATAAGACGAAGAGTGGCCGCATAGCAATCTGGAATACCAAAATTGCCCAAGGACAAATGAAAATTAATTCAGTACCTATTATTAGATCTGTTGCGTCCATAGGAAATAGTTTCTGGATCGGTACTGCTGATGGAATATATGTTTATAATAAGTCATTTACACTTCAGCAAAAAGTCGAATCAGGCCTTAATAACCCGTACATATTATGCCTTAAAGAGATAGATGATAAAGTCTATGCAGGCAGTTATGGTGGTGGATTATATGTACTAAATAGGGAAACTAAAAAAGTCATAAGACATTATGATAAAAGTACTTTTTTAAGTGATAACATTGTCGCTGCTATAGAAAAGGATAATAAGGGATTTATTTGGTTAAGTACGTTTAATGGAATCAATGTACTAAATAAGGATGGGGAAATTATATCGAAATTAATGGACTACGATGGTATATCTCATAGAGAAATGAATACTAATGCAATCTCAAAAGATGGATATGGTAATATTTATTTTGGAACTTTAAATGGCCTTACTAAAGTAAACCCACAAGAGGTACTTGATTGGTCCACTTCGTATGGTTTGCATGTCTCGGGGGCGACGGCTTACTATAATGATAATGGTAAAGTTATCGATGTAAGTAAGACACCTATTTCTATAGAGTCAGGTTTTGATTCTTTATTAGTGAGTGTAGATTTCCCTAATTGTATCAAGACCATATTTGACACTCCGCTTAATTACCTTAGGATTAATGATGACTCCTCTCATGTATTAGCTTATAATAATAAAAAAATACTTCTTACTCGCTCTGATTTAGGCTATGACAATACAGTCAATCTTTATAATTCTAATAACAGCTATGAGACAGTTTTAGCATTTGAACCTAAATTGGATTTAGCAAAAGGTCTTATCTCATTTTTAGTATTATTATGTTTAGTCGGTGTTGTCTTTGCTACTCTTTATAGGCAGAAGATTATGAAAGTGATTACTGAGCAAGATGAGAAAATCAAATTCAACAAGAGGATTGCGGAATTAGAATTAAGTGCATTGCAGTCACAAATGAATCCTCATTTTATTTTTAATGCATTAGGCGCCATCCAGTATTTTATCCAAATACAAAAAACGGATGAGGCGGATAATTTCCTTGCTGATTTTGCTATGCTTATGCGTAAGATATTGGAATCTTCTAAGACTAAGTACATTTCTCTAAGAGAAGAAAAAGAAATTTTAGGTCTCTATTTTAATCTGGAACAGTTAAGATTCGAAGGTTTATTTGATTACACTTGGTACATAGATGATAATGTGGATATGGAAAAGGTGATACCTCCTATGATATTGCAACCGTTTATCGAGAATGCTATCAATCATGGTCTATTTGCGCTAAAGGGTAGAAAAGGTAAAATAGATATTTATCTGGATCAGATATCAGAGAATACCATTCAATTTACTATAGAGGATAATGGTATAGGAAGAAAGCAAGCCGCTGCATTGAGAAATAAGGAGCATAAGTCAAGAGGATTACAAATTGTCGATGATAGAATTAGTACGCTTAATTCTTTAGGTGACGTAGTGATAGAAGTTGAGACCCAAGATTTGTACCAAGATAATGAGCCATCGGGGACGAAAGTAATTATTAACATTGGCTACCTTGATATTCATGTTGAAAGCTATTGATTTTTGTAATTATAATTTGTTACATGAGTTATAAGACTATAATTATAGATGATGAAAATAAGTTAAGGGAAGTCTTAGCTATTAAAATTGCTAAGCATTGTCCTGAGTTAGATGTTGTTGCCAAAGCGAGTAATGCTTCAGAAGCTTATGCAATGATATTGAAGCATAAGCCAGATGTTATTTTTTTAGATATAGCAATGCCTGTTGAGTCAGGCTTTGATCTGTTGGAGAAATTTGAAGAAATAAATTTTGAAATAATATTTGCAACAGGTTATAGTGAATTTGCTTTAGATGCACTTAAGGTGAGTGCAGTCGATTATCTACTCAAGCCAATAAAAAATTCTGACTTGATTGCTGCTGTAGTATTAGCAAAAGAGAGAATTGTAACAAAGGAAAAATTAAAAGATTATGATATCCTCAAGCATAACATTCAGAATATAGGGAGTCAAAAAACTAAGATTGCAATCCCTGGATCAGAATCTTACCAATTTGTAGAAGTAGAGCATATAATACGATGCCAGGGATGGCAGAAGTATACTAAAATCTATCTAACTAATGGGGACTGTATCGTAAGCTCCTATAATATAGGTGTCTATAAGGATATACTCAATACTTATGGTTTTTTTAGGATTCACAAATCACATCTAATAAACAATCTACATATTAGGACTTACAAAAAAGAGGGATTTGTGTTAATGAGTGATGGATCTATAGTGCCTGTGTCTAGGAGAAAGAAAGATGAGTTTATAGATACATTTATCAGAAAAAAATAAATGGATTGTACTTTTAAGGCCTTAACGTTGGTGTGATTTTCAATTTAATTGTCAGTCAACTTTAGGTTGACGTTGTTTTATTATGAGAATTTTATACAGCAATTAATTTCTATTCAATGTAGGCGTTAAGCTGCGGTGGTTTGATAAGATCGACCGTTAGTCCGATGAAAAGAGTCACTTTTGATATAAAGGGTAGATTTACTCATGTTAATATTCTAAATTTTGTCTTAGGATGTTATGTAACAATATTAGATAACCCTAAAAAATCTTTTGATCTTCCAGCTAAGCAATTTTAACCTATTTGGTAACCCTAAGAATTGTTATTTGGCGAAGAACAAAAATATTGTACATAAATCTGATAGACAGATTTTGTTATTTATTTTAAAGTTGACACGGAGGTAGAGAGCATTATGCTTTCTACCTTTTTTTATTTCTTTAGATAAGATAACTCACTTAGATTCCAGTCTATCACCAGACCTCCAGCTATGGATTTTGTAATTTCTTTTCCATAAAGATGCTCGCATAAATAGAGTGCAGCCTCGAATGACTTAGCACCTCCAGCAGATGTAATAAACTTGTCATCGTGGACAAATAACAAGTCACGCCTTACATCTAAGTCAGGGAACATCTCTTGCATTTTTGTAATATCCGATGGGAAAGTTGTACACGTTACATCATCTAATAATCCAGCCTGAGCAAGTACAAATGCACCATCACAATGGGAAGTAACATAAATTGCTTTGTGGCTGATTTCTCTGACCCAATTAATCATGTCTTCATCTTCTAAGTCACTGTCTATATGATGCTCAGCACTGGGGACTACTAATATGTCAATGTGTGGCACGTTATCTTCTAAATAGCTGAAGTCAGGTAATATTCTTAGTCCTTCAAATGATGTGACTATATCCATACTTTTAGATACGGTAAATACATTCATGGGTTTTATGCCTTTTCTATATTGCGTATGTTGGAATATGTCATAAGGTGCAGTAAGTTCTGTATTGTATACGCCATCCATTATGAGGAATCCCACGTTGTAGGCGTCTTCGATAAGCTCAATTTTATGTTCCTTTTTAGAAGTTAGTGATTCTCGGTTTTCCTTACAACCAATGCATGAGATTAGGATTGTAATTATAATAATGTAGCCGTATCTCATGGTAATAAATTGTTTTTAAAAATCACTTAAATAATTTCAGATTCATAGTCATTTTAGCGCCATTCATTTCTGGAAGTGTAGACTCTTTTCTTATGAGTAGGGGATGATTGTCCGTTGTGATCCATAGCTTATGTTGCTTTGCAGAAATGTCTAATGATTGCAGTAGGTATTCGGTACAGCTATGACCATCTAATTCTGCTTCTCCAGTTTTAGAATAGGTATAGAGTTCTATTTTTTGGCTTTGTGTATCATAGATTCTTAAGATGACACTTGGTGTATCATGAATATCAATCAGTGATAAGTAACAATCTAATGATGGTCCATCCATAACAAAAGTATGCTCGGGTTGCACCTTGATATCTTGTAGTTGTCCATTCATATTTACTGTGCCTGCAATATGATTACCTACGCATGTGTAATCTATGATAAGTGGACCTTGTTCTACTCTCCGAGAGATAGGGGAGAAGTCCATGGCCCTTACAACACTGTCATCTCTTATATCTCCCATAGCAGATGAGGAGAAGTCATTGATCATAATATTGTGCTCATCTACTATCACGAATCGTGTCGTATCAAAACTCATTTCTTGGCCTTGCATATCGATATTGATAGTATAGAGATATTCTCCATTTACGATCTTGTGAGATGTTACAGGTAGGGCTTTATTTTTATCTTCTTGGGAGATGATTACTGGCATTGTAAGTTTGCTAATGTCTACTGTGACATTCTTAATTATCTCTGATAGATGATCAGGGACATCCTCTTGGTGACGTCCTCCGATATGCTTCGATAAGAATTTTTCCATGACTGTTATGAATGCCATATTGTTTTGAGGCTTAGCGAATCCATGACCTTCATCTGGAAAATTAATATACTCTACGGGTAAGTCGATATCTCTCATAGCAATAACAATCTGATCAGATTCACTCGTCTTTACTCTAGGGTCATTGTTACCTTGAGCGACTAATAATGGTGCCTTTATTTTGTTAGCATGAAAAAATGGCGACTGACGTTTTAATTGAGCTCTACCTTTTTCGGTATTAGGATTGCCCATCCGCTTATGGAACATGACTCTTGCTGATTCCCAGTAAGGTGGTATCGTCTCTAATAATGTAAATAGATTAGATGGTCCTACAATAGATACGCCTGCAGCATATACGTTAGGCGTGAATGTAAGGCCAGCCAATGTTGCATAGCCTCCATAAGAACCACCCATTATAGCAATTCTACTCGAATCACAGTAGTCATTATCTACGAGGTACTGAGCAGCATAGGTGAGGTCATCTTGCATTTTTTCTCCCCACTGGTTAATAGCAGCATTTAAGAATGATTTGCCATACCCTGTCGATCCTCTGAAGTTAGGTTGGATGACAGCATAACCTCTATTTGCTAAGAATTGTGCAAAACTATTATAACCCCAATAATCCCGTGCCCAGGGCCCGCCATGTACAAGAACGACGCCAGGGAGATTAGTCTTATTTTCTGTTTTAGGTAGAGTTAGATATGCGGGTATCGATAACTGATCTTTAGATGCATATCTTACAGGCTGCATAGACACTAAATGTTCTGTCGGTAATTCAGGTCGAGGAGTATATAGGTATGTTATGATTTTTTTTGCCCTATCATACATGTAAGATTTCCCAGGATCGGTATCATTATTGACATAGAATAGCCATTTTGATTCATCTTTGGTTTCTGATGTGATACCTATTTCAGCATCAGGATATTGTGACTTTAGATATTTATAATCTGCTTCATAGTCTTTGTTTTTCCAATAGATTCTTTTCTTATCAGCTAAGTAAATTGTTGCGATGATTTCATCTGTAGTCTGAGAGAATGATACATTCTGAATGTCGACTTCATTCTCTGGATCTGATTCTACAAATTCCATTTTTTCTTCTACAAGATCATAGACATATAATCCTGACAAATCTGGTTCTCCGACATTAGATACAAAATATACTTTACCATCTTTTCTAAATTTTATAGGATTGAGTGATTCTTCAAGATTAGATTCTAAGATCTTCTTGAAGCCATTCTCAGTCTTCTTAAGAATCTCATTGCCACCATCTGAAAGTGAGCGAGAAGCTAACTTCAGTTCGCCTTCAAGGTTGAATGACACAGAGTTATATTTCTCCGTATTTTCAAGTATAAGCGTCATTTCTCCTGTGCCTATATCTATAGAGTAGTAATCATGCCATGCCTTATCTCTATCGTTTATACCTATATATATTTTATCTTCATATTTCTTAGGAAGTGATACGATCATAGCACGTATATCCTCATAGGGTGTGAGGTCTACCGCTTCTGGTATATTGTCACTACTTGCTTCCGTAGGATCTATTCTGTATACTCTAAAATTCTCATCACCACCTTTATCTTGGACATATAAAATATACCGTCCGTCGCGACTCCAAAAATACGAACGTATAGGTCTTGTCTGATCATTTGTAATTGGAATAGCCTTCTCAAAATCTTCATCTATCTTTTTGAGCCATATATTCATAATGCCATCAAGTGGTTTGATTACAGTGATATATTTTCCATCCGGACTTAATTGTGCTCCCGATATTTTAGGATTGCCAAAAAATAATTCTCTATCAATTAGTGGAGTGTTGTATTCTGTTTTCATAAAATTTTTATTATTGTAAGCTCGCTTTTTTTGTGACGTTAAGGCTGTTATTGTTCCTATAGTTATTGCTGGTGCTCCCGCCTAAAACTTAGATTTATTTTTTTGTAATTCTATTATTTTCTTTTCCCTCAGGTATATATATTGGGCTGTAGTCTTAGCTGCAATCCAACCATAGTAACCATCCATGACTCCCATTTTAAAAATATATTCTACCATAAATTTCCAGCCAGTTTTAAGGTACATTCTTATATAATTTGATTTTTTGCCTCTTGCATATTTGGCCTTGGCGGCTACGGTGCTATGTCTTTGGATAGATTCTATTCTGTCTTCTATCGTGTCATGTGCATCATGGAATAGAATGCCTTTAAGTCTTGATGTTGAAGTACCTTTATTAGGAATAATCTTATCATGTGGAGATTCTCCGCCATTCGTTATTTTGTCTTTATGGAATAATCTGATGATGTAGTCTGGATGCCAAGAGCCGTTCCATATCCAATGTCCTGCGATACTACTCAGTCGATTAAGTCTATAGCTGTCAGCTGTAGAATTTTCTTTGAGATACATTATTTCAAGTTCTAATTCTGGACTAAGATATTCATCAGCATCAAGTGCAAGGATTAGTTCATATTGGGCAAGCTCAATGCTCGCTCTTCTTTGATTGATGAAACCTTCAAATTTTTGAGTGTGTACTTTTGCGCCAAGTTCTGTTGCGATTTCTACAGTTCTATCAGTAGAGAATGAATCCAATATTATAACCTCGTCACTTACTGCTTGTGCAGATTGGATGCACCTTTCTATTTTATCTTCTTCATTGTAGGTGATGATGACAGTAGAAAGTTTTGTCATTATGTTATGGTTTTAGTTTCCATGTTTTTCATACAAAATAGAATCACAAATGCATATAACGCTACGCCTATCTGCGACTCTATAGTATGCTCTACCATAAACGAAGCGAACATCATCAGTTGGCTTGATACGAGTAGAAAATCTTTGTATCCACCAAGATAGAATATAGGGTATATTGTAAATAGTAGAAATAGAAAAAGGCCTATAATTCCAGCAGTTGTCAATGTCAGCACATATTGATTATGGGGTAGCAATTCTAAGTCAACTAATTCGGGGTAGGTGTTTTTGAGATAATTATTAGTTTCATCCATAAGGTCTCCATAACCGACTCCTATTATAGGATTCTCTTTAGCGAGATGCAGACCTGCAGCGATACTGCCGAGTCTTCTGGAGTCTGAGAGTTCGCGTATGTTTTCATTTTTAGCGAATAGCTCAAGGCTATATTTAGTGTATCCTATTTTCTTTTTTACTGTCGGTATATATTGGGTTGATAAGAAAATCGCTAATCCTGTAGAAGCGACAATTCCTATCATCAGTTTAATGTTTCTGTTTTTTAATAAGTGATAGAATACTGTACATATTATAAGAACGTAGAAAGTTAATAGTCCACTTCTAACGGCAAGAATGTGTAAGTAGATGGACATGAATACTATAACTGCAGACACAAAATATTTCTCTTTGAATCTCAACTTACCCATCATAAGATAGATACTCATGGCTATGGATATCGCTACCATAATGCTGAATCTTATATGATGTATAGGCGTAGGCAGTATCTGACCTTTACTATAGTTTTCTATATAGACATTGACATCTAATAGGAAGTGACTTAGTGACCATAATACTCCAGTCAATGTTACACCTATGAAGACATACATTACTTGCTTTATTGTCTCTTTATCTATATTCTGTACTGATGCAAATGCAAATGGAAGAAACAAGAACGGAAGCTTTATACGCATCCGTTGCATAAAATAATCCTGATTGTCAGAGTATAACCCCGTAATGAGGTAGATAATGAATATGCCCAGAATGCAGAGGTAATATTTGTTAGTAAAAAAGGATTTTAATTTTTCTAATATCTGACCATGCCACAATCCTGCAGCTATCATTAATATCATGCCTAAGCTGATAGCAAACCTCGACCATACGATACCGATGATCCATATAGCACACGCGAGGAAGAAAATATTCTTAGAATTAATTCGCCCCATTAATTGACTTGATTAGCGTATGCTATAAAATGCGGGTTGAGAAGATTTTCTTTATTATAACTCATTAGTTCTTTGTTATCAGCTTGTATCATTCTACCTCCTGATTCTTCCAAGATTATCTGTGCAGCTGCAGTATCCCATTCCATAGTCGGTGCCAGTCTCGGATAGACATGAGCTTTTGCTTCTGCAATAATTAAGAACTTAAGAGAACTTCCCTTTGATACTTTGAGAGGCTCGTTGTAATTATCTATGAATGCTTGTGTCTCATCGTTAAGATGTGATCTTGAGCATACTACTGATAATCCTTTATCATCAGAATTATATGATGCGCATTGTAACTTTGTTTTTTTGTTATCTACGATTTTATATGCACCTTGATCTTTTATGGCGTGATATAATTCTCCGGTAACGGGTGTGTAGACAACACCTGCGATTGATTGCCTTTTATGTATGAGTGCTATATTGACAGTAAATTCGCCATTCCTTTTTATAAATTCTTTAGTCCCATCGAGTGGATCTACCATCCACATATATTCAAAATTTTTTCTCTCCTCATATGGGATTAATTTATTCTCCTCTGAGATGATAGGAAATTTTGGAGATAGCATTTCAAGTCTATCACATATGATCTTATTTGCTTCTCGGTCAGCACGTGTAAGTGGAGAGTCATCATTCTTTTGTTCTATTTGAAAGTTGTCGATATCGTCATATACTTCTAAGATTTTATCACCAGCTTTTACAGCTATATCCAAAACCTGTTCTATTAAAGCGCTTAATTCTTCTGTGTTCATCTAATCTCTATTGGTATGTTAGTGCAATAATAATTAATCTTTCTTTTTTAGAATGGCTTTTTGGTAGACTTGTACGGGGTATGTTTTTACCATAGGTATTGTGTCTTGACCTATAATTTCTCCACCAGTTATATTCTGGCTGTCGATGTTTGATATGAAGAACTGAGCTACTATAGCATCTCCTACATACTCGTAGTCTATGATCAGATCGTTTTGCATGACCGAAAATCTACTTATAAAATGTCTGTCAATAAGATATGCGTCCAGTTCTATGCTATTATATTCATTGATCCTGTAGAGTCCACGATCAGAATTAATGACTTCTAAGCCATACCTCCTCACATCTTTATTATCATAGATAACCGTCCATGGAAAGTAACCTTCAGCATCAGGATAGCTTATTATTAGCTGCATAGTGACACTACTCGTATCTCCTTGTGTATTGTATATATTGAGCTGGCCTTCATAACTGCCTATCCAATCAAGCGGAAAGTTAATAGGCGTAACTTTATCATCAACTGCTGTTGATGCTGATTTCTTTGCAGAACAACTCAAGAATAGACTTAGGCTTATGAAAATAATAAGTCGGCTTAGTTTATACATAGATACCTAAGTTTGTATATTTAACTTATGACTACTAATCGTTATATGTATAAATTGTTTTCTCACGGCTTTTTTTTGATTTTAAATCTATTTGCAGCTCAAAGTACAATTAATGCACAAGCTTATTTTCAGCAAAGGACTGACTATAACATTAAAGCTTCTTTAGATACAATAAATCAAACGCTTACAGGCGATATCATATTGAGTTATACTAATAATTCTTCTGATGATCTCGATCAAATATTCTTTCATGTGTGGTGGAATGCTTTTTCTGATAAGAGATCAGCCTACTCAGATCAAGCACTTGAGATAGGACGTAGAGATTTTTTCTTTGCTGATGACGGATCTACGGGCGGTTATACCGAATTAGAATTCATATACCAAGCCGAGAATATAGAGTTCAAATTCCATGAAATTGATGGGCGTACACATTCTGATATTATAGTCATAGACCTGCCAGAATCTATTAAGCCGAATACTACTGTAGAATTTAATATCAGATTTAAGAGTGATATTCCACATGCTTTTTCTCGAGCTGGATATAAAGACGGCTTGTATAGAATGACACAATGGTATCCTAAGCCTGCAGTGTATGACAATAAAGGATGGCATCCGATGCCCTATCTGGAATTTGGAGAATACTATTCAGACTTTGGAACTTATAATATAGAATTAAGTGTACCTGCAAGTCATTCTATTGCATGCACAGGCAAAGTAGATGAGAGCCGTACAAAGTATAGTAGTGATGGTAAGTTATTATATATCCAAGCAGATAATGTGATAGATTTTGCTTGGTTCTCAAGTGAGAGCTATATTCCATATCAAGAATCAGTTATCATTGATGATAAATATATAGCTGTGAATATATTTGCAGAAGAAGACAATGATAAGTGGAGCGATATGATGACTTTTGCTAAGCGATCTATAGAATTTTATTCAGAAGAAGTTGGTCCATATCCATACCCACAAGTTACCATCGTAGCAGAGCACACTGGAATAGGAAGTGGCATGGAGTATCCTATGATTACATTAATCGATTCTGATAAGTCCATGCAAGTTGTCGATCATCTGATATCGCATGAGATAGGACATAATTGGTTCCAAGCGATTATAGCTAATGACGAACGGACATACACTTGGATGGATGAAGGCATTAATACGTATTATGATCAAAAGTATACCTTGCAGTATTATAATAACACCACTTATAATGACATACCCAAAATATGGAAGAGCAGAAGTAGAGACTATACATTATTACAAGCAGGAATAATAGCTCTCGAAAGAGCTAATAGGACCTTGCCGATTAATCAGCATTCTGAAGGATTTGATATTCTTAATTATATATCCATGAACTATGAAAAAATGGCATGGTCATATAAGTATTTATCTTATTACCTGGGAGAGGAGGTATTCGAAAAAGCGATCAAATCATACTTTACAAAATGGCAATTTCAACATCCTGGTCCGAGTGATTTTCAAGCTGTAATAGAGGAGGTATCAGGTGAGCGTTTAGATTGGTTTTTCTATGACTATATTAATAGTTCTGATCCCATTGATTTAAAGATTAAGAAACTAAAATCTATAGATAATAGGCTTGAAGCAGTTATTAAAAACAAAGGTTCTTTTCAGTTGCCCTATGAGATAACTGCTTACTCAAAAGAAGATAAATTACTCTATCAAGAATGGCATAAAAGTCCACTGCCTGACAAGGAAGCTATCATAGATATTTCTCTTCAGGATGCTTATAAGATTGCAATCAATGGAGAAGAATTATTCGTAGATGTGGATTACTCTGATAATGTGAAATATGTTAGAAGGCCTTTATTTGGTAAGCCATTGAGGTTTAATTTTTTCGGTGGTCTTGAGAAGAATGATGTGCATGATATAAATGTTTATCCATCGGTATTATATAATGATTACGATGGTATAATGTTGGGGACAGTATTGACTAATTCTGTTTTCCCTATTAAGAATACAAGGTGGTATGTAGCACCGAATTATGGATTAAAATCTGGAAGAGTATCAGGAAATTTTAAGATCGAAAAAGATTTTCTATTACACAATGCCTCTGCAAGAAAATATTCGATAGGATTATTTGGTCAGTCCTTTTCTTATCGACAATTTGAAGAGATTAATTTATCATATCGAAAGATAACTCCTGATGTAAGTATTCATTTTTCTAAAGGCATCTTTCATAATTCCTCCCTACAGTATAAACTACATATTATCAATCAAGATTTCCTTGATTTTGATGGAGATGTAGGCATAGATAATAATTGGAGTATGATACATCAGTTAAATTATAATCGAAGATCTCGTAAGAGATTATCTAAGAATAACTTACTCGTCCAGTTAGAATATGAGAAGTATAAGAAGCCATTTGATGAGGAAGCTAATTATCTAAAGTTATCCGTAACTAATGATAAGAGTATCTACTACAATAAGAATTCTCAGTTTCATATTAGATTATTTGGTGGCTACTTTATTCAGAATTCAGAAAGAGAAAGTAGTTCTTTTTCTAATAACTTTTCTAAGGCCTCTTTTGCTTTGACATCTCAAGGATTTACAGATCACTTGATAGAAGAATTATACTTTGCAAGGTCAGGGAGATCAGGTAATCAAGCAAGCTCTCAGGTAACGATTGCGGAAGGTGGATTTAAGAATGCTTACGGAACAGCCTTTAAGACAGGGTTCAGCAACGATTATTTGTTATCAGCTAATTTTAAAGTCGATTTACCTATCGGATCCTTAAGGCAGATTAAGGTAAGACCATATATGGATATCGCTTATTCCAGTACTAAACAAGTTACTGCTGATCCCTTAAAGGGCAAATTCTTATACAGTGGAGGGATTTCTCTTGAGGTATCCGACTTGCTTGGAATTTATGTGCCCCTGATTAATTCTTCAGCTCTAAATATCAATTATGGTGGAAGTAAGATTTGGAATAGAATAAGCTTTAGATATAACTTACAAGGGTTCAATCCATGGAAGCTACAAGATGATCCCGGTGTGCTTTTATAATAGTTGATCTGTAGGACATATCACTCTGTATATATTAAATATCTCGTCTATAACTTTATCAAAGATTATTTTAGCATTATGATAATACATCGCAGCCACTTTTATTTTTATTTATTTCTGTCAGTTATAGTATTTATGTTTTCTTGTAATAAAGCAGATGTAACTGTGCAGCCTCAGTCACCTGAAGATCACTTATATCTGCAGAGATCATATCCTTATAATGAGATTAATCAATACGCCGTCAGAGAGGTGAGAAAAGAAGTGCAAGCTATTATCGATAATGATCTACCGCTCTATAAGAATGATAACCCATGGCAATCAGAAGGTCCCACTAATATAGGAGGTCGTGTGACAGATGTAGCTCGACATCCTACATTGTCAGAGACTTTTTATATGGGTTGCGCAGTTGGCGGTATCTATAAGACCACCAACGGAGGTCTTGATTGGTCACCGATATTTGATGATGTTATCTCACCCTCTATAGGCGACATTGCGATAAGTAAGTCTAACCCTAATATATTATACGTAGGGACTGGAGAAGCTAATGCATCAGCATCGTCTGGTTCTTTTTTTGGGTCAGGAATATATAAGACAGAAGATGCTGGAGAGACGTGGTCATCGGCAGGATTAGAATTGAGTAATCATATCGGTAGATTAGTTGTTAATGATTTTGACCCAGATATAGTAATCGCAGCGGTCACAGGTAAGCTCTATGGTAATTGCCCTAATCGAGGAGTATATAAGACTACAGATGGGGGTGAGAATTGGGAGCAACTTCTATATATCAGTGATAGTACATCATGTATAGATGTAGCTGTGCATCCTGTTAATCATAATATCATATATGCTGCTATGTGGGAGCGGACACGTCAACCCTGGCAAAGAGATTATGCTGGCCCTACTTCGGGTATCTATCGGACTGTGGATGGTGGCACTAACTGGACGAGATTAGAAAATGGATTGCCTGATAATTTTGACTCACGAGGTCGCATAGGATTATCGTTATGTCCTTCTGATCCTAACGTTCTGTATGCTACCATTACTGACAATGAGATTACTAACATTTTCTTAGGCGTATATAGAACTGATAATCAAGGAGAACTTTGGTATGATGTATCCAGTGATCTACCTGCGACTACTTTCAGTTCTTTCGGCTGGTTTTTTGGTAATATTAGATGTAACCCTTCTGATGTAGACGAAGCATATGTTCTTGGCTTAAATGCATTTAAGAAAAATTCTGGACAAGAAGATTGGACACAATTAGTAGGTATGCACGTTGACATGCATGCGTTGGAGTTTTATACAGGAGACCCTGATGATATACTTATAGGAAATGATGGTGGCTTGTATAGATCCTTAAATGGTGGTGATACAATTCAGTTTGTAGGAGACGTGCCTATTACTCAATTTTATAATATAGAAATGGACTTTCAGAAGCCAGAGAGAATATTCGGTGGTACTCAAGATAATAATACTATAGGTACATTTACTGGACAGAATAATGATTATAAAAGACTACTTGGAGGTGACGGTTTTCACGTTAATGTAGACCCGAGAGATAGTGATTTGATCTATGCAGAATTTCAGTTTGGTGGCCTACGTAAAAGCACTGATGGTGGACAGTCGTTTTTTAATGCACTCAATGGCATTGATGAAGATGATAGAAACAATTGGAATACTCCAGTCATCATTTCTCCACAGAATCCAGACCATTTATATTATGGAACTAATAGGTTATACCGATCTGTTAATCAAGCTGATAATTGGGTAGCTATCAGTCCAGATTTAACTAAAGGTGAGCACCCGTCAGGTAGTGGGTCATTCGGGACATTAACTACAATAGCTCCCTCGTATAGTGATGATAATGTTATATATACAGGTAGCGATGATGGCACCATATCCGTAACCAGAGACGGTGGGTTACAATGGGATAATATCAATACCGATATACCTCAGCGATACATTACAAAAATTAGTGTCAATCCTACTGCTGATAATGAGGCAATAGTTACCTACTCAGGATATAGATATCTTGATTATCAACCACATATTATGATGACCACGGACTATGGTCTGACATGGGTAGATATATCAAGTAACTTACCAGCATTTCCTATTAACGATATTGAGTACGATCCATTAGATGATGATATTCTGTACATAGCTACCGACATGGGAGTGTGGACTTCTGATAATAAAGGCTTAGAATGGTGGCCATTAGGTACAGAGTTATTGTCTATAATTGTTAATGATATAAAAATTCATGCTCCGACTTATACGATGATAGCAGGTACATTTGGTAGATCCATCTATAGCATAGATCTTAATATTTTATCCTCTATAGATTCTGATTATGATGTAGAAGAGTTTAGTATATTCCCTAATCCTGTATCAGCCAATTCTGCAATATCTGTGAAGACTAATTTTCAAAAATTTGTAATCGAAGTTTCTGATATAAAAGGCCAAAGGATAGCAACTGTAGAGGATCAAAAAACATTTGATGCACCATTATCTCCTGGGACTTACGTGATAAAAATCATATCAGGAACTCAGTCTAAGGTCCAAAAGCTTGTTGTGCAATAAGTCTTGTATGATTAAAATATCGACGGCTTGAGTTAATTTCTGATTACTGTATTCTTAATTAGCTAATTTTACGTATTGAATTTATTTTTAATATTGTAAATAATGAATAGACGTATGAAATTAAAAAAGCTAAAAAGTATAGAAAAGAAAGCAGATGAAGTGTGGATTGTATCTCCAGATCTTTACTACGATACAGAGAATGATGAATTTAAAAATATCGTCAAGCATAACTTACATCGTAAAGCTAAGTATAGATATATCGTACCAGCTACAAGATCTGTAATGAAGCATATCGCAAAGTACCAGAAGGATCAGACGATACCTAAAGACATTGCTAAGGAGATGTTCTTAATACTACCTCCTACAGAGTTTAATCCATTTCTTAATGAATTAGCTATCTATAATCCCAACGGAAAGAAGCCGGTTGCCTGTCTATCAGTATGGAAGGAGTGTAATGAAGATGATGAGTTAATCAGCTATGATGCTAAATTTACTAAAGAACTCATTAAAAGCTATAAGGCACTCTGGAAGAAATACAAAAGAGAAAGTTTATAATTATTTGCGTCATAGGCGTTAAGTAGTTAATCCTCTTTTCAATTATTAATTATTAACGTTGTATGCAATGACAACAAAAAATGTATAGATATGAATAAACTCAAATTCTTAATTACAGCGGTTCTTTTTTCTTTATTAATAATCTCATGCGGTGGAGATGACGTGCCTGAGAAAAGTCTCGATGACTATACAGGAACTTACGATTGTCTCAAGTACACAGGAGTTACATTAGATTCTACTTTTGCAGTACAGCAAGACTTAGTTGTCGCTGTAGATCCTGATAATGAGGAGAATCTTCTCATCAGTAACTTATCTATTCCCGTAGCAGCTGATGGAAGTTTTGGGCCTGCAGAATTGAATTCGAGCATGTTCATAGAACTTTATTTTGATGGTGATGAGATATACTTCAGAATGTCACCTATGTTGATTAATGGCATTGCTTTACCGTGCACATTCGTAGGTAGTAAGTGATGCCTATAGTTTAGATTATAAAAGAAAAATCACACTGTGATGTATTTTAGAATGGCAATTTCATTACTTATTTTTTCATTTGTATTGTTTTCATGTGGAGGTGATGATGTATCTGAGAAGGGCCTTAATGATTTTACAGGAACATATGATTGTCTAAAGTTTTCGAGTATTCAGATGGATTCTACTTTTGCTGTACAGCAAGACTTGATCGTAGCTATCGATCCAGATAATGAAGACAATCTATTGATAAGTAATTTGTCAATTCCAGTAGATGCTGATGGTGCTTTTGGTCCTTCAAAATTAAATTCTAATATGGGTATAGAGCTGTATTTTGATGGTGATGATATATTCTTTAGAATGTCACCGATAATAGAAAATGGTATAGCTGCACCTTGTAGTTTTAGAGGAAGCAAAATTTAAATACACTCTTATAGAATAAGCTAAATATTAGTGCAAATGAAAAGTGAGGTGATTCTGTAATCAGACCACCTCACTTTTTTATTTTCTTTATTTACAATAAAGTCAAGCCTATTCCTTTAGTCTTCTTTTTTCTTGTTCAAGCTCCTTGTTCTTAAGCTTCATAGCTTCTCCGATCTGTGATGATGCGACGAATGAGGTTGTCATCTCAGAGAGCATATCTGCGCCTGCATTAGGAGTATTAGGAAGAAGTATTAGGTTGCTATTAGTATTCTCACCTAATGATTGTAATGTATCATAATGCTGAGTAACGACAATAAGTGCCGATGCTTCTTGACTATTGATACCTACGTTGTTAAGGACCTCCACACTTTCTTCCAGCCCTCTTGCGATCTCTCTTCTTTGGTCAGCGATACCTTGACCCTGTAATCTCTTACTTTCAGCTTCGGCTTTGGCTTTAGCTACGATTCTTATTCTTTCTGCCTCTCCCTCATATTCTGCAGCTATTTTTTCTCTCTCCGCTGCGTTAATTCTATTCATAGCTTCTTTAACCTGATTATCAGGATCTATATCTGTTACAAGAGCCCTGACGATATCATAACCATAATTATTCATAGCTTCTTGGAGCTCTGACCTTACTGCATTGGCGATATCATCTTTCTTGACGAATACATCATCTAACTTCATCTTAGGTACTTCAGCCCTTACTACATCAAAGACATAAGATGTAATCTGATCATGAGGATTTTCAAGCTTATAGAACGCTTCATATATTTTTTCTCTAAGTACTAGAAACTGCACAGATACTTTCATTCTTACGAATACGTCATCAAAAGTTTTAGTTTCTACATTAACATCGAGTTGCTGTATTTTTAGATTTATCCTACCAGCAATTCTATCAAATACGGGTATTTTAAGTTGTAATCCAGAGTTTCTTATACTGTGGAATCTACCCCAGCGTTCTACCACTGTCGCCGTTTGCTGCTTGACAATAAAGAAACTTGAAAGCAAGATTACTAAAGCTATAAATACAATAGGAATTAAAAATGGCAGCATCGTTTTATGAATTTTTAATTGTGGAAATAATACTCTTAAGTCAATTATACTAACTATAACAGAATGAATATAATTCAATAAAGATTATAACTTCTACAAATGTTGATATTATATCTATAATTAAATGGAAATACAAGATTAATCACCTTTTGAATATTTAATCAAGATACAGAAATAACCTACTGCTTTGATATAGTTCTGCATTATGTGAGGTATCTTATTAATTTAGCGGTAAGTTTTTAAGAACCTTTTGATCTAAAATTTATTTCTATGCAAGTTGTTCTCACTTTTAGAAGTTATCTAATATTATTCGTTTTGCTTTCTATTGTAGGATGTGTTTCTGATAGTACAACCAAGAATACGACTGAGTCTGAGACTCCTGTAACGACTCCTGTAGCGAAAGTTAAAGAAGTACCACAACAGCAAGCCCAAGCAGCACCAAGCTCATCAGAACAAATAGTTGCAAAAACTACTGCACCTACTCAAAAGCCAGCACTTCAAAAACCTAAAAAAGCCTCTAATCCCGTAAACCCTCAATCTAATAAAAAGGTAGTCGATCAAGCTAAAGAGCAACTTAAAGAATTAGAGGCTAAAAAAGGACAACTATCAGCTGGAGACTATGCCAGAAAAAAGCAGTCCATACAAGGAATGATCGATAACCCTGAGAAATTTGTTTCGAAATTAGAGCCTACACCAGCTCAGTTAAATAACTTGCCGAATGCTTGTGATCTATTATCAGATAATTTTATAGCTAAAACTGTAGGTGTCGATGCTGCCTCTATTACCGTTAAAGATGGGACCGGTGCAAGTTCAGAGCATGCAAGAGCATGTTTCTTTAGGTGGGATCATAAAGGCGTAGCTAATTCTGGTGTATTGGTACAGATACAAGAAAATCCACTACCTGGTGAGATAGATAACTGGGCAGCTTATTACATACAAGCTAAAGTCAATCAAGGAGAGACCAATCCTACTACTATGGAAAGCACAAGATTTAAGGCTTACAATGATATAGGAGTATCGGGAGCTTACAATTATAATATGCATAGGTATTTATGGAGAACGGATAACGATAAAGTGTTCATGATTGCTTTTAATATAAAATCTTCGGAGAAAGAAGAATTAGCTTGGGCTAAGACATTAGGCGAAGAAATTATGAGAAATTACAGACCATAATGATAAAGACTATAAGTATATCTAACTACGCCATTATAGATGATGTAGAATTAGTTTTCGATAACAACCTTAATATTATCACTGGTGAGACTGGTGCTGGTAAGTCTATCATATTAGGTGCATTAGGACTGCTTATGGGTAATAGAGCAGATACTAAGGTCTTATATAACGATAAGAAAAAATGTGTAGTAGAAGCAGTATTTGTAGATCTTCCTAAGACCATCTCTGACATTCTGCAAGAAGCAGATCTTGATGATGAAGCAGAGCTAATAATCAGACGCGAGATAGTCCCTAGTGGTAAGTCTCGAGCCTTTGTTAATGATACGCCTACTAACCTTAGTATCTTACAGAGGTTAGCTGTGGAACTCATAGATCTTAATGCTCAATTCCAGTCTACGGATATATATAAGTCAGATTTTTATATAAAACTTATAGACGCTATAGCGGGACAACAAGCTAAAGTAGCGGAGTACAAATTACTCTATACAGAGTACAGAGATAAGCAGAAGCAATTACAAGACTTAGAGAATACGGAGTCGGCACAACTTAAGGAAATGGACTTCATGCAATTCCAACTCAATGAATTATCAGAAGCGGACTTAAGTATAGAAGAACAATCCCAATTGGAGTCACAGTCGGCACTGCTGGAGAAAGCAGATGATATCACAAGTCTTATCGAGGAGACGAAGTTCCTCCTCAATGATTCTGAGCAGAACGTTAAGGATATTATAGCAACCCTATCTACTAAATGGGAATCACTACGAGGTGTCAAGTCGATTATAGATGAAAATTTAGATGCATTCTCTGATATAGAAGACAGGCTCATCACTATATATAATAATGCAGATAGCTTAAGTCAGAATACCGAAAACGACCCTATGCGTCTTCTCGAGTTACAAGATCGGCTAAGTACAATCTATAATCTTCAAAAAAAGCATGGTGTTAATTCTATAAAGGAATTATTAGATATATCCTCAGAGTTACAGAATAGAATATCGCAGCATGATTCCAGAGCAGAATCTATAGCCAAGTATCAAGAAATTATTAAAACTCAAGAAATAGATTTAAATCATAAGGCAGGGCTGATTTCTAAAAAGCGGAAAAAGATTATTCCTAAGATAGAAAAAGAAGTCAACAGTAATATGGCGGACTTAGCGATGCCTTCAGCTCAGATTAATATAGAGTGCAAGAAAGCTGACCTACTTAAGCCCGACGGCTTAGATAATATCAATATGCTCTTCAAAGCGAATAAAGGCGGTAGTTTCCAGCCTATCAGAAAGGTAGCATCAGGAGGGGAGAGTTCCAGACTTATGTTGAGTCTTAAGTCTACTGTAGCACGTAAGATGGAGATGCCTACTATGATATTTGATGAGATAGATACAGGTATTTCTGGTGATGTAGCAGGTAAGATAGGAGGGATTCTTAAGGAGCTATCAGGTTCTCATCAGTTGATATGTATAACTCACTCGCCACAGGTGGCTTCCAGAGCTGACAATCATTTTTTCGTGTATAAAGAAGATACTAAGGAGAGGACTATCACACATGTTAAGCATCTGGATAAGAAGGAGAAAATCGAGGAAATTGCTAAAATGTTAAGCGGCGACCCTCCGAGTACTTATGCACTTAAGAATGCTAGAGAACTTATCGATGCCTCACAATAAATTATAATTACAACTAACATTCATTTATATCATTTCTATATTAGCAGCTAAAACAAAACCATGGCTTACGGACTACTAAAAGGAAAAAAAGGAATCATTTCAGGTGCATTAGACTCTGACTCTATAGCATGGAAGATTGCAGAACGTGCAGTAGAGGAAGGCGCAGATATAGTGTTGACCAATGCACCTATAGCACTGAGGATGGGAGCTATTAATGAATTAGCAGAAAAACTTAATACTATAGTTATACCCGCAGATGCGACTTCAGAAGAAGACTTAGGGAAGCTTATAGACCAATCTACTGAACGCTTTAATGGCAAAATAGACTTCATGTTACACTCAATAGGTATGTCTCTCAACGTAAGGAAGAAGAGGGATTATACTGATATTAAGTATGATTGGATGCAGAAGACTTTTGATATATCAGCAATTTCATTCCATAAGTTAATGCAATGTGCTTATCAGAAAGATGCGATTAATGACTGGGGTAGTGTTGTAGCATTGACATATATCGCAGCACAAAGAACATTCCCTGATTATAGCGAGATGGCAGAATCTAAGGCACTCTTAGAGTCATTCGCAAGAAGCTTTGGCTATCATTGGGCTAAGAAAAAGCATGTAAGAGTTAATACAATAAGCCAGTCTCCTACATTGACCACAGCAGGGAAGGGTGTAAAGGGATTCCAAGAATTCTTTGATTACTCTGATAAGATGTCGCCACTAGGGAATGCTTCTTCCGATGCATGCGCAGACTATTGTATCAGCCTATTCTCAGATCTTACTAAGTATGTCACTATGCAGAACCTTTTTCATGATGGCGGATTCTCGTGTATGGGCATGGCACCAGAGGTTATTGGATTGTAGATAATATGCCTTTGAATTTTTTTTTTACATTTCCTAAACTAATTCGTAAAATTTTTTCACCTTTGTCTTTGAAGAATTCAGTAAAGTACTGAATAGTAGTTGTATAGACGAAATCAACTGCCTTCATTTTAGCTTTTATACTCAATTTTATATTTTAAACTCAATCTCATGTTAATAAGATTCAATCTTACTATTGCAATCGTAATATTCAGTACCTGCCTATTATTGTCGCAGGATTTCCAATCACTTACCCCTATTTCAACACAAAATCAAACTAGTAAAGTAGTTGGTCAAGATGTTATTGATTTGGACCTTACTGAAATTACAATACTATTAGCAAAAGGTCAGATACTACCCGCTACCAACAATGGCAAATTTCACGATTTAATAAAAGAAAATCCAGAAAAGTTAGCCATAGGCTTAAGAAGAAATCTATATCCCTTAGATAAGTTTAAAGAATTAGTGTACACCGAAGAAACGCTTAGGTACACAGAACTGGAAAATGAAATAATTACGCTGTTTTACTAAGCAATCAATTTAGACTCTTTTTTTAGATAAAAACTCAATCTCTATAAATGATAAATTTTAAAACCATATTGTTCTGCCTTTTCGCAATGTTAAGCGTAACAATTATTAAAGCCCAGTGCCCGGCTGGTCAGACTGAAATTTCTGTTATAATAAATTCAGGAGGATTCGGTAATGAAGTTGGATGGGAATTAGTTGATGTAACAACAGGAACTGTAATTGCTTGCGTTACATCAGGAACATACGCTTCAAATGTCTCAATAACCGAAGGTCCATTTTGCGTCACAGACGGTAATACTATACAGTTCTCTGGAAACGATTCTTTTGGTGATGGTTGGAATGGAGGGAGCTTTGATATAATAGTTACTGAAGATGGCTCAGTAAATGGATGCGGTGATCAAGATGGTTGCTTTGTTTTGATGGAAGGTGGTCTAAGTGAAGATGTAGAGCCTGATGTGAGCATCACTAACTCTTGCGAAACTTCAAATCAAGAATTCTTAGTAACGTTACCTGTATTCCAATGTAATGCTACTCCCTTAGCCTGCAATTCATTAGATGTCACATTAATTGGATCTTGTGACATAGATGATAACATGATGTATAATATAGCATTAGATGTTGCAAGTTTTGGATGTGCAGACCCAGCTGGATATAATGTTTGTATTGGTGGAGCTGCGACATCATTCATGGTTTCATCTGCTGGAGTAACTAATATAGGTCCATTTAATTTTGCAGATGGAGCTATTAATATTGAATTAAAAAGTGTTGGAGACCCTACATGTATAGCAGCTACATTAATTTTTAATCCGGCTTGTTTAGATTGTGCATGTCCTGCTGGAGCAGTAGATGCTGGACCTGATTCAGATTTATGCTTAGGTCAATCTTATACTCTAACAGCAACCTTGGGAACTCAAGATGTTATAGATTTTTGTAATTATAGTCAAGGAACAGGAGTCGGACCATTTGGTGGCTTTGTTGACTTGCCCACTTTTGGAATTGCAGGTTTAGGACTTGGCGATGATGGTAGTGCTTCTTTTTTCATGCCAGCGGGTTGTTACAATTATTTCGGTTCAGTTCCAGAAATTTTCACTGTTGGAAATAATGGTGATGTTTATTTGGATTTTGGAATTTCGGATTTTAGTAATGAAACGATTGATGGTTCCGGATCTGCCTCTAATTTAGGAGTGCCAGCAATGTTCCCATTATGGGATGACTGGTCTACGCCTACTGGTGATGTTTATTTAGGTGTTGCAGGTGCTGGATCTATTATTGTAATTCAATGGGATGATAGAACGCATTTCGATGGTGGAGATAGTATAAGTTTTGAATTAATTTGGGATTCAAATACCGGAATTATTACATACTTATATGATGATATAGACACAGGAGACCCCACAACTACTAATGCTAGTAGTGCATCTATTGGTATCTCCAATGCTGATAATGTAAAGTTTAGTGAATTTTCTTTTGATACATCGCAACCTGGTTTAACGAGTATTGATTATACACCAAATACAGTTACTGAATCATGCGAGTTCATTGCTTGGGTTACTAATCCTTCAGATATATCAGGAACAACCGTTGGTACTACAGCAACACTGTCTGTGTCACCTACGGTTACAACTGATTATTTTGCAATTGTAAGATGTCCTGACGGTGCTTCTTGCGTTGATACTGTTACTATAACAGTAATTCCATCTCCCACAATTGATGCAGGTATGGATGTTACAGGAGCATGCCCTATGGATATGAATACGCTTACGGCTACAGCCTCTGGGGGTATTGCGCCTTTGTCTATTTTATGGTCTGAAGGAAGTACTACTAACGCGATTACTGTATCTCCAGCTGTTACAACTACTTACACTGTCACAGTGACTGATTCAAATGGTTGTACTGCATCAGACGATGTTACGGTCAATGTATTTGATCCAGCCCAAGCTCCAACTATAGTTTTAGACGTAAATTGTCTAGATGCTCCCACAGGAAGTTGTAGATATTCTATCGCAGCACAATCAGGAGATATGGCTACAGCTCAAAATGCTATGGCTACTCAAGATGAACTCAATGGTTATATGGGCGGTACATTTATGATTGATGTTACAACAGCTGATGGTTGTATGGAAACATTTGACGTTATGAAACCACCATGTAATTGCGATGCAGCTTTTACACTTAATTTCATGGCTTCGGATCCATGTATGTGTAATAATGACCAGTCTGCAAATGGTGCCGGTGACGGTACCTTTGGCGAAACTGTTGTTGTAACTGGGACGTGTGGATTTAATCTCCAAGTAGCTCCAGGTGGAATGCCATCAAGCCTTGTCGGAATGATGTTTACATCAGCCCCAAGTATGTCTTCTCCTGGTGATTGTGATTATTCTATAATGTTTAACCACGTTGATATGGTAGGTTACAACATTTGTGTAGAGGATGAATTTGGTACTCCTATAGTCGATGACATGGGCAATCAGATATGCATAGGAAATGTATGCGCTTACCCTGTTATTAATGAGCCAGTTTTAGGACCTTTCTGTGTATCTGATGATTCTACTGAAGATCTTGATGAATTAATAATGGAAGATGATGATAATGATGGTACCACAACTGTTTGTATAGATGGGATGCCCAATAATACATTCGATCCAGGAGTTTTAGGTGCTGGTTCATACGAGGTTATGTTTAAGTTTACCGGTTCAGGTTCAAGCAATAGCGGCGGTACAGTTGCGATGCCTGCATTCCCTGGATGTATGACTTCTTATACTGCAACTGTTATAGTCGAAGAAGGTCCTCCAGTGGCCATGTGTAACGCGGCAATTACAGTCGAGGCGGATGCTGATACAGGTTGTGCTACTATAGAAGTCGATGATATAGATGATGGAAGTGATGATCCTACTGCTTGTGTTATAACAAGTTTAGAATTAGATATTACAGAAATATGCTGTAGTGATAGCAATCCCACAATTGTTACACTTACCGTAACCAACTCTGCAGGGCTTACTGCAACGTGTAGCACCACGGTAACTTTAGATAACTCTATGGTTAACGCTCCTGTCGCTCAGTGTAATGATATCACTGTTGAATTAGGATTTGACGGTTGTTCTCCTACTATCACACCAGAGCAAGTAGATAACAATAGCTCATCTTTATGTGGAGTCGTAGAATTAACAAGTGTCTCTCCTGCACAATTTTGTTGTGATGGAGTAGGGCCGCAAACCGTAACCTTGACTGTTACAGATCCTGTCACAGGTGTGACATCTACATGTGTAAGTAATGTGACGGTGGAAGATAATATTGCTCCAGTATTAGTATGTGGAGGTGATCGTATTATAGAATTAGATCCAGGGCTTTGTGGAGAATTTTCTACACAACAACCTTTAGCAGTATCCGATAATTGTGGTACTGTAACAGTAGAACAAACAGATGGACCTGACTTCTTTGATATTTCAATGGGTCCTGTCACTGTAGGATTTTTAGCGACTGATGCTAATGGTAATACTTCTGAATGTAGCTATACAGTAGAGTATCTCCCATATCAAAACCCTACAGCTAATATATCATGTAATGATCAAGTCAATATTAGTGCAAACTTAGACTGTGATATTGATTTCACAGCAGATATGATATTGGAAGGCGGTCCTTATGGATGTTACGATAGTTATATTGTAACTGCTGAGACACAATTTAATCCTAATGCCTTAGCAGAATTTGTTGTTACGGTAACAGATCCTTTTACGGGTAACTCATGTTGGGGAGTAATCACAGTAGAAGACAAAAGTGATCCGACATTAGACTGTACATTATGTCCAGAAGGTGGATTAGGAGATACAGATGGTGATGGCATTACAGATTACTCAGAAGAGTGTCAGTTAATGTGTTACGAGTTACCATTATTTGAGTTAGGTTA